>Ga0115012_10001276_pt1 | contig 14597 bp, 4 predicted proteins | sample TroAtlMetagenome_FD_88706 | JGI IMG/M metagenome (GOLD analysis project Ga0115012, IMG submission 88706) | Marine eukaryotic phytoplankton communities from Atlantic Ocean - Tropical Atlantic ANT10 Metagenome | ecosystem: Environmental > Aquatic > Marine > Oceanic | place: Tropical Atlantic Ocean...
GACAAGTATCCGGAGGTAAGTAATGCTTAAGAAGTTTACTCAAACAGATCGTCATGGAAATATGATGTCTAAAGAAATGGTGGGGAATTTTCTCAAAAAGAAGGTTATGAAAGATCGACATGGAAACCAAATGGCTTATGAGTTTGATATTCCTGAATCTAATGTACCTCCTGTAAATCAAGTACCTCAGTACTCTGCTACTCCTCCTGTTGTAACAGCAGCTGAAGGAGGAGATATAGACAATCACCCAGGCGGACCTAAAGGATCTGATACTGTACCTGCTTGGTTAACACCAGGAGAATTCGTAGTTAATAAAGAAGCTACAGATCTTTTCGGAGATACTATAAAGCAGATGAATGAGATTGGGCGGCAGATTCAAGATCAGAAAGGAGCTGAGCCTGATGGACTAATGCAAGTGCCTAATCATGTATATGCAAATAAAGGGCAAGTTATAAAAGAATTAGAAGCAAACTCTGACTGGTCAAAGCAATTAAACCGTATGTTAGAAAAGTATAAAGGACCTTACTTTAATAAAGAACGACTTTATTCTATGATGGCTGGTGAAAGTAGCATGACTGATACCGGTGAAAAGAACCCAAACAGTAGTGCAGCCGGTTTATTTCAATTTACTGATACACCCCTTAAAGATATGAGAAAGAAGGGATTAGTTCCTAAAGACTTTACGACTGAGAACATAAGAAATATGGATCCTCATGAACAATTAGAGTTATACGAAAAATATTTAGATATGTGGGGTTACCAAGGTAACGTTCACTTAGGTATAATGCAAGCAGCTCCTGGTGCTTATCATAACGCTAAAGATGATAGTGGTTGGGTTGATATAAACAAACTTGCTTATGAAAAAGATAGTGACGGGTGGAATGACAACGCACCTTGGAGAGGTAAAGATGGTGATATAACTTTTAAGAGTATATCAGATTACTACGATAAGCAAGGAAATAGTCAAGACCTTAAAAATGTATTTGCAGAATTAAAAGGACAGGGACTTTCAATACCTTACGGAGTTTCTCCTTCTAATCAGAGTCAGATTACTCCAGCAGGATTACCTGTTAGTGGCGAAAAGGACTCCACTGAGGCAACTCTATCAAACGTTTCAAATGATACTGCATTAAACGTAAACCCTGTCCCTACGTACAATTTTTCTGCTAACATTCCAAACTATCCAAGCGTAAATCCTTCTACAAATAGGATGCTAGAGGTTAACAAGCCTATACCTATGGCCTCAAGTGGGAACATTTCGAATTTTATGGGAGGTATTCCCGCTCCAACAGTGGATATGACTCCTGTTCCTACTGACAATAGTAACGTAGTGATGGATTTAAATAAGATTAATCAAGCACGTAATGCTGATTTAGCTGAATCAATGGGTGGAGCAATAGATAATTTTAGTGGAGATATAGATCCTTATATTTCTAGAAAAGGTTCTGATGTAGCTAAACAAAGTAAGATGCCAGCATTACAGAATCAATTAAACTTTGTATCAAGGAACATGCCACCACAATCCTTACCTGTACCAACTTATAAACCTGAAGAGGGTATAGCTAATTTCAGTGGAGAGATAGCACAGACAGCTCCACCAAAACCTGGTGTTCCGTGGAATTGGTCTGTTAGAAGTAAAGCTAAAGATGAGTTAAAAAAGAGAGAAGAATGGAACAACCAATATGGTCCTTATTTTAATGAAGATGGTTCACCTAAACCTGAATCTATATTAGATTATAATCCTGAAGAGTATGTACCACCGGTATTCTCACCTAAAGCTAGTGACATGTATCATGCTATAAATAATTTTAGTGGAGATACTCAGTTTAGTCCTTTACCTGTACCTGATTTTAATATACCAACTCAAACTGACATAGATAACTTCAGTGGAGACATAGACCCATATACTCCAACAGCACAAGGAGATATGGCTAGTGATATGGCAATAGCAAATTTCAGTGGAGATATAGACCAATATACTCCTGAAGCTTTTGAAGAGATAACTGCAATAACTGGATTTCCTATTATTAAAAATGGTGATGGAACTTACACTCACAACGGGGTTATATACGAACATGTAGGTGATGGTCGTTTGCAAATGCAAAACAATAAAGGAATGTATGGTGAGAACAACTACCAATTCAATCAACCTGCTGGTGAAGATTTAAACCTTCAGTTTAGAGAATGGAAGACGGCTATAGGTGATTGGGTTAAATACGGAGAGAAAAGCCAGAACAGAGATATTAAAAATGATTTGTCTAAATGGAAAACTCATTTAAATAAAGAAATTAATATAGGCAAAAAGGAAATAGAAAAACTTCCTGATGTTAAACAGCAAGAAAAAGAACTTAATTTAAAGATGGATATTAACCAAGATGATGGCAAAGGAACGCACTCAGATTGGAAGGAGTTTGAAGCAGGAGAACTGGAAAGTACAGAGACAACTGATGGCCCTGATATCTTACAACAATTAGTTGATAAACATAAAGAGGATCCAGCTCCTAGTACACTAGATCAGGGTGCTGAGACTGAAGCTAAAAAGAATAAGAAAGAACTAGGTAAAGTTGAAGGGTTTTTGAAAGGATTACTTGGTAGTCTGTTTGATAAAGACGAATTGAAACGAATGGCTGTTATGTACGCTGGTTCTAGACTAATGGGATATGGACATGGAGGTAGTCTAAGTTTCGCTGTAAAGAATTACATTGGTAGAACTGATGCTAAAGATACAGCTAATCAAAAATTTGCTCTGAGTAGTAAAGCTCAAGAGACATACACAGCAGGATCTCTACAAACTTTTAGAGAAACTGGAGACATGGACGATCTCATAGAGAAAGGTAAACCACTAGCTACTGATGGTACAGTTAGAAAGTTTGGTAGAAGAGTGGGTACAGGTAGAAGACAATATGTCGAAGCTCAAAAGTATTGGACTGGATCTGGTGAAGATAAGAGAGTTAAATGGATTACTAAAGATGGACGACCTATTGATCCATTAAACTGGACTTTAAACAAGCATGAGATTGAAGATACCGACGAGTACAATAATGCCATATTAAAGTTTGGTAAAGAATACGCAGGAATGGTTAGTTCATATAGAAATAAAAATATGAAAGTTAAAAATGCTTCAGGAGATAAGGACGCAGTATATAGAGATGGTGTTGATCCTGCTATTATGGGACCTAGACTTATAAAATGGGCTTTAGAAAATGGAGTTGCATTAGCTGATATGCCTGATTTAATAGAGTTAGGATACGGTGCTGCTAAGGCTGACGTATCAAATAGAGAGGATCAAATTACAGATCTTATACCGTACTTGAATGGTCTTAAAATTAGAGAGACTACAGAAAATCTTCATTTGTTTAAACAAGTTTCTCAAACTAAAGGTGAAAAGAGATTAGGACCTTATAATGGACCACCGGTTGATGCTAAAAGATTCGAAAAAGCTAGACGAAGAATCGAAGCTATTATGAATAGAGAACCTTCATTTAGGGATTGGTCTGATTTCCAAAAGCAAAATGCTATGTTAAGAATCATGGAAGAAAGATGGGATAATCTAGGTAAAGTACGTAACAAAGAAACAGGACAATGGGAAAAACAACCTGGTGCTAAAGAAACTAAAGAGCTTCAAGACATATGGTGGAGAAAGGCTGGAAAATTAAAATCATCTGGATTCTTAGAGTTTTTAAATGATGAGCTTAATAAAGAGTCAGAAGAATTATTAAAATAAAGGAGCAGCTAGTATGAGTATATTAGACGAGCTGCGTAATGCGTCAGCTAATAACAACTTAAATAGAGACTATACTTATATAGATTCAGATACTGTCGCTAGTAAGAGACGAGTTGATAGCGATGGTAAACCTTTAAAGTATAGGATTAAAGGTATTCAAGCTCCTGAGACTACAAAGTTCTTTGATAATGGACTGATAAAACCAGGAACAGCAGGAACTAATGATGCCAACGCTGCACTACAAGCTCTTGCTAAGAAGATGGGATTTACAAATCTAGTTCCAACAGGCAAGTTTGATCTTAGAGGCCGTGAAGAAGCTGAACTTGTAAATGATAAAGGTGTAACTTGGCAGACTGCTTTAGCTAGAAATAATATATTAGAGCCCAACCAGTATACTTCTAATGAAGCTAACCGTGCTTATAGACTAGCTTCAATCTTTGGTACTCAATCTAACGATGAGAATTGGGATAAAGCTCGTAACATTATTTCAGATGCTATTGTTCGTGAAACAAAATATGAACAAGCGTTTAAGCGTAAAGCTGTAGATGAACTAGAACTTGCGTATGGCGGTAACTACTTTGCTCCTGGCTCTGTAATGTGGAGAGACCACTCAAGAGATCTTAATAACAAAGCTACGAGTCCCTTCTCTACTGCTATTGATGTAGGTCTTACAGGAGCTGTTGAAGCTATGTTTGGTTTTGCAGAAATGTCTGGTGAAACTTCAGGATGGAATTGGTTAGAGAATGTAGGTGAAGCAGGTGTTTATAGAGCTAGAGATAAACTCAAGAATATGCCTGAGATTGTAACAAGTTTTAGAGATATTAACGGGTTCTTTGGGAAAGAAGGAGCATTACAATATGTAGCTAACAACGGTGCTATCTCACTACCGTATATGGTAGCTACTATTGCTGGTGCACTTGCTTGGCCTGTAGCAGGAATTTCGGTTATTGGAGCAGCGGCTACTGGACTGGCTCTATCACCTGTTGCTTTATATACTGGTACAGTTTGGAATGATATGGAAGGTGACAACAAAGATCCTGTCATAGCACTCGGCGCAGGACTAAGTCAAGCTGTGCTAGATAGATTTGGTTTAAAGTTTTTAATGGGAGGAAAAGGATTAGTAACTAAAGAAGGAAGAGAAGAAGTTACTACTGCATTAATGAATAAGAGTAGAACAGCAGAAGGACAAGCAGATCTTGCAGCAAGAGGTTTTGCAGGAATTACTGACATTACAAGAGATCAAGCTGAGAAGATGGTCTTACTTGCAAGCAGAAAAGAACTAGCTACCTTTGCTACTGATGCAGCTAAGTTTGCTAAGAAACAGTTAAACGCTAGGAATCTTTCAAAGTATTTATTAAAGAGAACAAGTATTGGTGCCGCAGGTGAAGGAATTACGGAAGCTTTACAAGAAACTGTAGGTTATACTGCCGCTCATGTGAAGACTGGATTCAGAGATTGGGATGCTAATGAGTTTAATACAAGATTAATTGATGCTAGTATAGCTGGTTCCTCTTTAGGTGGTGCTCTATCTACAGCTGGAACCATGTTTGAAACTGCTGCATGGACAGACATAGCTCATAGAACTGGCGTAGATACAGGCAAACATACTTCTAATATGGGTCAAAAGGCTAGACAAGATACAGCTAGATATGGAAAACAGTTTCATCTTCAAGAACATAACGAATCTATTCCTTCTAGCATTGCAGACTATAATGCAAGAAGACAAACAATAGAGACCGAAATAAATAGCATTGAAACTACTCTTAATAACCCTAACTTCATGATACTAAATGCTGATGGTACTGTAGATCCGGCTAGAGTAGCACAGTTAGAACAAAAAAGAAGTGACTTACAAGCAGAGTTACAAGCTCTTCAAGAACCAGAAGAAATGAATGATAGAGTAGATCGAGAAGATAGTAGAAGATCTACAAGAGATCTTGCTCAATTAGGAAGAGAAGGTTGGAGAGCTATACCCGCTTTATGGAGAGGTTGGACTCGTTATCTATTTGATAACATGGGTGGGATTCAAGAAGATAGTCTTACTGCTCGTATAATGGCTGAAAAAACTGGAGCTAATTTACAAAGATCTACTTCCGGACAGTCTTATGAAAATAGAAAGAACACTTTAATTTCTGAGATTAGATATAAGTTTGGAGATGTTACTAGTTGGTTAGCTAGGTTTGGTTTTACAGACCATGCAAAGTCTCGTAAAGAATTTAGTGAATTATTTTACTCAGCTTTTAATCAAGCTAAAAGAAGAGCTGAAGCAGATGGCGGTAGACCTATTAACTGGACAACAGATCTAGATAGAAGCCACCCACTTTATGAAAAGCGTTGGCAGCTAGCTTTACTACATTCTAAACTAAGAGAGGCTGGTGATAACATACATGAAGCGCAGCAAAAACATAATCCAGAATTAGGTTATATAGATGACTATATGTCTAGGCATAAGTCATTTGATAAAGAAGCTATTGAAAATGATAGACAAGGTTTTGAAAGCGCTTTGTTAAGTTTACTTGATGATAACGGTCAACCATTAATGACACCTGCTGTAGCTACTAAAGTAACAGATGCTATCTTAAGACAAGATGGTATTAACGAATTGCCCGATAGCTTTGATGCTGATGGAGACTTCTCAGTTACTGCTAAATCTACTTTTAGACCACAATCTCATAGACGTAGAAACCTTAATTTATCTGATCGACCTGAATTTAGTAAGTTTATGGAAGGAGATTTGTTTACTAACTTTTCTAATTCAGCTAAATCAGCTGTACGATATGTAGCTTTAGAAGAGTATGTTGGTAGTGATAATACTAAAATCAATTATGAATTACAAAAAATTGAAAATGAATTAATAGAATCAGGTAATTGGACGGCAGAACAAGCTAAAGCTAGAGTAGATAGATTAGCAAAAGGAATGAAGACTTACTATGATGCTGAGTCAGGTAACTATAATAGAATTCAAAGTCCTATGTTTCTTTGGGCTCAAAAGAATTTATTGTTTGTAACGACTCTTACAGGATTGCCGCTTGCTACAATATCAAACTTTGTTGAACTTGCTTTGTTAAATAAAAGTTTAACTTGGAATCAAATGTTTGGTAAAGATAAAGGTAGTATTAATCATATAGCTAAATCATTTGCCGATGAAATAAATAACACAGCTAATAGATTCTATGGTCAGATAACTAATCAACCAACGCCTCATAGAAGATCTGAAGGTGGTCATGCTATTATTAAAAGACTAGGGTTTTTAGATTGGGAAGTTGGTGCAGCTCATACAACCGGTGTTACTGAAACAGGCCGTTGGCATCAGCGATGGTTGGACATATACTTTAAAGTTATTTTGTTACAACAGTGGACTAATGCGGCACGAGCTTCACGAGCTGCAATTGCTGGTGACTACATTAGTGATAAGATAGCAACGTTAGTTACTGCAAAACAAACAGGAGTTATTACTAATGAAGCAGCTGAGGCAGCTGAAGCATTAAGAAACTTAGGAATGGATCCTAACTTTGCAGTACAATATTCAATGGGATTTCCAGATCGTGCTCAAGCAAATGATATGGTAACAGCTACTAGATCTTCTCCTACTTTTGAAGAAGAAGCTAAGATGAAAGCCTTTTTAGATGATGCAACGTTTAACTTTGTTAACGAAGCAGTTGCACTACCTCAGTCAGCAAACAGACCATTAATCTTTCAAGACCCTCGGTTCGCTTTGTTTACTCAGTTCCAAGGTTTTATAGCTACGTTTACAGCTAACCATATTCCTAAAATGTGGGGTGAGATGGCTAGACGTGGTACTCCAGCAATGAAGTATAATGTTTTTGCAACTATGGTAAGTATGATTGCATTAGGCTTTGCATCTCAACACTTAAAAGATTTATTAAAGTATGGTAAGACTACTCCTTACTTTGAAGGAATGGAATATGTTAGACGTGGAGTTGGAGCTAGTGGATTATTAGGTACAAGTGAGAGAGCTATTGATTTTGCCTTTCCAATGTACGATAAGAGATATGATAATGTAGTGACTTGGACTCTTGGTGGCGTTGCAGGTGAATCAGCAGCTTTAAGTAAAGCTCTTAGAGCTGGAGGGTTAGGATACGATGTAGCTTTTGAAGATAAAGATTTGAGTACACTAGCAAAGATTTCTCCAATGACTCAAGTGATACAACAACAAACAAAGAAATTACCTACATGGGAATTAACAGGGTGATAAGGTGAATAAATGGCATTAAGAATAAGAACTAATCCTGAAACAAACAAGATAGAAGCAGAGGTAGAATCTCAAGTTGCTCTTGAAAGACAGAGTGCTGTTAAAGAGTTAATTGAAAGAGGTCCACCTAGTTTAAAAGTACAACCAGGAGGCACTCATATTGGTGGACATTTAAATGCAACTAGACCTTTTGAACCAATTCCAGTTGAAGGTAAATCTAAAATCCCTTCAAGAACCAAAACAAATCGTCCATTATCTCCTATGTTAGGCACTCTTGATAAGGGAAACATTGATAATCCTGTATCTCAGCAAGAAGTAAATGAACAAATTTTAAAAAGAGAAGTAGGTGCAGAGACAGGTGTAGGTAGAGGTGGTCTAACTCGTCTTGCAGAACAACAAATTGAAGACGAACGAGTCGCAGCTTGGTCAGAGCAAATGCCTTCTATTGCTCAACGAGAAGTTACAGATCAAGGTTGGGAAAACAATGGGCATGGTGCAGCAATACAAAGATGGGATAGACTCGATTCTTTATATCGTGAAGAAGGAATTAAAGGCAATCCTTTAGACCCAACAGATATTTCTCAAGGTTTACCTGGAGCTACCGTTCAAGGTGCTTATATGGATGAAACCCAAACTAAAGAGGTACAACGGGGTTTAAATTTGTATGACCAAGATCGAAATCCAGATTCTCTTATATCAGATGAGACACCGAGAATTGAGTTAACAGCAGAAGAACTTACTGCAAGAGCTAAAGCAAAGCACCATGAAACTGGTGAACCCTTACTTGATGAAGAAGGTAATCAAAAATTTCTTAAGAGATTTGAATATGGAGCTACAAGATTAGACACAACTGAAGAGATGTGGCAAGACAAAGAACAACGAGAACTTTACGAAAATATGGGTGTTACTTTTATTGATCCAAATTCTACTAAAGCTATACTACTTAATAAAGACGGTTTAAATGCAGGAGAAGTATTTACAAATCCTACAACTGGTAAAACCCATACAGTAGTTAGACACAAATTTAGCAGAGTTCAAGGAGCAGCAACAGAGAAATGGATTTATAAGAACCAACATAAAGCAGGTAATTTAGAGGCACTACAAGCTGCAGCTGATCCAATCAGTATGCTTGGTAAAGCTCAAGAAGAAATGACTGATCAAAGAGATACTTCAGTTGAAGTTGGGAAACCAATGGGAAGAAGCCAAGGCGCAAACGAATTAGGAAGAGAAATAGCTAAAGCTTGGTGGAGAGAACAGAACATTGAACTTGGTAGACCTACTGATGAATACAATATAAATGCTTTAACTAACGATCAGTATACTACGTTAGGTGTATTAGCAAAAGAGATGTATCATGCGGCTAATCCTTTACTTTATGAACGACATACCAATGGGTTGAACCAAGACTCTAACGCAGCAGAGTTTGTTCTTACTAAGATGGGAGCAAGAGCTATTGAAGCTACCGTTAAAGGTGTACCAGATGCTTTTGTAAGTCAGGAGATTCCGCCTAGTGCAATACCAAGAACTTTAGCTCAATTGCTTGGAGAAGGTGAGGCTAAAAATATTCGGAAGAAAAAGACTACAGCTATAGTAGATCGTACAATACGAAAGGTTGAAGAAGCTAGAGCTAACATGGGATCAGTTGCTCATATTGTAGATCCTTTAAGGGAAAAGCTTTACTCTCAGTTAAGTATTGAAGCACTTGTTGCAATGAAAACACTGTCCGCCCCGAGCCAGGTCGGTGATTTCTTTAGACTCGGCCCTGCAAAATTAGCTGAGTATCGAGGAGAAGAGGATAAACAAAGATTATTTTATGAGATCGATTTAGAAGATAAAGGAGGTGCACAAGCATTAGAAAATGCTCCTAAAGAAACTATTAAACTTCCAGATGGTACATCATTTACAAGACTTAAAATAGATTATGATGCTAGATTTGAAATGGAGAAGCAATATCTTAAAGCTTTAGAAGCTTTAAATACTATATCAAGATATAGAGGTAGAGCTAATTATCTTGATTTTGTTTTGCAAGAACTTCAAACTAGAATGCATGCAGCTCAAACTAGGTTTAACCCTCAGCTTATACCGTGGATTAGATACGTTACAGGTGGAGCCAAACCAGCTATAGTGTCTCCTCATTCTAATACAAATCCAACTAAAGCTTTTAAAGAATTAATTGTTACTTTATTTTTTGATGCTGAAAAAGATGCCCACGGAGATCCTTTAGGAGAAGGAGATAAACTTTTACCTGAACATAGAGTAGCTTTGTTTGATAGTGAATGGAATCAACCTGATCATGGTCGGTTAAGGTTTCTTATAGCAGCAGGTAATCAAGTAAAAGATAGTTTAATCGATGATGCTACTATGGATACTCTGTCTAAAGAAATGAAACAAATTGAATTAAAAAAGGAAGGAGTTGTAGTACCTCTTAATGTTCAAGCAATTCCTAAATTAAAAGTTCCTGAGTTTATATTAAATAAAGCTAAAGAAAAAGATTTAGAAGCCTTACATATGGTTGAAGCTATTCATGAATTAGCTAGATACAAAACAGCTTGGAATGATAAAACTTCTTTTAGTTCTAATATAGGTGTAGAAGTAGATGGTAAGACTCATGGACCTGCCTCTTATATGATGTCACTCGGTTCGTTACCCGCTGCTTATAGAGTAGGAGTTTTACGAAGAGCTGGAGCTACTAAAAACTTAGACAAAGTTCCGCAACGAATATTAGGAGGATCAGAACATTGGGATTTACCAGACAAAGCTAGTATGGATGCTCTAATAAAAGACTTATATAACGGAGAAGAAACAGAAGACGATGCTATTGCTGGAGATATCCGTAAAGGTATGGCTGAGTATATGTTAGTAAACGGTCAAGCCGCAGCAGCTAACTTCATGAGAGGTGAAGGGCAACAGAACGAGAATATAGCTAAACTATATAATATTGTTCAACTTGCTATGAAAGATAGAGAGAACTTTCTAAAGAAACCTCCTATGACTTTGTCTTATGGACAGCTTATAGATAATATAAAAGAGTCTATAAAAGATGCTGTGTTCACTGGTCCTACTGCAAATGAGATTAGTAAAATTTTATACGATCCACAATTTGGAAAAGCTATTGATAAAGTTAGATGGAAAAATGAGAGTGGATCTTTCAATGAGCGTCGTGAAGAAACAGTTATAAAGTTTCTTCATACATTATTAGCAGACTCAATTGATAGTGTTTTAGATCCTACTGTTCTAGCTATGGGTCAGTTATTAAGAGCTAATAACGTAGTAGCTATGATGACAGATCAAGTCATGACAACTAAAAATGCTATTGGTGTAGATAATTATATTGGAGCTAAGACTAATATCTTAAAGCCTAACAGAGGTATGGTTAAGATGTATACGCCTAAGATGAAGAATGGTGTATATGATTTACTTGCTCCTAAAAGAAAAAGAGGACAAATACCTAGTAATATTGGGGAAATTCAGCTCTGGCAACAGGTCCCTTCAGGTAGCGCATTAAGAGCTATGGATACTGATGACGGTGTTGTTTACGTTCCTGGTGGAGAAGGTCGAGGTAAAGTTATACCTGCCATTATACAAGGAATCGATGGAGCTTGGATGAACATGATGTTCACAAATTCTTGGAATGATCTTAAAGGTAACTACATGTTGCCTATTATGGATGCTGTTAAAACAGATCTTAATGGACTTCATAAAGTTAGAGACCATGCAAATAAAAATTGGTGGAAAGTTATTGAGAATTATAATTATACAGATAGTTTAATGAATGGTTGGACACCTAAAACTATAGATAATTTTAGAGAAAAACTTAAAAATCTTGGTGATCAAGAACTTGATTTGTTTGATAAAAATCTTTTAGATAACGAATGGCGTGGATTCTTTTGGATGTTCCATGAGGTAAGTCCAAGTCTTAAAAAAGATAAAGGATCTACTTATACACAAAATTTCAAGAATATTAGGAGATTATTCTTTGATACTTATAGAGGTAAGATCGCACGTAAAGTTGGTACATATTATAAATCAACTGATGAAGCAGTAAAGACTGGTAAGAAAAAGGTTGGTGATATTAAAACACCAAGCGAACCACTCCATGCATATAGGAAACGTGTTAAAGACGAAGTAGCTGATAAAGTAGATCAGCTGTTTCCTGATCTTGCTCATTCTAAAGAACCACCATATAGTGGTGCTAAAGAAGAAGTAAATATATACTTCGGAACAAACGAGAATAGTATCTTAAGTAATCTCGCTTTAAGACCGTTCACTGATAAGACTGGTAGAAAATATAATTCAGTTGAACATGCTTATCAAACCTGGAAATCTGGTAAATTTGATGAAGCAACCTTCAACAAACGTTGGGATAGTGGTACTAAGCATACCGGTACGTTTCCAGTAAATAAAGATGCTAGTATTGAGTTAATGACTCGTCTTATTAAGCTGAGCTTTGAGCAAAATCCAAAAGCACTTGATGCTCTTTTAGCAACTAGTGGAACGAGGCTGACCCATAAACAAGACAAGACTATATGGGGAAAAGCCTTTCCTAAAATTCTTATGGAAATAAGAGACGCTGAAAGCCAACAACCAGTTAAAGACAGTACAAATAGATATTTTAAATACTATCAAGACGGTAGGATTACAGCAAAAGCTAATACTATATTAGAGATCTTTGATAAAGTAATAAGTAAAGATGGATTAGATTTATTAGCTCGTAATAAACAAGCATCAGAGTTAATTGCTAGAAGAAAAGCAAATCTAATTAGGATTGTTAAAGAATTAGGAGCTTGGCTTGGACAAATAGATATAGGATAAAGTAAAAGGGTACCTTAATTGGTACCCTTTTTTTATTTAACCACAGATATCATAATGATATAGATGATGAAGATCATTTTTATCTACATATTTTCTAATCCAATATTGAGGGAATTGCATTTCAGTTCCGTCAAGAAATACAACTCCATATTTATAGATAAGAGCTATGTCTTCTTCATCTATACCTATTACATTGTTGGGTTTAATTTTTATCACACTCATATTCTACTATCTAAGAAAAGAAATAATCACTGTCGGCTATCTCTTTTATATTTAGATCTCCTAACTTATAGTTATAATTAAAGTTATCAGGTTCAAATAATAACATTTCAGCAATGTGCTTATAGTAATCGTCATGATCGTACATTTTAATGAACACTTCTTTAGTTAAACTTAATAAGCTAGCTACATCACAAGCGTGAGTAGAAAATGAGTCATGTATTGCAGCAAAGTCTCCGTCCCAATGGTGGATAATTAATGCCATGTGAGCTGCATCCATACTATGAATAAAGTTTGGACTTATACCTGATGCAAATCCTCCTGGACTAGCAATCTTTTTGCCATAGACAAGACGAGGTTCCTTGCCTACATGCTGGATCCTCATATCAGATATCCAGCTTTTCCATTTGATATCTTCCATTACATAGTTTTCATAATGTACTGGAAATCCAGATGGTGTAGTCCATTCTACAACAGGTTCGTTTAAGTCTGCAATGATATGGTTTGCTATTGTTTGCAGGTAACTCATAGTTTCTAATGGACCAGGGCAGACTTCATCTATAGCCTTAATAAGGTTATAAGATAAATCATTACAATCTGACATGGATACATTATACTTACTATGAAATCCTTCTGCATAACAATCAGCATACATATTCAAAGCAATAGCTAAGTGGCCTGCACTATAGGCTCGTGTCATAGATCCTCGTTTAGATATACCTTTACGGATATGTTTCATTGGCATACCCCTACTTTCAAACCATTCAGGCATCCTAGCTATTAAAGCTTTAGCTGTCTGAACGTAGAAGTCTTTAGGTATATCTGTTTGAACCAGACCTACTAACTTACCTGCTTCCTTATCTTTAGAGATAGCTGCTAAGTGCTGCCATCCATTATTAGATCCGTCGATAGGGACAGGAAGGTTGATATAGTGCACATCGGTTTCTGAAGAATGATCCCAGAGAGCACACCATGCTTTGCAACAAGCAAGAAAACTTACAGGTTTCTCTGCTTTTTCATGGATAGTTCGATTAATCCAGGTATTTCTAATAAAATCCTCATTGTTAACAACCCATTTAACTCGGTCATCAATGGTCATTTTATCTACAGAAATATCTGTTAAACCTTCTTCCTCTAAGTGAGACTTATAATCAGCTTCACACCAATCAGGTATGTTATCAATCGTATAAGATTGATTGTATGTACAAGCGGTATGTACTGCAAAGTAATATAAGCCTTCTTCAGTTATTGGTTTTGGGTTTGCAAACTTAAGTAAGCCTCGCTCCATGTCTTTACCTTGATAGTTAAGGTAAGACTCTCTATAATATAGTCTACCACGGTAGTCGGTGTCTATATACTGAAAGAATATTTTATCTTTCAAAGCTTCAGCCTTTTGAATCGTCATATTGTAAGCATCAAACTTACTACGATTCTTTAATAAAACAAGTTTAGCATTCCAATGAGTAGCAGCTTGATCGTATTTAGCTTGTGCTCTAACCAATGGTTTCTTGTTAGGTTTATTACGCAACTTATTAGTTAATCTTCTAAGCTCTCCGTAATATCGTTTCTCTAAAGACTTATTACCTAACTCAGGCTTGAAGACAACTCCATTCCAATATAAGTCTTTAC
>Ga0115012_10001277_pt1 | contig 14584 bp, 17 predicted proteins | sample TroAtlMetagenome_FD_88706 | JGI IMG/M metagenome (GOLD analysis project Ga0115012, IMG submission 88706) | Marine eukaryotic phytoplankton communities from Atlantic Ocean - Tropical Atlantic ANT10 Metagenome | ecosystem: Environmental > Aquatic > Marine > Oceanic | place: Tropical Atlantic...
ACGCCATTCCCCCTTCGCGCTTGCCGGCCCATTTTTCGTACATGGCCAAACGATCCTCGAGCGTTTGCAGTTTGAGGTCGTCCATTAACCACCACGAAGAGGAACGGTTGTCTTCCACGCCTTGTTCTTGGCGGGCCGATTCACAGACCAGCAACTCACCCCGGTCGCTGATGGTGAAAGAAACGGGATCACGCACCAATGGCTCGGTGGCCACGATGCGTTTGCTGAACCCGTCGGGAACCTCCATCAACTCAAAAGAATCTTCAACAGAGACCTGGGCAATCACCAATGAAAGAATCGAAAGCATGAGGAATCCATCGTACCCCTAAGAAGCACGTGAACCGTTGGGTACCCGAAGCAAAAGTGGGCGGGTGAGCGCTTGAATCTTCACCCGATCCGCCCGCATGGGCTCTCCGTCAATCTCAATCGGAACGGGACGATCAAGCACCAGTTCACCCCCGGGATAAGGGGCGGTGGAGAAGACCGTTCTCCCCCCAACCAAAGACACTACCCCACGCACAAGGTCCGGCCAATTCGTCCATCTTCCCATTCTCAATTCTTCAGACCACCGAGCCCCACGAGGACCAATGCGAATGCCCCCGCCATGCCGCCCCCCCCGTCCGATCACCAGATGCCGAAAGGATTCACCTTCGATTCCAAATCGACCGCTCGAAGCCAAAGCCCGCACCGCGGCCAACGGGTACGCCAACGGTCCACACCACCGAAACGGCCCCAACCTTGCCGCGGCCGCGCCGCCGAGCCCTATCGACAGAGCATTCACCATGGGATGGACCTGTTGGTGCTTGCCGCAGGTCACCGTGACCTCAGACATGGGCAGGCTGCACCAACGTGCAGATGCTTGCAGGCTGTGCAAACCCGCGGTGACCCCACGGGGCAAACCAAGATCGGCGGCGACATCGTTTCCGGTGCCCGCGGCCACCAACGCACAAGGTCGCGCGAAACGAGCCGCCGCGTGCAGCGTGCCATCACCCCCCCAAGCCACCAACAACCGATCGGGTTCGGCGCGAAGGCGATCCTCCCAACCCTCCGATCCCAGAACGACAGCCGGTGCAGATCGCCAAGGCAACGGGCAAGTCTGGGCACGAGGTGAGCGCAAGAAGATCACAGAATCTGGACCTCGAGGTCCATCGTGCGCTTCGGGCTTCGTAGGATCAGTCATCATGGCTCAAGAACGTCCGGATATTGAGTATCCCTGCAACTGGGAGTTTCGCATCATCGGGGCCGATGAGGCGGGCTTGCGGGAAGCCATTGCCGGCGTGGTGGGCAATCAGAACCACGAAATCAGTCCTGGACACACCAAAGGGGCCTGGATCAGCATCCATCTCGACCTGTGGGTTCTGGATGAAGAGCATCGCAACACGGTGTACCGCATGCTTTTAAAGCATCCACTGGTGAAAATGATTCTCTGAAGAGACGAGTCTGCGGGCTCTGTGAGGCGAAATGCGATCACGGGCACCATTTCAACCCAAATCAGACGGCAGGAAGTGCCTCGCTGCAGTAAATTGGTTTGATTGAGAATCGTTCTCACATCAGGGAGATCAATTTGGAGCATCCCATGGACTTTGACCTTTGGACTTTCAGCATTGAAAACCTTGAAGCGGCCGGCGTCATTGGAGGTTATGTCTCCATTTCTATTGTCGGCTTCGCACTTCTGACGTTTGGGATGAGAACAAAATTCGCGGGGCGATCTTTTGCGGCACCGCGTTGGTCCCACCCCCTCATCGGATCTGCACTCGGCGTTATCCCTGGATGCGGAGCAACCATTGTGGTGGCCTCGCTCTACAAGCGTGGCAAAATTTCCTTCGGCGGACTGTTTGCGGCCTTTATCGCGACACTGGGCGAAGGCTCTTTCGTCCTGCTTGGCGCTTCTGATGAATCAGATGTGGCGTCCAACCTCAGTGCATTTGTCACGGTCAACTTGGTGGGACTTTTTGTTGGAGCCATTGTTGGCGTTGTTGTCGACCGGTTCAATTTCTCCGAACCAAAAATCACATCCACGTCGTCTTCGCCCAATCATGATGAATCAAAACAAAGCAAGACGGTGATTGATTTCTTTGTCAATCACTTGGGTTTTTACCTGCTGATTGCAATGGCGATCTTCTTGTTCCCAGGTTCGGTGATGGCTTTTTGGGGGGGCGGCATTGCGGCACTTGATTCAATTACCGTTTGGGTGTCCATCGCGCTTACAGCCTGCTGTATCGCCTATCACTTCGCCCACCGTTCTTCACATGGAAATTGCTCCGAAGAAGAATCCAAAACACTCAAATCCGTATTGACGCACTCCATTGCAGACGTGGCCCTGGTGGTGACGTATGTGTTTGTTGGACTGTTTGTGGCAAATTTCATCATCGATGTATTAGTTGGAGCAGAGCGATTTGCCGACTGGATGAATTCCTCTGCAGCCCTGGTGGTCGTGTTGGCAGCGTTTATTGGTGCAACTCCTGGATGCGGGGGCATGATTGCCGTGGCGGCCGCTTACACCATTGTTCCTCAGTTTCCAATTGCGGCATTGATCGCCGCTGGGATCGCCACCAGTGGCGATGGCATCTTTCCTTTAATCGCCAGCAACAAGAAAGATGCAATCAAAGTCACGGCTGCAGGTCTGCTGATTGCTTTGGTGGTGGGCTATGCGTCGTTGGTGCTTGGGGTGAAGTAAAGCCGCTTGTCCGACAATCCTTCACGGACAAAATCAAAGACCCAATGAAGTTTCCCTGATACTTTGCCAAGTATGTCTGATCTTGATCGCCGTACTTTTTTGGCCGCAGGTACTGCTTTTGGCCTTCCCGCAGTCCATTCCGAATCCTGGACATTCGATCCCACCAAACCAGGTCAAACCAAGAACACAGCCTTCGCCATCAACATTGAGATGTGGCGATTTGGCAAGCGCACGCGTGCAGAACGCATACGAAAAGTCGCCGAGCTTGGCTTCAAGTTTGTTGAATTTTGGGGGCGGCCCAGCGAACAAGAAATTCAAGATCTGCGCGTCGCCTGCAACGAAACCGGTGTGAAGATCACCCAGTTCACCGGCTTCGGAGGCTGGGCTTGGCAAGGGGCGATCTGCAACCCCAAGGCCGAAGAGCGAAACCACACCAAATTCGTCGAAGAAGTCAAATCTTCGTGTGCGGTGGCGAAGGCATTGGACATCCCCATGATGACCATCATTTGCGGCAATGAAGTTCCGGACGTTTCTCTGGAAGCCATGCACCGCTCGGTCATCAAGGGTCTCAAACAAGCGGCCCCAATTTGCGAAGAGCAGAACGTAATGATGATTTGCGAACCTATGAACACTCGCGTCGACCACCGAGGGCACTGCTTCTACGGTTCCGAGCATCCGGTCAGAATTTGCCGAGAAGTTGACTCCCCCATGTGCAAGCTCAACTGGGACGTGTACCACATGCAAATCATGGAAGGCGATTTGTGTCGTCGTTTGCGTGAAGGTTGGGACCAAGTCGGCTACGTGCAAATCGCCGACAACCCCGGGCGTCAAGAACCAGGCACCGGAGAAATTGCGTACTGGCGGGTGTACCAAGAACTGAAGGCCTTGGGATACAACAAGCCCGTCGGCGTCGAAGCCAACCCCAGCGGCCCCGAACGTGAGGCCGCGATCAGGTTGGCCGAAAGCGACAACTGGTCGAACTAAGCGACCCACAACCACACTGGTTCAGCCGAACAATCCACGCCTTTTCTGCTTGGGCTTGACGTAGACCGAAGGATCTTCGGAATGCTTGGTCCATTCAATGCGTTCCGGCTTGTAGCCATGGCCAACCAAGCGCTCGCAAATGCCCTTTTGCAGATCCGCATCCAAGGTCTTCTCACGCGAAAGGATCCAAAGCCGCTTGTGGTCGGGCTGACCTACGACGCTGTACTCGTAATTGTCTCCAAGCTCAATGACCCAATAGTTGGCGGAAATGGGCCAAATGAAAGACACTTTCCACCGGGTGTTCTTCGACCCTGAAACAATTTTGGCGGTGGCATTTTGCTCTTTGAAACTCCCATCAAAGGCTTTTTTTCTGCCCGTACTTTGGAAGTCGATCTTGCCATCTTTCCGAAGACGGTAGTTCGTCGTGACGGCCACAAAATCCTTCTGCCAAGGGTTCGGGTATCGACCGATTTCGAACCAATCCCCCATGTACCGCTTCAAATCAACCTGGGGCACACACTTCGGCTTGGGTGCCGTCATGTTCAAGAAAAGACTTGGAGAAGCGACGCAAGTCGCCATGGTGCACAGTGAGTCGCGTCGGTTCATAAGGATGAGATTTTAGTCTCTTAATCCAGAGGGATGACGACACGTTGACCAGACCGCCGCGTGGGTTGACGTGAAGGCACTTCCGACAGCACCGAACGCAAGGTCGTGGCGGGAAGGGCCCAATTGGTGGATCGATCGGCGTGTGCAATTTGCAAGCCGATCACCCGCCCTTCCAAATCGACCAACGGTGCCCCGACATCCCGCGGCCCCAGCAAAGCATCGTGCCGAATGGCGGGGCCAAACCCCGTCCGACGTTCATTGGCTTCGACAATGTCGTTGCCGAATGGCTTGGGCAATCCATCCGCGTACTCTGGACGACGTCGCAATTGAACAGTCACCGTCATTTCGACACCATCACGCTCAATGGCCACCTGTACGCGATCGCCGACCCGGAAACGCTGCAAGGCATCGCGAAGAGAGGGTCCAACTTTCGCTTCATTCACCCCAACGATCAGGTCGCCGGCCTGCAATCCCGCGGCGCGAGCCGCGCCATCTGGAAGAATTCCAGAAATGGTGACGCCGCCTTCGTTGTCTTCAAATCGGCTCAACTCAACACCCAAGAAGGGAGATTCTGGATCCCCGGAATCGGGTGTACCGGCCGCGGAACGAGCGCTGACCACCGCTTGGCCAGGCTCATTGACACAAAGAAGAACTTCACCAAGATCAGGAGTTTGATCCGGTTGGAATTGCAGTGGGGTCAAATCATTTTGGCCAAGTTCGAGGACGGCCAAGTCAAACTCAGGATCTTCGTAGACCAAAGTGAGGTTGTATTCGCGGTCGAGGTAATCGATGGCACGAAGTTGTTGGCGGCTCGGGAGACGCGATGCTTTGGTGAGAACCAAGTTGTCTTGCACCAATGTGCCGAGCGATATGGTCGTTCGCTCGCTGGCAATTTTAAGAACACCCTCTCGAAGTGCGTCGGATAGATGATCCACGCCAATCAAGGGAGTGCGTTTGCGTCCACGCGAAAAACTTCGTTCCATTTGAACCCACGCACGCCAGTCAGCCATCTCCGGGACACTCTCCAGAAGAGCCTTCCAGCGTTCTGGCGTGATCTTGCGAAGTACCGCCAAGTCGGAATCATTCTGCAAATGATCGAGATCCCACCACCCCAGTTTGATGGCCCGATCCAAGCGCTCCCAAGATTTCTGAATCTCATCGTCCATTCGACCCATCTCACCAAGACCGTAGGCGTGGCGTGCGAATCGACCATGACCACAGGCCGCATGGAACCAGACATGTGGAGTGTTATTCCACATTCTGTTGGACGTCATCCGGTCCAGGCGGGCCACCGCTTGACGATATCTCTCATCACTCATTCGCTGCTCGGCATCTCCCAGCTGCTTGTACGCCTGATCGATCATCATCTCCAGTTCTGGCATCGGATCGCTGTAGGTTGATCCCCCCAACATCAACGGTTTGGTCAACTCGTACAAATCGATCGGGGTGGCAAAATTGATGTTTGGAAAGCCACCGCAAGCGCTGATGACACCCACCAATTGCCCATCCAAATCAAAGAGACCCCCGCCCGAGTCCCCGCCATTGAATGGAGCGTCCAAACGGAACCGCGGCCCCATCCGTTCTTGGATGCGACCAATACGGACCGGTGCACGTTGACCTGATTCGGGAAGGTTCGCCACCCAACCGGCGGCCACCACCCATTCGCCTCGTTCCACGGAACCAAAAGGAGCGAGGGGGGCCACAGTCAAATCATTTGGGGGATCAAGCAGGCGAACCAGGCCGATATCAAAGTCAATGCCGCGGTGGACATGGGTCATGAATATTTGGCCGAGGGTGACGGCTTCCAGCTTCCGACCATCCGCCAGTGTGACTTCACAATCGAGGCCCGAACGTTCACCGACATGACCGGCCGTCAAAATCAAACCGTCGTTGCTGATGATCGTGCCCGAGCCATGGCCTTCGCGGAAATCCACGCCAATTTCGATGCACACGGTGGACTCCACCACAATTTCTGAGACCGCCCTCGTCTTGGCGTCCAACTCCACGAGTTTTGCGAACTGCGTGGGGTCGACCAGAATATTGAGGCAGAGAAGGAAAGTCGGGAACAAGGGCATACTCGAGGTTAGGCAGAAAGTCGTAAAGGAGATACGCCACCATCTCGAAAGTGTTCACTGATTGCTGAAAATGCCTGCACCACCAATGGATCGAATTTTCGCCCTGATTCGGAGACAATGATGCGAACCGCGTCCTCATGCCGCATGGCTTCTTTGTACGCACGTCGGTGGGTCAACGCGTCGTACACATCGGCCACCGAGACAATGCGGGCGCAGAGCGGGATAGCGACCCCGGACAACCCAAGCGGATAGCCGCCCCCATCCCAGTTTTCGTGGTGACACAACGCAATGCGGCAAGCCACATCCAAGAAGTCCTGCTCCGGCCACTGTTGTCGCATGGCATTCAAAATGTCAAAACCGACCATCGTGTGCCGTCGCATTTGGACCCACTCGTCATCGGTCAGACGACCGGGTTTGAGCAAGATCGCGTCGGGGGTTGAGACTTTTCCAATGTCGTGAAGTTGACTGGTCTCGGCCATGAGATCCACTTGGTCGGCGGTCAAAGGATCGGGCTCGTTGGGGTGAGAGTGACCCTGGCGAACCATCTCGTTGGCGATGGCTGAAACCAAACCACGAATGCGTTGCAAGTGCTCCCCAGTGTCGTCGTCTCGGCTCTCCGCCAATTGTGCAAACCCGTAGATCACAGCGCGGTGGGCTTCGGCTCCAGAAGTGCGTGATTCCAAAGACTGGATTCGAGCTTCACGCTCCGCCAAAGCTGCTTCCAAAGCAGCAATACGCTGCGCGTTATGTTCAGGATCGGTCTTGGCCATGAGAGACTCCTCGGTCTCTCGATGATCGACCGTGTGGCCACCCGGCTTCAGCCCTCTTGCTGGAATCACCTGATCGACCGACACAAACCAACCAGCCGCTCAACCTCAGTTGGGTCACCACGAGCGCTGGAGTGGATATCGGTCGGCTGGAGCGATTTCAACAATTGCACCACGTTTTCGCCGCGGACACCACCGCCGGGCATCCAGTTGAGATTTGGAGCTTCGGCCCGCATGCGACGAAATTGCACCGCCCCTTCATCGATGGTGCCCGCACCACCAGCACTCAGTACCCGATCAACATGCAGTTCATTCAGTTGGGCGGCGGCCGAAAGAGGATCAGATGCGGCGTCGATGGCCCGGTGGAAGACCACGTCCAGATCATGTTCTTTTGCCGCATCGAGCAAACGGCGGTTGCTGTCCAAATCCAACTGCCCGTCGGCTTGTAAAAAGCCAAAAACCACGCCCTGCACTCCCAAAGACGCAAACTTACGGAGAGGTTCAAGCAACGAGGTTGCCCCGTCATCTCCCGCAAGAAAATCAGCCCGATCGCGAAGCATCACCACCACCGAGGCCGTCGTACCGAGTGCCGACTCAACAACTCCGGGTTGGGGTGTCAGCCCGTCCAGATCAAGTCGATCGCAAACTTCAAGCCGATCTGCGCCAGCCTTTGCGGCCGCCTCGGCAAAGAAAGAGGTTTCAACACAAATCTCGACTTGGACGTTCAAGCCAAATCGTCCCGCTCCACCAGCATGACTCCGGCTTCACGAAGAAGGCGTCGGGATTTCTCTGCGCTTTCCGCCCAATGTTCATCTCCGTCGCGCATCGGTCGCGTTACGACGCGGGTGATACCTGATTGAATGATGACCGTTGAGCAACGGATGCAGGGCATAAACGTGACGTAGATGGTGGCGTTCACTGGAGAAACCCCATCCCGGGCACAGTGCACAACGGCGTTCATCTCGGCGTGCACAATCAAGTCATATTTGGCGGGACGCTCCAGGCGTTCAGGCCGATCGTCTACCCCGCGAGGCAAGCCGTTGTAGCCGGTCGCTAGGATCTGTTTGTTGGGGCCCACGATCACGGCACCAACACCACGCGATGGATCCTTGCTCCAACCGGCAATGTGGTCGGCAAGTTCAAGGAATCGGCGGTCCCAATCCGTATCAGTCATGAACGCAAGATACCGCTGATCCGAAGTGGAGCACACGGAAGCCGATATAACCCGCACAAACCGAACTCAAACCGCACAACCCGAACTCGGCCCGAAGAAACATGGAATGCCGAGCAAAAAGGCCAACACAAGCATTGAGGACCTTGGCATCATCGGCCCCATGAATTCCAGATTCCCCCACCCCCCTGAAGAACAACGCCTGCCCTGCGTCCTGATCCCAGATCGGCAGCCTGGTGGATTTGGCGTGAGCCTGCTTCCCCCCGACGAAAGCACCCCAATTCCACTCCCCATTCAAGACACCGACGCGCAAGCGGTATGGGATTCTGTCTGCAGGCTCATCATCGATTTCGAACAATCGGCCCCTCGAAGCACTCCGCCTTGGTTGCGGCCCACAAAAGTCTTCCTCGAAGCTCTGGGGCACCAGCCTTCTTGACCAAAGACCACTCTGCACAGGATGATGGTGAAGTGACCGAAGAAGAACACGATGGTGAACTAAAGATCTCGAATCCGTTTCGAGATCCAGTCCGCCGGCGAATGGCCTCCATGGCTCTACCTGCCATCAGCCGCATGCTTCGGGTGGGCACGTTGAATCAGATCGTTCAAGACTCGTTGGCCCACATGCCCGAGATGAACGGTCCTGACGCCATCTTGCACACCATGGGGGCAAGTTACGAAGTGTCCGAAGCGGACTTGGATCGCATCCCCAAAGAGGGGCCATGTGTGGTCGTAGCCAACCATCCCTTTGGCGGGATCGAGGGCTTGGCCCTGATGTCTTTGGTATTGCGGGTGCGGCCCGACGCCAAAACACTGGTCAACCAAATTCTAGGATTGATTCCGCCGCTTCGTGATCATCTGCTGCCCGTGGATGTGCTGGGTGGTAACGCCAAAGCAAACACCATGAGCATGCGTGCCACCCTCAGCCACTTGCGGAACGGTGGTCTGCTGGCGGTATTCCCTGCGGGTGAAGTTTCCCACGCACGATTGACCCGGCCTTTTGTTGCGGACCCACCATGGTCTGACACCATCGCCCGCATGGCCAAGCGAAGTGGCGCCCCAATCGTGCCCCTTCGCTTCGCCGGCCACAACGGCGTGGCGTTCCAATTGGCAGGTATGGTTCACCCCAGACTTCGAACCGTCATGTTGGGGCAAGAAGTCGTGAACAAAAACCACGCCCGGCTTCAGGTGGCCATTGGGCACCCCATTCGCAAGAAAGATGCCGACGCCCTCGCCGATGCGAGTGAACTGAATACCGTCATGCGGGCCCGCTGTGACTTGCTCGCCTTTCGCTGGAGTCGAACCCGCAAAAAAACGCCGCCGCCTTTGCCGCCCATCGAAGTCCCCCCCTTGGCGGCGGACGGGAAGCAGCAAATCCAGCGGTGCTTGGAACGAGAAATCATTGCGGAGCGAGGAGACTTGGCGCTCACCGTGGCCACACATGACGAACTCACCAGTGTGATGCCACACATTGGCGCGTTGCGTGAAGAGGCGTACCGCGCAGTTGGTGAAGGATCAGGCAAAGACCTCGACCTGGATGAGTACGACGAGCACTACCAACACTTGTTGCTGTGGGACCGAGGCCAAGAGCGTCTGGGCGGGGCGTACCGGCTGGGATTCTCTGAAGAGATTCTTCCACGCCTTGGGCACCGAGGTCTTTACACCGGCAGCTTGTTCAAATTCAGCCCCGACTTCTTCAAGAGACTGGGACCCGTCGTTGAGCTGGGACGATCTTTCTTGTCCAGCGATTACCAACGCAAGCCTGCGACCCTCATGTTGCTTTGGCGCGGCATCGTGCAAACGATTGCCAAACATCATCCGGAGTACCGGTGGATCCTCGGACCGGTCAGTATTCCGCCCGACCACACTCGACCCAGCATGCGCGTGATCGCCAAATACCTAGAACAACCGCATGTCCAAAGCCCCTTCGCTTCGGAAGTCAAATCACGCACAAAACTGAAAAAAGGCGTGCCACTTCGGCCGCTGCCCAAAATTGATCGATTGGCCACCTCTCCCGAAGAACTGGATGACCGCATCCAAGAGATCGATCCCATGGGACGTGGTATTCCCGTACTGCTCCGTCAATACCTCAAGATTGGGGCGCGGCATCTCGCCTTCAATGTCGACCCGGAATTCCATGACACCGTCGACAGTTTGATGCTGGTCGATGGCCCCAATATCGAACGGCGTATGCGATCCCTGATTTTTGGACGGCATGAAGAGGCGTACTGCCGACGTCATGGGGTTCATGTTGCGCAAAAAGAAGCACCCTAAGGGCACTTCTTATCTGACTTCGCCCGTTTCTACCCCATACTCCCTTTAAGTAGAGCTTGAAGGGAGCACCCGATGGACTGGATCCGCAACCGAATCCTTCCCACCCCCCAGCACACCTCGATTCAAATTGCTGTCCCATCGACGGCAACCCCACATTCCCGGTTCCGCCAAGACATTCAAATTCACGAGTGTTCTTCGGCAGATCCCCAACTGACCCCTCGAATCTTGGAGTTGCTTGATGCTGGATTTCCGGTGGTCCTTCGCACCAACAACGGGTGGGAACACGTCATTTTGCCTGACCAGCACGATCACCTCTAGAGAACCTCGATCGGGTTTGCGTCCTGGGGTACGGTTCCAGTCATAGGAGTCTTTCCCCATGACCATGCTCACTCTCTCTGCGCTGCTTTGGGCCTCGGGCCTCCCGCCGTTCGAAAGCGAATTCCAATCGCTCTTTGATGGGCAAACCCTCAAAGGCTGGATGGGTGACACCACCGGCTACGTGGTGCGTGAGGGCGCGATCACGGTCACGCCTCAAGGACGCAACCTGTACACCAACGAGGAATACTCAGACTTCGTGCTGCGCTTTGAGTTCAAACTCACGCCGGGAGCCAACAATGGTTTGGGTATTCGCACCCCACCGAAAGGGGATGCTGCCTACCTTGGCATGGAACTCCAAATATTGGATTCCACGCACGAGAAATGGGCCAATCTGAAAGACTGGCAGTACCACGGATCCTGCTATGGCATCGCCCCCGCCGAACAAGGCCATCTCATGCCCACCGGATCGTGGAACCGTCAAGAAGTCACCATCAAAGGAAGTCAAGTTCGAGTGGTTTTGAACGGCGCGACCATTCTGGATATTGATCTTGAAGATGTTGCACCGAAGGGCAAAACGCTCGATGGGAGAGACCATCCTGGACTCAGTCAAAAAGCAGGGCACATCTGCTTCTGCGGCCATGGCGATGAAGTCGCCTTCCGGAATATCAGGATCAAAAAGGTCGGCTGAGTTTCAATGGGGATGGCACGCGCAGGAAGGTCCACACGGGCCTCCCGGTTCGGGACCAGAATCGCTCGGCGCCACAACGCCCAAACCCAAACCCCTAGAGACCGGCGCATCGGCCGGGGTGTTGCCAAGATCCAACTCGGCTTCTTCACAGACTTGACCCCAAGTCTTCAGGGTAACGGACATGGCGTGCATCACCTCGACGGTGCGTCCATTGGCTTCACAGATGTAGTCGTACGTGGGCATGGGTTTATCTTAGGGCAGGGAACGGTGGGCAAGACACCAAGATGTTGCCGCCACCGCGGCGGTGGCTACCCGAAGGATGGGGGTTGGCAGGTGTATACGCGGTACCGAAGCTTGGAGAAATGCATCACGCTCCCGTGGGCTCCACCCGCCTTCAGGACCGACGAGCAGTACGTTGACCTTCTGACCCAAGGGGGACGAACCTGCCGCCGGCTGCTCATCCAACACCACGGTGGTGGCCGCGGAAGATTCACTGATGAGAGATTCGAATTCAACCGTGGTGATCTTCAAGGGCACCGGGCGTTCACACTGCCGCGCGGCTTCGATGGCAAGACGATCCTGCTTTTCTTCCGATGGCAAACGAGAGAGGGACGCTTGGGAACGATCGCCTTTGAAGAAAGACAACTCAGCGATTCCGAGTTCCGAAAGACTGGAGATCAACTGTTTGACCACAGACGGCTCTGGCAGCCCAACCGCCACCCGGAGAGGATGAAGTGGCCAAGGATTTTGGTCCACACGCTCGATGCGAGCGAGATTGCCTTCGATCGTCACTTCGGCCACTTGCCCAGCCCGGTTGAACAACTGGGCTTCATGGCTGCCGCGGCGGACGGTGCGGAGGTACCGAATTTCTTCGGGGGGCAGGGCCACCACCGCACCCACTTCAAACCTCTCGTCTGAATAAAGCCGTATCACACCATGATTGTGCGATCTTTTGGCGGCTCGTGCTAGGCTGTTCGCTCACTTCGAAAGGAATCTTCCCATGATGTTCACGCTTTCCCTGACCTTGGCCTCGAACCTGCTTCTGGCCCCACCCACCGAAGAAGAGATCAAGACAAAGATTGAGACGGCCATGACCTTTTTCCGTGAAAAAGGGGATGACTTTTCTTTGGAAGATCCCGAGTTCCACGCCTTACTCGATGCCCAGCTCGAAGGCGTCGACCCCGCCGAATGCGACATGGAGACCGTGAAGGCCATGACGATGCTTTGGGCCTACACCCCCAATGGCAAGCCAGTGTGGGTGGGCCGCATTAAAACTCTGGCCCAAGGGGATGCTTGGCTTGACGCCGCCCTGATGTTGGCCGGGATGGACGAAGTGGATGCTGCTTTGGAAATTGGCTCCATGCACGGCTTTGCCGAAATCCCCGACGACCGTCTGGGCGAAGTCATCTCGGCCTTGGCCGAACTCGAAGACAGCCAGTTGGAAATGATGAAGTATGAACTGCCCATGCTCATCGAACGGCTTCCGTCCGACGGCCCCGCGCTGTACGGCTGGATGGAATATCCCAAGCTTTTGGTGAAAGCCGGGGTGGATTCCAGCACCCGGAAAGCCGCCCACGGCAAGCTGGTGGCCGCCATCGAAGTCGTGGCCGGTGCGGCTGAAGGCCGGGAGAAACGCATGATGGACGGCGCCTTAAAGACACTCAAAGGTGCCGCCGGCCGAGGTGAGTTGATCGGTTTCGACGCCCCCAAAGTAGAGATGCTCTGGAACTCCATGGGCAATGAATGGAACTGCTTCTGCTGTATGAAGGGTAATGTCGTGGTGGTCGACTTTTGGGCGACCTGGTGTGGACCCTGTGTCGGCTCATTCCCACAAGTCAAGGAATTGGTTGAGTATTACAAGGGCTACAACGTCACCGTCCTCGGTCTCACCAGCCCTCAGGGTGCGGTGAATTTCCGAGATGAACGGAAACAAGTGAAGTGTGCCACCAATGAAGAAGAGTTTGCCCAAATGGCCGAATACGTCAAAGCCATGGATATCACTTGGCCCATTGCCTTCGCCAAAGAAGACGTCTTCAATCCCGACTTCGGAGTACGTGGCATCCCGCACGTGGCCATCATTGGCGCGGACGGCAAGACGGCTTACAACAACCTTGACCCCCGTGATCCCATGGCAGAGAAAGTCAAAAAGATCAACGGCCTCCTCAAGAAAGCCGGACTGCCCCACCCCCCAGCCTTCGAAGGTTGAACGCTGAAAGCAGCAACACAAAAGTGAATACACAAAAAAGCACGCCGCCTCATTGGGCGGCGTGCTTTTTAAGTGGAGCTAATCGGGCTCGAACCGACGACCTCTTGCATGCCATGCAAGCGCTCTCCCAACTGAGCTATAGCCCCAAAAGGGTTGCAGTCTGAACTGCGGGAAGGAAATCATAACCGCAAGCGCAGGCTTCGCCAAACCAACGGGCTGAGGTTCGATTTTAGAGGCTTCGACGTGAGCGCCGCCCCGTCCCACGACCCGCGACCAGGAACAGCAGCAGCCCGGCAGGACCCGGAACTGTGCTCTGACCAAACCCTCCCAGGCCGGGTGACGATCCGGCCTCTGGGAGTGGGTTGCTCGCGGCCCAAGGCGAAGGCGTGCCCCCAAGCCGTTCGGCAACCAGCAGCACCGATGTCGTGCCAAGGGTTGATTTGGGAACGTCAAATGGGAATTCAAAGGGATCACCCAAACGGGATTCCTCCCCGTCTGGTGGGCCTTCAGGTGGACCTTCCGGAGGCATCATGCCGTCTTGATTGGTGTGCAGGTAGTTGGGGCCTTTGGGATCTCTAGGTACCCCACCACCAGGATTTCCGAAGTGGTCTTGATTCGTGTGGGAATAATCAGGGTTTGGCGGAGGGCGTTTGCCCTCGGCCAACGCGGACTGGACCCCGCCAAGTCCCATCCCCAATACCAAGCACATGCGTCCAGTCATCAACGGCCACCATCCTTGGCCACAACATCAGCCTCTTGAAGAATGGACCAACCGGTCGCTCGGAAATTTGGGAAGCGTGCCATGGTTCCAGTGATGGTAC
>Ga0115012_10001279_pt1 | contig 14579 bp, 23 predicted proteins | sample TroAtlMetagenome_FD_88706 | JGI IMG/M metagenome (GOLD analysis project Ga0115012, IMG submission 88706) | Marine eukaryotic phytoplankton communities from Atlantic Ocean - Tropical Atlantic ANT10 Metagenome | ecosystem: Environmental > Aquatic > Marine > Oceanic | place: Tropical Atlantic...
AAGACACTAAAAGAATTAATTGAAGATACTCTTTCTATTCTGTATAGGAATAGTGAGCGTCCTTTTCAGGTTACTACTGGCTCTACTGCTTTAACAGCTAGCGCTACTGACACTGACGTAACTTTAAGTTCTGGTGCTTCGTCTGTTTCGGCCACAGATATTCTTGAAAATGGGCAGGAACTCATGCTGGTTACCTCTAAGGGCAGCGAGTCTACTCCTATTTTCCAAGTCGCTCGTGCTTATGCGAATACTAACGTAGAGGCGAGCAGCACGGGAGATACTCTTTTGATCAACCCCTCATTTTCTAGGAGGGACATCTCAGTATACATACAGCGATGTTTTAAATCCTTGATGAATACGCATCTCCCTGCAATCTCATCTGGTTCATACACCAGAACCAGCAAGAAGCAATACATTGAAATGCCAGCCACCACTGTCAGAATTTTATCCGTCCGGCACATGGTCACATCTACTGGGCGCATTGTTGATGTCGGTGGTTGGCAGTTTGAAGAGGACCTTCCGACTGGTCTCATGTCAACTGGGAAGGCCTTGCGTCTTCCCTCTACTGTGGACGACGATGACTCTATGATAGTTACTTACCAAGCTCCTTATGCTTGGTCTGATACTACTCCTGCTGAGACATCTACGATCTCTATACCAACTGGGGCTGAGGATATTCCTGCCCTTTGGGCAGCTGCTTATGCTGTTTCTCGTCGTGAGGTTACTCGTGGTGACCTTGACAAGATTGAGGAATGGAATCAGGAAGCTGCCATGCGTCAAGGCGTGAACTTGCGTTGGGCTAGGGAGCTTTGGGGCGAGGTGTATCGCCGTGTTGATGATGCTAAGCGTCTTCAGTATGTTCCGAAGTATCGCACGTTCCGTAAGATCCCCCACATTCTATAAGGTAATAATATGGCAGTTCAATATAAAAATTTCGTAGAGGGCACATTAAATGCAGCTATTTCAGGTACTGGTAATCAGGATATAACAGTTAATTGGGCGACCAATGCAACTGTTCCTGCTGCTGGAAGCTTGACTGTTTCTAATTACATGTTGCTTGTAATTGACCCTGAGGGTGCTAATGGTGCTCCTGAAATAGTCAAAGTAACTGCTGTTGCAGGCTCTGGCAATCCTTACACTTTGACTTTAACCGAAAGAGGAGTAGGAAGCTCAAGTCCTAGGACCCATGCTGATGCAAGTAAGGTTGTTGCAGCTGTTACAGCTGAACAGATAGATAACTTTGCTACTAAAGATGGCACGACCTTTACCGGCGATGTGGCTGTTACCGCCGATGTAACTGTTGGCGTTGATGGCACTGGCCATGACGTTAAGTTTTTTGGTGATTCTGCTGGGCATTATGCCCTTTGGGATCAATCAGCAGATGAGCTGGTTTTAGCTAGCGATTCTAAACTTTCTTTCCATGATGCTGCTGGTGGTGAAAACATTGTTGCTTCTGCTGATGGACATTTAGAAGTTAATGCTGGCACTACGTTGGATTTGACAGCGCCAACGATTGACTTGAATGCTTCTACGGTAGTTAATATAGATGGCGAGCTTAAAATTAATGCTCAATCTGATATATTAACTTTGCAAGACAGTGGGGCTACAGGTCAGTCAGGCTATGTTGCTTTTAAAGACAGTGGAGGAACCCAACTTGGTTACATTGGCTATCCGTCAAATGATGACATTTATATTAAAAATGAAGATGCTGATGGCGATATTTATATTTGGGCAGCTTCTGGTAGAACTGTCAAAAGCATAGGAAACGTTGTTGTAGGGTCAGATGGTTCAGGACATGATGTTACATTTCATTCTGATACAGCTGGTGATAGTATGGTTTGGGATTCTTCAGCAGAGAAACTAACCATTACTGGTACTGCTGGTCAAGATGCTTTGCATGTAGCTGCTGGGAATATCAATTTTGATGGCAATTTTGATTTTACAGGTACGCTTTCAGGTACAAGTTCAATTCCTCGCATGGCATACACACACGCTTCTAGCACTAAAGCTACAGTTGCCAGCCATCAATTAGATTCCAACCCATCAATCCTTATATGCGATACTCAACCAACTGCCAGCCTCAACGATGGTGACATTTGGTTTGATATAAGCTGATGGCTAAGATCCAAGTTCGCAAGAATGGTAGTTGGCACACTGTTGCTGATGGGACCAAGATCCAAGTCCGTAAAGATGGCAGCTGGGTTAACCCTACTAAGATCCAAGTCTATAAGAATGGTAGTTGGCACACTGTTTGGAATAAATCTAATGCTGTCACGCTAGTGTTCCAAGCTGTTGACTCTGGTGCTTGGCGTACTAGTGGATGGCGAACATCAGGTGATGTGCGTGTAGGATCATTTGCCGACAGCTCTCAACCAGCAGGTTACGGTGACCATATTGGCTTGATGTCATTTGTTACTGGAAATAACACGAACTCTGCTACAGCAGCTGACGGCACGTCTGTTTCTGCTGACACGTTAGCCAACCATCTTACTGAACGACAGTATGTTACGTCAGCTAAGTTAACTTTGTATCGTACATCAGCAGGTGTAAACCCTATTAACGCTTCTGGTTTTGCTAATTCAGAGAATTGGTATATTGGATATTACAACGGCACTATTGGTTCCGGTACTGCTAGTAGTGATATTGTTACGACTAACAAAACTACTATTAGTGCAAGCACATTGAACGCTCTTGGGTGGAACTACAATGAGTCTCAAGATTTGACAGGTCTTGATACTACGATGGCTGCACAGTTGGGATCTAAAGAGCTATGGATTTCTAATAGGTATGAAAATTTTTCTGCTACTGGTGGGAACGACATGAGTTATAGCACGTTTGATGGCCATAACGACAGTAACAAGCCTACGTTAACTGTGACACTGGACTATGTGGCATGACGAATTTATCAAACGCAACTATGCGTATAGGTGGAAACTCAATAGGGGTAAACGGTGTGGCCGGTAGGCCTATACACGATTCACCCACTGTTACCAGTGTGTCAGCAAGCAATAGTAAAAACAGTGAATCTAATAGCACTGTGACATGGACGTTTGGACAAGGGCAGGGAGATACTCAACATGCTTTCCGTGTCCGTGCACAAGACGATGCTGCTGGTTCAACAGTTTATTATGACTCTGGCTACCAGTACAGTACTGCTACTACTTGGACAGTTGATACTGATGAAGAGGGCATTCCTGCTAGGTACGGTCCTGATGTTTATTGGCAGGTTGATGTGCGATCAGATGAGTACAGCTCTCATGAGGCTATTAGTAGGTATGAGGCTGAGGGTGATTCGTCGGGTATATCATACGACGCTTGGGGCGATGCTCCTTGCACAGTGAACAGTCTTAACGATGGTTCTGGTGCTGTTACTATTACAGGTGGTGCCATTACGATCACTAAAGCTACCGGTCAAACAGTTGCATGGTCTTTAGGAGGAGGAGAAACACAGCATGCGTACAGGGTTATGGTGAAAGAGTTCGCTACTGATAATGTGTTGAGCGACTCTGGCTGGGTCGCAGATAATGCAACGTCATACACTATACCTTACACGTTTAGCAGTGGTTCAAAGTACAAGCTTTCAGTTCAGCTGAAAAATGATTACGGTATAAGGAGCCACTAATGACTACGCCAGCAGAGGACATTGTAGTAATAGACGTAGACATTGATGATGTCTACGATTACGATGACCTTGAATCTGTTGGCAATATCTATCAGGTGGGGATCAATGGCGTGGGATACATGCTCGCTGACGCTCCGAACGAACCTGCTTATAGAAAGCAAGTCGTTCCCCTTGATCCACAAAGGCTTGCCACTACTAACACTCCTTTCTCTGAGGCCATAGAACGATACAGCTTTGCGTCTTTGTCAGACGCTACTGGTGGTGCAGGCCAACGATGGCTTAACCGTGCCACTAGTGATGGGATCATGTTTTATTCTTCTGAGGGAGTTGATCCATTTACTACTGAGGGTGAAATAACGTTGCTGAATACAGCTTCTACTGAAGAGGTGGATAATACTTATGCTTCTGCTAGGTCTACTGTTGTGGGTACTGTGCTTTACACTCAAACAGGTGCATCGGCATTGAAGCATGTAAGTACCCCCGGAGGAACTGAAACTGCTCTGAGTATCACTGATGGTTCTGGTGCTGTTACTATTACAGACCTTACTTCTGATGGCCAGTACTGGTATGCAGCTACAGGCTCTGCCGTGCTGAGAGGAACTACATCTGATCCGGGGGCTAACTGGTCTACGGTTGATTGTTACAAAGTTAAATGGGCTGGAGGTAGAATCTGTGCAGCTTCAAAGAGCTCAGGTTCTACGCCCAACGTGTTTACTACACTCAACCAGTCAGGTGCAGAGGAAAGAACTAACGGTCACATCACTTTCCCAGTTGGTTCAACAGTTCACTTAGGTGGTGAAGCTGGTGGCTTTATTTATTTCGGAGTTGAGTCCGGCTCTGATGGGGCTATCTGGGGTTGGGACATGAGTCTTAATGACTCAGGTGGCCAAAGGTATCCTTTTGAAGCTCTTGAACTACCGTCAGGTTTGGTGCCTACTGCTGTTGGGACAGCAGGAGGGTTTGTTTTTGTTCGTGCGTACAGGCCAGAGGGAGCTAGTAAGGGGCAGACACTGCTATTGCAGTGCGCTCCTAACGAAAGGGGATCTCTTGTGGCTACTGTCGTGGCCGAGCTAGCCCCTGTCGGGACCTCAGCTAATCATAAGGTGGGTGGTTTTGCCTCATCTGGTGACTTCCTATACTTCTCTTGGAAAACTATGTCTAACTCTAAGGCAGGTGTCGGTGCCGTGTACCTACCCACTGGTGGGTATGCCAAATGGTATGAGACAGGAGCTGATGGAGACATAGAAACCATTAACATATGGCAGGGCTTACCTGTCATGACGGTTCAGGGTCAGGGCGTGTACCGTGTGGACACGTCATCCTATGTTACCTCTGGCAACATTGTTACTTCTATAGCTGACGGTGCTAGCGCACTGGATAAGGTCTTTGATGAAGTAGTCGTAGTGTCCGACCCTATTCCTGCTAACGGTTCAATTCAGGTCCATTACTCTCTTGACAATCAAGGCTCATGGGTTGATTTAGGTACATTAAACTCTGCTGGTGTTAAGAGCAAGACGTTTGACGTAGCCAAGACAGGTAAAACCATAGCGTTAAAAGCTACGTTAGCTTTATCATCTGGCTCAACAGCTCCTAAGATGTCTATCTTGCAAGCCATGTACCACCCTATAGGCCTCCGAGATGAGGTCGTTCAGTTTGTTATAGACTGTGGTGATCAATTAACTGGGTTAAATGGTGCTCCTTTACCAGAAAATGGAAACGGTGCAGGGGCTACTAGGGCAAGGACGTTGAGGAACTTGGTTCAGCAACGTGTAAAGTTTCAAGATATTGACTGGCACCTTATAGGTGGCAGTTCTGTTTACGACTGCGAGTCAGTTGAGATAGGAGCAAACATGATATACAGTTCTTCTACCAGCACACAACAGCTGAGACTTTTAGCTACCGTAACATTGAGAAAGGCGAGCTAATGGGTGACGGTGTTATCGCTGCGATTGTTACAGGGGGCTTTGCCCTACTGGGAACAATCATTACAGCAGTGGTAGCACAGATTCGTGGGAGCCGATCAAGGCTCGGAAAGATCTTAGGAGAGATAGCTGACCTTAGGGAAGAGAACAGTACGCAACATGGTGTTACTGAGGTTAAACTAGATAACCTAGGTGAAAGTGCAGAGCGCATTGAAACAAGATTAGATGGCCACATTGAGTGGCACATGGAGAACAAATGACAACATTAATTAAAGCAAAGGAAATACAATGGGTGAACGTGTTAGAGCGTGCTGTTGCCACAACTCTACAGAGCTTTCTTGCTGTATGGATGATGACCGACTGCTCAACACTTCGTGCTGCTGCAGTCTCGGCAGTTGCGTCGGGTCTGTCCGTACTGAAGAGTGCCGTTGCTGAATGGAACAGTAAATTGGAGAAACTATAATGCCATCTGGTAAAGGTACCTACGGTCGCAAGAGAGGCCGTCCACCTAAAAAGAAAAAGAAAAAAAAGTACTAGTGCCTGAGGGTAACGTACCTCTTACCTCTTCTTATGGTAGTGTTACTACTCGTAAGGTAAAGAGGAAGAAGAAGAAATGAAATTCTGTACTCACTGCAATTTGGAGAGCGATGGTAATATCTGGTGCCCTATTTGCAGTAAAGCTTACGACGTTAAGGAAGCTCGTGAGACTCTTGAGTCTCTAAGGTGGAAAGGTTTTACCGGTGAGCACTCTACTAATCCTAAGATGGAAGAGTTCGCTAAGACAGGTGATCCTTCTGTGTTCGCTAAAAAGGGTGCACTGGATTACTCAGGTAAGTAATCGTCGTCGTCGTTGTATAGGCCTGCTAGTAGCTGGCCTACATGTTCATCGTCATAGTATGTTCCATCTAATGGGAAGTGTTGGCTGACTGTTATGGGTATGTCGTCCATTCTTATGACGACTAGTGCAGGCCCACACATGCACGATGCTTCCATGTCACAGTCGTGTATGAACTGTTCTACTGGGACCCTGTGCAGGGACGCTTGTTCTGTTTCTGAGGACAGGAAGTGTTGCCATGCAATCACTTGAGGCTGGGCTTGATTCATCCCAGTCATGACGTGTACTTATCTAACCTACGACCGTCGTTCCTTGGTCTCCCTGCAAACATGGTGTCCACTTCAGCGAAGCTGAGGTACTCTCCTGTTGGTGTAAGGAGACCTTTAACTATCTTTTCATGGTAGTACTCATCAAGATGCTGATGGGGAAGCCTTGATTGAGCGTAATGGAAATAACAATACGAGTACGGTCCATGAGGTTTCTGTTGGCATCTTCCCCATTTAGTTATTGTTTCGCAACTCATCTCTCATTCTTTCCTTAGCTGTCTTCCATATCTTATGGACATATGAACGAGAGAAACCTAGTTTCTTAGCGACATCTACTTTAGTCATCTGGCCCCAAACAATTAGTTCTACCACATTTTTATGGTTCTCAGGGAGTGATTCAACTAGGTTAATCAAGCTCTCTTTGTGAGGGTGTTCCTCTTGTACTGGAGCTGTGAATACAGAGTTAATTATGTCTGGATCAATCGGTGTTTCTCTCATCAATGATTGCCCTAACTCTGTCCACTAGATATGGAATGGTGAAATTGTTTTCAACCACCGCATCCCAGTCGGCATCGTCAAGGCTATCTTCACTAGGGTGAGATAGCTTGGGAGCTGATTCACGGTCAATGCGGATCATAATCCCCCCAAGCTTTTTAACAGCTTTGAACTCGTTAGGGTATCGCACGTCTGTGACTGCGATACCTTTTACGGTCTTGTCCTTCTTCAGCTCTTTGATTCTGGCTGTCACTATCTTCAGCCAAACGTCTTCATCTATCACTAGACGAGCTCCTTGGCCTAGGTTTTGTAGGAACTGCCTAACCTCAGCTGTTTGCTTGGCTGTTTCCCAGCCTTGCACGTTAACGAAATCACTAAGTGGCATACCTCCACCGATAATAGGGTTAGCTTTTAAAGCTAGATCCCTTACACCATCAGCAAAAGATACCTTTTCGTAGAAGAGCCCTTCAGCTACGGTGTCTTTGCCTACCTGTGCTCGTGATCCTAATCCTATTAAGTTCATACGTTGTTAACTCCTTCCCCTAGGCATTCACTGTTGAGCCATGGGGTACTTACCATAGCATGATCACAGTATTCCTGTGCGTCTTTCTCATGTGCCAGACGAGTACATAACGTTAGGTCAACGATCCACTTGCCTTTCTTATGGCCTGTGTTTCCCTCCCTGTTTACCCTCTTCTTAGGAAGAGTTATCATTTCCCAGATAGGGACTATGAATACTCGTGGGTTCTCTTTGTCTACGTTGTCTCTTAGTAGGAAGAACACTTGAGGGTAGTGTCTCATCGCTCTCCTGATGGAGAGCTCGTCCACTATGAAAGCGTTACGTTCTTCACATCCCTCTGGGATGGGCCATCTGTTGGTCATCTTGGAATGCTTTTCCTTGATCTCAATGTACCATCCGGGGGTGTAAATATCTAGGTCATCTTTAGCATTGAATCTCGTAAGCAGTGGACGTGTGATTTGGGACGACACAAAGTGTTCGTACCCTTCACTCCTTTGCTTATCAAGCTTCCGTTGTTGTGCTGTTCTCTGGTATGTTGCCATATTTCTCCTTGAGTAGGTCAATGCCGAACTCTAGGGGCAACACCATTACTGTTGGTGGCGCAGTGGCAGCTCTTCTATCCCCTGCAGCTGCGACCAAAGCCCAGCGACCATCATCGGATACCTCTTGTAGTGCTCTGCACCATGCTGGGATGGCCCAGCTCTTTCTGTGCTTTGCTTCTACAGGGAAAGGAACACCATGAAAGTCGTTGGACTTGTTGTTGGCCTTAGCTCTGTCGGCTTCAGGCCAAACCAGACGTAGCTTAAGTAGAAGTTCGTTTTCAAACTTCGTTCCTTTAGCTTTGCTTGGATTGGCCATGCCTTTATATTAGCACAAAGGATTCCATCCTGTTGCCATTGACTCAGCAACTCTTCCTTCAGGGATGTCAGGTCTTTCTACTAGGCTTGAGCCTAGGTTGTCCTGTATCTTATCCATTGCCTTGTTGCCTGCGTCGTCGTTGTCTAAGAGCATGACGACGTGGCCCCAGTTCTCTACCTCTTGGGTCCAGTTGTCTCTCCACATTGACGCTCCTGATGGTAGGGACAAGACACTCATTGTAGATGAGTATCCTTGATCGTCTATCCATTTCTGTAAGCACCATAGGTCTGACTCTCCCTCACATATGAGGAGAGTCTCTGAACTAGGGTGAGTTTCCTTCACCCTGTAGAGGCGTGAAGAATAGTTTGATCCATCTACTGAGTACTTGCTCCCAGATGGGATGGATCGTATCTTGATGCCTCTAATGATCCCTTTACTGTCCGTGTGAGGGGCCCACAGGGACGTGGGGGTTAGCTTTACACCATAGGATAAGAGGTTTTCAAGCGTTAGCGTAGGCCATTTGGTAGCTATGAGCTCCCTTGCTTTAGCTTCAGCTTTCATGTCTGGAACAGGCTGGCTGTTAAAGATCTTTCCAAGGTCTTTAAGCTCTTGCTGTTTCTTCCTCTCCATTCTCCTTGGGGAGAATTGTATCCCACCACTCAGGATCTTTAATGCTGAATGGTAGTCTACTTGTAATGCATCCATGGCAAATTTGATAACGTCACCACTCTTGCCTGTGGCATAGCAGTGGTAGTTATCTTTATAGATATGGAGCGATGGAGTGCTGTCGCTGGTGTAGATACTATGTATCTTCTTGCTCCTGTTGGGAGCTTCCCATCCGATGATCTCTAAGCATCGCTCCATGGAGACCGTCGCTTTAACGTGGTCTCTGAGTCGTGTGTCATATCTTTTTGACATTGGTCCTCCATATGATTTTTGTGACAACAGCCTGTTAGAATCTTATCTCACTTATCCTACCGGTGTCGCCATTCCAATAATGTTGTTTACCTTCAGGGTGGATACCTCCACCTGTCCGAGTCTTTAGAAACTGCAACCTAATATCATTATCTAAAGAGTCTCTCAGGTCCTGATTAATCGTAGGGTTCATGCTGGGCCTATACATGCCCAACACAAAGTCAGCTGATTCCTCAGAACCAAACTTACCATCCGTGAGATCCAAAGGTTTATGGCCAGCGTTAGCTTCGCCTCTTTTAACCTGATGCAGAACCACTACAGCTACGTCGTGTTCCCTGCTAAATACTTTAAGCTCTCTGGCAAGGCCTTGGACCTTAGCCATCTGGCTATCAGTAAAAGCTCGGATCAACTCTAGGTAATCAATACAGATCAACCTAGCTGGCTGTTCATGCAACTCTGCATACTTCTCTAGTACTGCTTCCATGTCTCCCACAGTGATGTCTGGATCATCTTCCACCATCAACATAGGATAGTCACGGCAAGTCTCATCAAGAGCACGAGAGCGATTGCCTGCCCTGAGCTCTTTCTCTATCTGCTTGGTTGGTGTGTTTGTATGCACCGATGCTAGACGCTCCATAATGTAGCGTCCGTGCATCTCCAAAGAGAATATAATTGTGGGTACTTGTGGAACATTGACAGCAATGTTAACCAACAACCAAGTCTTACCGACCCCTGTCCTAGCTAGGCAGAACATCAGCTGACCCGGCGCAATCCCCCCATTCGTACGGTCGTCAAAAAAACTAAAGCCAGTGGGAATGCGGACATGATCCGACACTGCCCACTGGCTAAGTTCTTCAGAGACCTCATTGAGGTCTCTTAACATTAGACCACCTTGCCCTGAGCAAGATTAGCTTGGTATTCGGCCTCAAGGTTGAGACCTTTCCATACCCAGTAAGGTGCAGAAAGCTTAGGGTCCTTGCCAGATACTAGCCAGAAGCCGTGCTTGTAGCCCTTGCCGTTAACTACTGTCTCATGCTGTACGTCTTGTGACGTTCCACCATTCATGGAGCTCTTAGGAGTGTTCCATACTTTGTAGTCAGCTGGGTTATGGTAAACCGCATCATGCCATAGGTCTTCAGCTTTAGAAGATCCAGTGATGGGCTTAGGTGGGTTAGGGCTAACATCTTCAGCATTAGGAAATGTTTGTTTGATGTTTGCCACAGCTTGCACTACAGGAGCTACTTGCTCTGCAGTGTTAACTGATGTTAATTGTGGGGCTGGTGTAGATACGCCAAGGTCCATGCGACTAAGTAAGTCGTTATGGATTACTTCAACGGCTATCATATAACCATCCTCATTGCCTGTGCCTGAATAGAGCTCAGCTGCTGCCTTGGCTGCAACTTGTGCCACTATACTGGCTGTTTTTTGGTCCAACATATTTTACCTCCATGGTATCTCATTGTTGGTCTCTAATTTAGAGAACTGTTTGCGTACACTTTTCCGAACTCGCATTCGTTCCAGTAATCACAGAAATTCTTGCTACACCACCAACCTTGTGTGTTGGGAGCGTAAGCGTCCTTGTCCATTAAGTCACCGATTATTTGTGCATGCTTTAGTGTAGCAGTAACTTGCTCGTTCGTGCGTGATTCTTCAAATCTTTCAAAACGTGCATTCGGATCAACTTCTTTACCTCGGCCTGCTTTCTTTGGGTGCCAGCTCAGTACGTCAAAGAAAAACCTTATCGCACTGGGATCTACACCTTCCATGACAGCTCCTGCCCATGTGTAATATGCGGCTTGAGCTGTTTCTTTAGCTGACCATTTAGACTTAGTTGGGAAATCTTTGGACGTTTTAAAGTCAGCGCAAATGAGCTGACCTCTTGGGTCAATCATCCTCAGGTCCATCGTGCCGTGTGCTGTGTGCACACCGTCTGGTAGGAGGATGTCAAAGGAGTCTTCTACTCCTCTGATCTCCCAGTCCATTGGGTAGTACCATTTGTTTTCGTGATACATCTCTATGAGCTGTTCAAGCATCATGATAGAGTGCTCCCTATTGAGGATGAGTTCGTCTTTGTATTTAGTTTGGTTTTGGAATGCCCAATTCATTGACTCAGCTTTCCCTACCTCATCATCAAATTCTTGTATCGTTGCTTCAACGTAGTCTTTGACAGTGAGCTTGGGCACGTTGCCTGTGTCTTTCCGATCGTTGTAATACACTTCCATCCCTTTGTGGATGGCAGTGCCCAACACTCGGACGATTGATGTCCGGTATCCGTAGTCTCTTCCCAGCTTGAGCTGGTAGGAGCACTTCCCGAAACTTCCTATTGTTGATTGTCTGACGATTGCCATTGTTTAATCCTCCTGATTTGTCTTCTTACTTGATAGTAGCTTGCACCTGTGACACTTTGTATCTCTCGGATGCTTAGCTCTTTGTTATGTAGCTCTAAGATCTTTGTCTTTTGCTTAGTGCTTAAGGGATTGGGCCATTTGGGATTCCTAGGAATCGCCATGCCGTGCTCCTTGAGCACCTTGTAAACGAGCGGACGGCTACAGCCAACTAAACCTGCAATCTCAGAGGGGATGAACCCTTCCTGTGCGTATGCTCTTATTTTTTCATGACGTGATTGCATAGTATTATTTTCGTGACAATAGCCCCTCAGTCCACTCTACATAATTCCAAGTGGCTTCGTTGCAAGTTCCAAGATTTTTTCCCAATAAAGGAAAAAGATCTTTTTGTATACGAATAAGGCGACGCTCCGTTTTAGGACCAAAGTCCCCATCAACGGCTATCTTCCTCAGGGCTTTCTGTAGGCGCTTAACTTCTACTCCCTTGCTTCCCTTGCTGAGCACCTCGTACTTCACTGGGGCTACATCAGGGGCGACTCTGGGCTCTAGCTTACCCTGCTCAATAAGGTTCTGGAGCTCTGCCCCCGGACACCTAGTGGCTTTCTTAAGCTCCCTGTGGCCCTTGAGCTTCGTTGCATGAGGGTAATGGGTCCTGATCATGCCTATGACCTTCTTAAGTCCTTCTATGAGCTCTGGCGTGACGGTATTGGATGGTCCCATGATCGCACACACGGCAATGTATTGCCTATTGAGGAAGATGCCTCCATTGGCACCGTTCTCTATGGTCATGCCTCTCCCCTCAAAGATCTGCCCACTCAAATCTACACCGAAATTGTAAGCCAGATCGTACCAGCCCATCGTGTTGATGTGATAGTTCTGGTAGCTACGCCATGTGGCTTCACCGTTCTTGGGTGCTTTAACACCGCCCCAGTGGATACAGATGCCTTTAACAGCCTTGGGCTTTAAAGGCACTCTTCTCTTTGCTGGTAGTGCTTTCCATTGTTCTCTAGTTTTCATATCTCTCCTTAATTGGCGATTGTTGAATGCCCCACGGAGGCACATATGAACTAATACAGGACACGTTCATATGGTGGGAGGAGGACAACCTCATTACCCTCCGTGGGGCAAGACCGTAAGATCGGGGGGATCATTTGGTCATACTCAGCATAGCACCTTGTACAAGGGCCTGTGCTTCATTCGTTTTAAAATACAAAGTATTTCCTACATTGTCAGCGACGATCCACCTGACTGTATCAGTGTCTGGATCCTTCGCTTGATGAAAAGCTTTAATATACTTGTGCTCAATCATCATGTTCAATCCCTCAATCAAATCGTTCTTATTGCTCAAAATAAACGTCCTTGGTCTTTGTCTAGTGTTGTGCAGTGACCGCACAGCACTCTGCCTGTCGGCACGATCTTTGTTACTGATAAGGGCTTCCCATGCGTATCAAACTTACGCCAGCCCTTAACTTCCTGTGAGCTCAATGGTTCAACAGGACGCACTGCCCTGTGACACACCTCACACAAACCCTGTACAGGCACATGCTTATCCGTCACGGCTACTCACTTTTAATTGGTCTGCCATCCTCATGGCATCCTGTTTGAGCCGGTAGACGGCAACGGTTTTATCCCGATGCCGAACTACCCACCCACCACCGAATAAACCTTCAACGGTATAGTCGTCTAAAAGCTCCGGCTCTTGTTTCTCAGTCATAACTATATGATAGCGCATATTTCAGGCTACCGTCACAACCTTCTGGTTTTTCCCACGGTTAGTCTTCCTAAACCAGTGACCTCCCCAGATGCCTTCTTCATTGTCACGGATGGCAGTCTCGTAACAATCTCTCCTGACAGGGCAAGACTCGCATATGCTTATCGCACGCCTCATCTTGGTCCTGTTAGGAGCTCCACCCTTAGGCGTAGGTGGATGAGGGAACCAGAAAGACGTGTCCTCGTTCTTACACGAAGCTTGCTCTCTCCAGCTCATGATGCTGGACCCATGCCAGTTCTAAGCTCATGGGGCTCTGCCAAGCCTACCTTGCACATACACATAGGACACAGGTAGTAATGGATCCCACCACATATCTCACGACGAGATTGCAAAACAACCTCCCTGTCTTCCCAGTGCCATATTTTGGGGTCAAAGACAAGTGCAATATCCTTAAAGCCATCTCTATAGCTTTCCCAAAGCTTTGTTGGTACCTCAGCCTCGTGAGGCTTGTTGCACATCTGACACATCTGGCTCAGCAAAGTCATTTTGACTTCCTCTGGCATATCAAATAATTTATTCATATCATCCTCCTCTTGGATAATCTTCAATAGGATACCGGAAATCTTCCAGCACCTGTTTCTTCCATTTCTTATCGCCATGGAAAAAGACGTAGCGATGCTTACGAGGTCGTGGAACGACCTTGACAGCATCGCCATACTTGTCACGCATTAACTGCGCCCTGTTTGGCTGACCTCGGAACTCGTCTACCACAGATTGACTGTGTAGATGTTCCTTGCCCTCCACTACCATGTCTGTACGCTTAGCGCTAAGCCCAGAGTACAGAAAGTTGGTAGCTTGATACACAACACCAAGGTGATCCTGTGCCGTATCGGCATAGGACACGATGATCTTGTTCTTGGGTAATTGTCTAAGGCTCTTACCCACAAGCCGGCTCGCCTCGTTAGGACGATTGTACTTCAGCACAAGCCTGTTGAGCTCCAGTACGTCAAGCTTGTAGTCATCGCCACAGATACCCTTCCTCAATGTTGATGAGAAAGGAGTACCGTAGGTGACGACACCAACGAGCTCT
>Ga0115012_10001281_pt1 | contig 14558 bp, 8 predicted proteins | sample TroAtlMetagenome_FD_88706 | JGI IMG/M metagenome (GOLD analysis project Ga0115012, IMG submission 88706) | Marine eukaryotic phytoplankton communities from Atlantic Ocean - Tropical Atlantic ANT10 Metagenome | ecosystem: Environmental > Aquatic > Marine > Oceanic | place: Tropical Atlantic Ocean...
CGACAGTTCGAGGGATCGAACACTCAAACGACCAACATGAGCGGCCTACCCGCTGAGAGTCGTGCTCCGCTCTGCCTCGCTGGCTTTGCATTTAGGGTCGACGCCGCGCGAAGCCGAGCATGGGAGGCCTGGGGCGATGGCGCACTCTGCGTCCCAGAGATCGTGGTGTGGCGCGACGAAGACGGGACCGAGGCGACCTTCATCGTGGACACACAATCGGGTGACTGGCGCGAGTCGGTGGACAGCCTCCACAGGCAGCTGAAGACATGGATGGCGCGGGCAGAAGAGGCGTCCATCAATCCAGCTCGAGGGGCGTCGGCACTGGAGAATGGCGAGGCTCAGCGCCAGTGGTGTGATGGCGTCGTCTCAGCCCAGGCGCAGATGGCCAAGGGACAGCTTCAGAAAGTGGTTCTTGCTCGCTCGACCGCGTTCACCCCGGCCGAGGCCCAGCAATTTGACCCGCTGGGCACGGCGGCTGCCCTCAGAGACCGACAGACCCACTCTACGACCTTCCTGATTCGACGGCGCGATGGCCAGGCCTTCCTCGGATCCTCGCCTGAGGTCTTGGTGAGGCTGCAGCAAGGGCATGTCAATACGGTGGCCCTGGCCGGAACACGTAAGCGCGGCGATGGTGCTGAAGACAACGCCCTCGGAGTCGCCCTCTTGGAGAGCAGCAAGGATCAGACCGAGCACGCGCTGGTGGCAGCAGCCATCGTCGATGCACTCGATCCGTACGTCGCCGAGATCTCCCTGCCCGAGACTCCTGACTTGGTCTGCCATCCCGACGTGCAGCACCTCCGCACAGCGATCACCGGCACCCTCAAGCAAGAGTCAACCATCTTCGACCTTGTCGCGACGCTTCATCCCACGCCAGCAGTGGGGGGGCTCCCCCGAGAGCAGGCGATGGACTGGCTGAACAACAATGAGTCTTTAGACCGCGGCTGGTACGCCGGCCCAATCGGCTGGATAAACGCCAGTGGTGATGGTGAGTTTGTGGTCGCAATCCGCTCGGTCTTGATGGCCCCGAATACAGCTGCGGCTTTTGCAGGATGCGGTCTCATCGCCGACTCCATCCCCGAGGATGAATGGGAAGAGAGTCAGATTAAGCTGCAGACCGTCCGCCAAGGCCTCGCGGTCGCGACCCGAGCGAGCGCGGAGCGGTGAACACTGCTGACCTAAACCGGCAGCAAGCGGTTCAGCTGGTTGAGACACTCACCACCCTGGGTCTCCGCCATGCTGTGCTCTCTCCGGGTGCACGCAACACGCCCCTGATGCTTGCCCTGCATGATGCCGCCATCGACGGTGCAGACCTGACGCTGCACTCGGTCATCGATGAGCGAGCTGCAGCCTTCTACGCGCTCGGCATCGCGCGTCAGACTGACCGCCCAGTGCTCCTCTCCTGCACTTCAGGCTCAGCTGCAGCAAACTACTTCCCTGCAGTGGTCGAAGCATCTGAGGGGCTGGTGCCCTTGATTGTGGCCACCGCTGACCGTCCCGCGGAGTTGCAAGACTGCGGCGCCCCACAAGCCATGAATCAAGTCGACCTCTTCGGCACACATGTTCGTGCAGCCGCGACAGTCGAGGCCCCGGACGCGGACCACTCTTCCGAAGAGCTTGCAGGCATCCTCCAAGATCTGTGGTCCGATGCCACGGGCCGAGCCCCGGGACCCGTCCACATCAACCTTCGCTTTCGTAAGCCCCTGTGGCGTGACGGCAGTCCAGCCATCCGCACACCACCACTCACGGAGTTCCGGCAGCAACAAGCCCAAGCAGTGAGCGATACCGACCTCGAGCGACTGGTCGACGAGACGCGTGGACACCAGGGCGTTGTCGTCGTGGGACCCGACCCGAGCGCACGGCTTCGACCAACGGATGTTCAGGCACTCGCGGACTGGCTGGGGTGGCCCATCCTCGCCGATCCGGTCAGTCAGCTTCGCTTCGGCTCCGAGGTGTCTGTGATCCACCACCATGACGCCCTGCTTCGGTCGCAGACCTTCCGAGACGAGCACCCCTACACCAAAGCGATCTGCCTGGGCGGAACCAGCAGCTCTCGACCGCTCGAAGAACTGCTTCGACAAACACCATCCATCGCCATCAATCCCACCGACCGGAACTGGAACCCGTGGGGCGGTGTCACCTGGACCATGCCGGTCAGTCTCAGCGCCCTGGTTTCGGGCCTGGCGGACAAGGACCCACTCGACACAGACCCAGGCTGGCGCGCACGCTGGCTTGAGTCCGATGCCACAGCAGATGGAGCCATCCGGGCGTTCTGCGACGACGGTCTATGGGAGGGCAGCATTGCTCACCACTTCGTCAGCTCACTGCCAGCAGGAACGCTGCTCCGCATAGCCAGCAGCATGCCCATTCGAGACGTGGACAGCTTCTGTGTGGATGACGGGCGTTCTCTGCGTGTCTCGAGCAATCGTGGCGTCAACGGCATCGACGGCACCATCGCCACCACACTGGGTGCGGCCGCGGTCCACCCCGCTCCCGTGGCCTTGTTGACGGGTGATCTCAGCACACTACACGACATTGGAGCCCTGCTGACAACGCCGCGCCCGACGCAGTCCGTGGTCATCACTGTCGTCGACAATGGCGGCGGCGGCATCTTCGGCTTCCTGCCGATGCGAGACCACCCGACGGGTTTCGAGCCATGGTACGTGACACCCCACAGCCATGACATCGCCGCCATCGCGAGGGCCATGTCGGTCCAGACGTTCAGCCCCACATCCCTCGCCGCCTGCAAGCAGGCGTGGCAGGTGTCGCTTCAAACACCCGGGGTCAGCCTGGTGCACGTCCGAATCGACCGACAAGACAGCACAGACACACACTTCGACGCATGGTCCGCCGTCACCGAAGCATTGGGGCGCGACCAATGAGTACGCCGAGCATGATCACGGCCTGGGCTCTGGCAGCACGACCCAAGACGCTCGCTGCTGGGGTGGTTCCAGTCCTGGTCGGTACTGCTGTGGCATGGCGTGAGGGGTCTGTGCACTGGGGCGCTGCGGTGGCAGCGGCCGTCTGCAGCATCCTGATTCAAATCGCCACCAACCTGGCGAACGACTACTTCGATGCCAAGAAGGGTGCCGACACCGCAGACCGACTCGGTCCAGAACGTGCTGTCCAGCAAGGTTGGATTTCACCACGCTCAATGCTTCTTGGTACCGCGGTCACCCTCGGGCTGGCCTTCGCACTGGGCCTGTACTTGATCGCCCTTGGCGGGCCCGTGATCGCCATCATCGGCATCGTGAGTCTCGTCGCAGCAGTGGCCTACACTGGCGGACCCTACCCTCTGGCCTACGTTGGTCTCGGTGATGTGTTCGTCTTTCTCTTCTTTGGCCTGGCCGCCGTCGTGGGTACCACATGGGTTCAGACCCTCACTGCACCACCTGCCGCATGGGTCGGGGGTGCAGCGACTGGACTCCTGGCGACCGCCATCCTCGTGGTCAACAACCTCCGCGACCGGACGACCGATGCGGTCGCTGGCAAGCGAACCCTCGCCGTTCGCTTTGGTCCTGGGTTCGCCCGAGCCGAACACGCCGTACTGATCCTGGCCCCATTCGTCATCGTGGGGGCGGCCGCGCTTGCTGGACTCGTGCCTGTGGCCTGGTCTGGACTCAGTCTGCTCTGCCTGCCCCTCGCCATTCATGAGATCAGGGCCGTTCGGCGCAAAGATGGTCGAGACCTCAACCCCCATCTCGCGGGCGCAGCCAGGCTCGAGGTCTGCTTCGGTCTGGCGCTGGTCGTCGGGAGCATACTGTGATTCAGGTCTTCCCCTTCCAGTTGGCCCTCAAGACGCCCTTCGTCACCGCAAAGGGTACGACGACACACCGGAGTGGTGTGCTGGTTCGAAACACTGTGGGGGATGTCCTGGGTTGGGGAGAAGGCACTCCCATGGCTGGCCTCAGCACCATCACAGCGGATGACCTCTACGACGAGCTCCGCCCCCTCCACGGACTCGACGGCGTCTTGCTGGATGATCTGACCGACGTCCAACACTATGTCGACGCAAGGGTGAGCAGTCCCCCGGCCAAGCATGCACTGAGCGCAGCCATCATAGACACGATGGCGCAAGTACGGGGGCTCAGCCTCGCCCGCCTGCTCCATACCGAGGTCAGACGAGACGTCCCAATCTCACACCTGTATGAGAATGACGACCGTCTCTTCCACGCCACCATGCTTGGAACACAGACCGTCAAGGTCAAGGTTGGCATTGCCCCGCTGAATGAAGACGTCGCACGGGTGGCAGCGATACGCGAGATCATCGGCCCCGATGTTCACATCCGTCTCGATGCCAATGGTGCGTGGTCTCCATCGGAGGCAGAGGCCGCCATCGATGCCTTCGCGAGGCTTCAAGTTCGGACCATTGAAGACCCCGTTCACCCCACCGACTTCGCCACCATGGCCCGACTCCGACATCGGGGAATCGATATCGCTGCGGACGAGGGTGTGGGATCCGTCCGACAACTCACAGACATCATCGAGGCCGGCGCCGCGGATGTGGCCGTGTTCAAGCCCATGCGTCTGGGCTCTCTACTCACGTGCATGGGCATGATGAACATGGCGAACAATGCTGGACTCGACGGCTTCCTCACCACCACCATCGACGGTGCAGTTGGCCGGATGACTGCACTGCACCTGGCAGCAGCATCTCCACTCAAGAACCTCCGGGCATGCGGCCTCAATACTGCGGGATGGCTCGCAGAGGACAACGGTCAAACACCCGAGATGTCGGGGAGCCATGTCGATACGCCACGCACACCCGGCCTGGGATTGAGGAGCCGTTCGTGAAGCCGCCGGCCTTGGTCTATGACGGCCGCAGGTGGTCACCAGAAGAAGCCTCCGATGCGGTCATCGACCGATGCGATGCGCTCAGGACATCGCTCAGCGAAAGCCCGAGAGTGCTGTCATTCAGTGCCAATCCCAATCCCGATACCGTCTGGTCCTTCTTCGCTGCGATGTCGCTCGGCGCAGTGGCACTACCCATTCCCGCTGCAACCACGGCGACACTGCGCACCCAGTACAGTGACGCATCCACCGTCCGGCCAGCTGAAGATACACGACTCCGTCTGCTCACCTCGGGCAGCACCGGTACGCCGAAGATCGTGGACCTCACCGAGACACAGCTGGCGGCGAGCGCCGAGGCCAGCCAGGCCCGACTCGGCTGCACTTCACGAGACATTTGGCTCTGTTGTCTACCGCTGCACCACATCGCTGGCCTATCCATATTGATTCGGACCGGTGCCGCGGGAGCAACGACTCAACTGTTTGACGGCTTCGATCCAGACTCAGTCAACCGGGCCATCGATGAAGACGCCATCACAATGGTCTCATTGGTGCCCACCATGCTCCAACGGCTGCTGGATGCTCGAGAGGACCGACCCTTTCCGACCACACTCCGGGTCATCCTTCTGGGGGGAGCGCCAGCGCAAGAGCCGCTTCTCGAGCGCTGCCGACAAATCAGTGCGCCGGTCGCCCTCACATGGGGCATGTCTGAGACCGCATCTCAGATCGCCACCCGGTCCCCTGGAGACCTGCGTCCCGCTTCGGATGTAGGGCTTCCCCTGCCCGGTCACCGTGTCTTCGTGGAGAATGGACGACTCGGTGTCGAGGGACCCATCGCACCAGACGGACGACTGCTGACCGCCGATCATGGTCACCTCGACCAGCACGGCCGAGTCGTCATCGAGGGTCGCGGCGATGCCTTGATCATCTCGGGTGGAGAGAATGTGGACCCACGCCGCGTAGTCGATGTCATACGAAGCCACCCATCGGTCAACGACGCCGTCGTCCTTGGCCTGCCGGACAGCGACTGGGGCCAGCGGGTATGTGCTGTGATCGCTGGGCCTCAAGAACGGCAACTGGACGAGTGGCTCCGAGAGCGGCTCGAGGCACATGAGCGCCCACGCCAGATCGTTTGGCTGGACACACTCCCACGAAATGCGATGGGTAAGCTGGAGCGCGCTGATCTTCGGGCGCTCCTCTCCGACGACTAGTTCAGCAACGCTCTAAGCTTGTCGATCACATCATCGGGCGGCGCACAGGCCTCGAAAGTCTCCAGCGATACGAACACATGTCGCATCCCGACCCGCGTACGAGGTTCGCCGTCATCACCCACGAAGCTGTACTCAAAGGCGATGCTCTTTTCACCGACTTCGGCCAACGAGGCCTGGATGCTGATCGACTCTCCGAGGCGCCACGGCCGACGGTAGTCGGCTTCAGTGTGGACCAGCGGCATGCCCCACTTATTGTGCGTGAATACGGCACTGGGCGGATAGCCTACCGCGGTCATCAACTCCTCAAATGCCTCGTGAGCGAGCTCATAGACACGGCTGAAGTACATCACTTGGGCAGGATCGACCTCGGCGAACCGAACGGTGGCTGTGTAAACAAACCCCATGCTGGGCGTCTCCGGATCAGTGGTAAACGGATGGCGAGACGAACATATAAGTCGTGCCCGAGTCGCTGTCGGTCGAGTCGCGCAGGTACGCGCCGATGAGGATGTCACTCAGACCATCTGCATCAAAGTCGCCGTTACCCGAAATGGAGTACCCACTGGAGTCTGCAAGGGATTCACCTGTGAAGGCATAGTCTGTGTCGGCAAGCGTCATCGAGCCACCGTCAGCAGGGACAGAGTCGCCGAGGACCAGGTAGGTTCGACCCGCACTCGAGCCGCCCGCGTCGTTCGCGTACGCACTGATCAACAGGTCTCCGCGTCCGTCAGCGTCAACATCACCACCGTAGGCCAAGTCGTGCCCAGCTCGGTCACCCGCAGCCTCACCACCGATCTTGAACCACGCGTCTTCGAGGTTGATGGTTCGGAAGATGGGGAGTTCGCCACCATTGATGACATAGACCACGCCCGAGTTGGAGCCGAAGGAGTCTTGTCCCTTGGCGCTGAGCATGAAGTCACCGTAGCCGTCCTTGTCCAGATCACCGAGCTCAGCCAGCGCGTGCCCGGAGAGATCATTGCTGTTCTCACCGTTGAAGAGCCAGTCCGCGTCGAGACTCATCGTGTGCGCACTGCCAGTGATGCTGGCAGCGGTGTACAGATAGGAGCGCCCTGCCTTGCTCTCTCCGCCGACATCATTCGAGGGGGCGGACATCAAGATGTCCATGAGGCCATCAGCGTCGACATCACCCACGTCTGTCATGCGAAGTCCGGCGTCGTCACCGGGCAGTTCGCCCGTGAACGTGACGTCGGCGTCTGTACCCATATTGAGGGTCCCGGACGCCCCAAAATCCTCACCCCAGAGCAGATAGGCCTGTCCCTTTCCACCATCCGCGGAAGGCGCACCAATCATGATGTCACGCACGCCCCGGCCATCGATATCACCGACCGACCTCACAGAGTGTCCGAGCTGACTGTATGCCCGGCCCTGGAAGGTGTAGTCGGCGGTGGTGATGCTGGGAATCGTGACCGGTCCCGTGGCACTGACGGATGCCGCGTAGATCAGGTACGCGCGGCCATCTGAACCACCGGTTGAGGGGTTGGAGTACAGCGGCTCGCCGACCAGAATGTCATCGAGGCCGTCTCCATCAATGTCGCCGGCGGAGGACAGTGCCTTGCTCTGGACATACCCACCGAGGTTGTTGCCGGCGGCGGACCCAGTCCATGCGATGGCGACGTCATTGAGCGGAATGGTGGCATAGCCGTCGTAGTCAGCCGCGCGCAGGAGGTAGACCTTGCCGGCGCCCGTACCTGCGTCATCGTTATCCGGTGCAGCGACCAGGATATCGCTGCGATCATCACCATCCACATCACCGGCCCAAGCCACAGCCCGACCCGAGTAGTCCTTGTTGTCCTCCCCATTGATCTTGAGGTCGGAGTCTCCCAAGCTGACATTGATCGTGTCCCATCCGTCGAAGATGGTCTGAACCTCTGCCGTCTCCGCTCCGGGTGCGCCATCTGCGCTGCCATCGTTTGGCGTAATCAGGCACGACCACACCTCGTACGACTTGAGGTTCTCGGCCTCGATGGTGTCGTCGGTCTCGACCGTGGTTGTGGTCGCACCGTCCCATTCTTCGCCATCCCGAAGCCAACTGATGGTGTAGGTCAAGTCGTCACCGTCGACGTCATCACCTTCACCAGCCATCGAGCAGACGATGGAGTCGGTCCCCGTGACAGGATCGATCGGTGTGACCTCCACAGTGGGACCCGTGGGCGGTGTGTTCAAGATGGTGAGCGTGTCGGAGAGGGACGGATCACTGTCGTCCTCACCGTCTGACACGGTCACCTCGAGGTATACGGTATCTCCCTTCTCAAAGTCCGTTGCGCCGTTCAAGCTCGGGAACGAGGAGAGGGGCAGGCCAGAGACGTACCAGCTGTAGCTGACGGTGAGGGTATCCCCATCGATGTCGGTGGCGTCCACGCTCGCGCTCACGATGTCATTGGTCTTCGCATCAACAGGCCCAATGGCCACGCTGTTGATGACCGGCGGGGTGTTCAAGATGTACGCCTCAGGCGCGGCAACAAAGTCGCCGTAGTCCGTCCCGTCGCTCGCGCGTACCCTACACTGAACGTTTTGGTCCTTCACGAAGTGCCCAGAAGGCAATGTACTCGTGGTCACGCCCGAGACATCAACACCGGCGACGGACCAGCGGAAGTCGTAGGAGAAGCTCGACGTACCGTCAACATCGGAGGTGTAGCCTGGCACACAGGTCAACGTGTCCCCGTCGTACGCCGGGTTCGGCGTCATGCTCGCGCCGTGGACAACAGGCGGTGCATTCTGAATGTAAATCGACGACGACACCGAATCGCCGAAGTGCTCGCCATCGTATGGCGTGACCTCACACTTCACGGCATCCCCAGACTCAAATGCGTCCAGGAGGTCAGCCGTCGTCGATGCCACGACCCCATTCACAGTCCAGACCACGCTCGAGAGGTCCGGATCGCCATCAGCATCGTAGAAACCGTCCCAGGTACAGAGCAATTCACTGTCCTTGTAGGCCGTCGCTGGCGTGATGGTGACAGTATCGACTTGAGGGATGGAGGCAGCCACAGTCCTGACGATACCGATGGTGTTGCCTGTGTCTGTGCCGTCGAAGGCCTGTGCTGAGCACCGAAGTTCATCGCCCTCATCAAACGATCCGGCCGGCAAGACTGGAGCCGTCGAGGAGACCACGCCGTTGATTTCCCACTCCACTGTCGTGAGATCGGGCTCGCCATCGGCATCTGTGTGCGTGTCCCAGACGCACGCCACATCGTCCGTTCGATAGACCGGGTCGGGATCCAGCCGAAGGTCACCGATGTACGGCTTGCTGTTCAGGATGGTGGCTTCGGCCGACACGATCAGGCCATCATCCATGCCGTCGCTGGGCAGCACCTCGCAACTGACCGTGTCGCCATGGGCGTGTCCGGAATACAGCTTGTCACCGGTTCCTGCACTGGTTCCGTTGATGAACCACTCGACCGTCGACGCATCCGGATCACCCTCGGGATCTGAGAACCCACCCCAGTTGCAGGTCAACACGTTGGTGGCCCGAGGTGTGGATGGTGTGATGTAGACGGACGCTATCGACGGCGGAGCATTGGACACCATCATGGAGTGAGACACAGGCACCCCGGCCTCGAAGCTGTCATGGGGCGTGACCTCACACGTGAGGGTCTCTCCGGCGGTAAAGCCTTCTTCAATGGTGGGCCCTGTGCCGATGGACACGCCGTCGGCGAACCACTCGACCATCGATGCATCCGGGTGCCCATCGGGGTCCGAATACCCGCCCCAATTGCAGGTCACCAGATCCGCAGTACGGGGATTGACGGGGTCAATCCAAACATCTGTGATGGACGGTGCAGAGTTCGAGATGGTCTGGCTGCCTGAGACGGGAGCACCCCAGTCCATGCCGTCGTAGGGGTTGACCTCACAGCGGATGGTATCGCCACCCGCGAAGCTGCCCACCAGCTTGTCTCCCAGGGCGACCTCTACTTCGTTCACGAACCACGTGTAGGTCGACGAATCCTCGTCTCCATCCACGTCGCTGTATCCTGCGTAGTTACAGGTCAACTCATCCCCAACCATGGCCTCTGCCGGCGAAATCGACACCGAGTCGACCGACGGGGCTGAGTTCGCAATGACGATGAACTCTGCGATGGCATCCGATGTGTCTCTGCCGTCAGACGGGATGACCGTGCAGCTCACCACGTCTGCGCCAATGTGCCCGGAGGAAAGGGAGGGTCCTACACCAGCAAACAACCCATTGATGGACCAGCTCGCGATCGACAGGTCTGGGTCACCGTCGATGTCGGTGAATCCAGACCACGTACAGGTCAGTGGATCGGTGGCCCGAGCGGGGTCGGGAAGGATGGACACACCATCAATGCTCGGAAGTGTGTTCTCGATCGTGATGCTGGCCGTCGTGGGAGGACCTTCCTCCATACCGTCATTGACGGTGACTGAGCAGGCCACGACGTCGCCTGCACCGTGACCAGACTCGAAGACGGGCCCTTCACCCGCATAGTCTCCATCGATGGTCCACGTGGCGGTGACCGAGAGCGGATGACCGTCCGGGTCCGTGGGTGCAGCCCACGTGCAATTCAGGGCATCATCTGCCTTCGCTCCAGTGGGGCCAAGGTTGACCCAAGCCACTGTTGCGGGCGTATTGGTGACATCCATAGTGGCCACCATCGGCGTACCGTAGCTGGTGCCATCAAACGGCGTGAGCGTGCAGGTCACTTCGTCACCGCCGACGTAGCCTTCGGTGATGGTCGATTCGGTGCCCGCAGGAAGCCCGTTGATGCTCCACTGGTAGATGGATTCATCGAGGTCGTGGATGTCTGGATCGGTGTAGCCAACCGCCAAGCAGGTGAGCTCGTCGGAGACCGTGCCTGGATCCGGTGTGATGACCACATCATCCGCGGTCGGCGGCGTGTTCAACACCATCACCGATGTCGAGACCATGACACCGCTCGATGACCCGTCGAAGGGGGTGACGCTGCATGACACCAGCTGTCCGCCCGAGAAAGACCCCGCGAGGGTCGTGCCCGTGCCCATTTCTACGCCGTCTACCGTCCAAACAGCCGTCGAGGCATCCTCGTCGCCGTCGGCGTCATACCAACCATCCCAGCCGCACGTGAGCGTGTCGACCGCAGAGGGCGTCGTGGGGGTAATGCTGACGCTCGCGATCACAGGAGAACTGTTCGAGACCTCTGTGGTCGTCTCGATGACCACCCCTTCGTCCTCGCCATCAAAGGGGATCACCTCGCAGGCAATAAGGTCGCCGCCCGAGAACCCGCCGGTGAGCGTTGGACCATCTTCCACGTGGAGACCGTTGATGGTCCAGCGGTAGAACGTCTCGTCGGGCTCACCCACTCCGTCCACATCAAAAAAGCCGACATGTCCGCAGACCAGCGTATCGCCGGTAGAGATGTACTCGGGCGTGATCGTGGCCGCGGCCACGGATGGCGCGGTGTTGGCGATTGTCATCGTATCTGAGGGTGTCGCCACACCCACATCCGAGTCATCAGATGGCGTGACCAGACAGGTCACTTCGTCACCCTTGCTGTAGCTCGACGAGGAGAGGACGTCGGAGGTCTCTGCGACGAGCACACCGTTGACCGTCCAGCTGTACGTGTAGGACGCCGGATCGCCGTCGGGGTCCACGACGGCACCGAGTACGCAGGTGAGATCATCGGCCGTGCGGGCAGGGTCCGGACTGAGACTGAGTCCTTCGACCACCGGCGCGGAGTTACGAATCGTGACAGTGCTCTGCCCAAAGTACCCTTCGCTCAGCGTATCTGACGGCGTAACGACGACGCGCCACGTCTCTCCGCGTGCGGTCTCCATCGCAGACACGACGGGACCAGCGAGGTCCTCAACGAGGAAGCCATCCCGATACCACTCGTAGGCATAGGTGACGGGATCGCCGTCGGGGTCAATGCTGTGCGTGGTGATGCACGCCGACAGAGCATCTGTGGTGTAGAGATCCATGCCGAAGCAGCCATCGTCCCCATCGGTCGTCAGCTGAACCTCGGGGGCAGACGGCAGCTCGTTGATGCTGAATGACACCAACTCACTCGTCCACAAGCCACCGGAGTCTGTCGCCGTGACCGTGAGGGTCTTGGGACCAGCCTCAAGGTGGGAGATGGCGAACTCCACAACGCCCGTGGAATCTGGGCCCTGAGTGGAAAACAGTCCGTCGTCGGTGGTCTCCCAATCCATGGTGATTTCGGTGGCGCTGTCTTCGCCATCGGAGACGATGGCCCGGAAGACGATGGGCTCACCATAGCCGTAGACACCGCCCTCGGCGGGCTCGAGCACGCTGAGCGTGGGCGGATCGCCGACCTCGAGACTGATGGTGTCCGCACAGCGTCCGCCGACCTCATCCTCTGCCTGCAGCGTGATGAGGTGTGTTCCACGTCGAAGCGACTCAATCGGGACGACCGTCAAGCCCGATGTGTCCGGTGCGCCGCTGTGCAGCACACCCTCGAGGCTACTCACCCAGGTCACGCTCACCAGCTCGGGGTAGAACTCGTAGGCCAGATCCATGTCGAGAATCAAGCCCTCGAGGCTGAGTGACTCCTCGACCGCTACAGCAAGGTCAGGATCTGGTGCAGTGATCTGGCAGGTCGGCGCGTTGTTGGGTCCTCCGACCGTGATGCTGACCGACTCAGTGATGGCGTTTGGCACGCCGTACGAGTCTGTCACGCGGGCCGTGAGCGTGTGATCGCCCTTGGTCAAGAAGACCGACCCCAGAAACGTCCCGTCGCTGCTGAGCGCCGTCTCCAATTCACCGTCGACGTTGCTCGAGACAACCACATCCATGACGTCTGGAGTGTCCTCAGGATCTTCGTCTGCAACCCTCCCAGAGATCTGGATCTTTTGATCCTCGTAGTAGCTACGCCCAGACTCAGGAGAGATGATCTCAATGGTCGGTGGGGTATCGTTGAAGCCCGTGACCTTGACCTCATCAGCGCCTGTGGCACCCATCGGATCCTCGACTTCCAGTCGAATGATCGCCTCAGCACCAGTGACCATCAACTCGCAGACGGTCTCTCCGTCACTGAGGACATCAGTCTCACATGCGAGCTCGCCGTCGACGTACCACCGGGCAACCAGGTCTTCGGTCGCGTGATCGTCATCATCGACAGACCCCGAGGCCGTAAACAGCACGTCCATGGCGGACTTGGCGCCAGTGCTGGGACTGCGGATGGTGGCATCCGGGTCGTTGTTAAACTTGGTGACGCCGTGATCCTGGCAGCCCAGGGCAAACACAGCCAGCCCCGCGACTGCTCGCACAAGGTGTACCACCGGCCAGCGATTTGAACGATTAATCAACGAAACTTCCCGTCTAAGCTCTGCTTATGGGCCTTAGCCGCTCGTACTTTAGCTGGATTGGAAGGGGATCGGCAAAGATAAAGATTGACACTGCGAATGGCATGGTCTTCACGACGCCTAAGCGGTCTGAACCTCATCGCCTTGCTCAGGAGTGTATCGCTCCGCCCACAGCGCAACGATACCCCGAAGCGTCCCACGAATTCCGTCTGGAAGATGGGGCATCATGCGCACCAGATTCAAGATGAGATCGCGGTCGATATCATCGAGTGCTGAGATGTTCTCCACGCTCTGAGCAATCTCACCCGTCGTGCGTACAGACACGAGCTTGTTGTCTCCTGGAACAAGTTGCACGAGCATCCGCAGGCCCACGGCCTTGGCGAAGTCTTCCATCCTGTGCAGAGGTGCACGCTGACGCGCGACCTCGATGTTGTCGACCTGCGCCCGACTGCACCCCATCGCATCCGCGACCTCAAACTGGCTGAGTCCGATGCGCTTTCTGGCCGACCGGAGTCGTTTTCCGATTCCTGCGTATTTCACGTCCGACCCCCTCGGTCCGACGCTATCGACAGACCACTATCCCCCAAGATCCTGTAACACCTTGAGCCAAGCCGTGGTCGTCTTGTTAGGGACCCCGCACGCTCCCGTAGCTCAGCTGGATAGAGCATCGGCCTTCTAAGCCGAGGGTCGTTGGTTCGAGTCCAACCGGGGGCGCCATTTCAGGCGCGCACGGTTGGACGGGCGAAAGCCGAACGAAGTGAGGTCGACAGGTCCAACAGAAGGCGGTGTACCCTACGTCGCCAAACTGTCTACCTTCGCCTCGAGGCGAGCGATGTACCGCTGATTGAAGAACGCTGAGGTCTCTTCACTGCTGAGCACCCACAGCGTGTACGCGCCTACAACCAAGGTAAGCAGACCGACAATGGACAGAAAGATGGTGCCTCCGACCAGCTGACCCCCAAACATGCCCACAGCCACAGCGCCTGTCGAACCCAAGGTGAGGGCTCCCATTAGCAACATGGGGAGTACTTCGAACTCCATCCAAAACTTTGCTTCTGCGTCGCCTCTCCACAGCCAGTAGAAGGCCAGTGCGGCCACCAGTACCCCACCGGGATTGGCGGCCAAGACGTTGAGCACCGCGAGCGCAATCCAGAGCGCACACAGTATCTTCAGCTTTGTGGGCCATTCCGTCATCAAGTTCCCTCCTTAAGGAAGCAGCATCGTTGATCAATGCAGCACCTGTCTGATGATCATAGGCCCCAACACGCAGACGACAAGCTGTCCCAA
>Ga0115012_10001282_pt1 | contig 14542 bp, 22 predicted proteins | sample TroAtlMetagenome_FD_88706 | JGI IMG/M metagenome (GOLD analysis project Ga0115012, IMG submission 88706) | Marine eukaryotic phytoplankton communities from Atlantic Ocean - Tropical Atlantic ANT10 Metagenome | ecosystem: Environmental > Aquatic > Marine > Oceanic | place: Tropical Atlantic...
AAAGAAGCAGTAGATAAAGCAGATAACCAAGCATTCTTAGTGGAGTCTAACTTGGAGTATGAGCAATCATCTGAAAAGAGATACCACGCTTTGAATATAATAAAAAACAGATTAAATATATAAAGGAGAAATTATGTCTGATAAAACAAACTACATAGAAGTCGAGGACTACTCGCAAGATGTTAGAAGGTATGAAATATCATCTAAAAATCCGATAAACCCCGACGAATTTAGTATTGTCGAAGCAATAACTCAAGTTGATATTACTAAAGACGGAGATACTTGCGAGTATCAAACGGAAGACGGCAACACCATAACTGTAAAATTTGTGGGAACTGATTATGGCGACGACGCACAAATAAATATAACTCACATAGAGCCATTGGAGGAAAGGTAATGAAGAAATATGTTTTTGAAATAACTTGCGAAACAGTTAAAGAAATAGTTGTTGAAGCAGAGAACTATAAAAAAGCAGAAATAAAAATACAAAACGACGAAGGAGAAGTCATAAGCGAAGTCATAGGCGAAGAAGAATATGTTTTTCAGGAGGAAAAATGAAGAAATATGTTTTTGAAGTGATTTTAGAAAAAACCGACCATGTTGTTGTTGAAGCAGAAAACTATGAAGAAGCAGAAAATAAGTTTGAAGATTTGTTTATTCAAGGGAATTATGACGACGGCAACATTACAACAGTGGATGTGCATTTTACTGATTGTAAATGTATAAAAATGCCTGAAAATTTGGAGGAAGAAAATGACGGTTGAAGCAAAAACAAAAGAAAAACCTATGTATGTGCAAACATACTATTCTCAATGCCTTGAGTTTAAGGTGGATTGGGACGAGTTAGGGATAGATTATGATGATGTAGAGGAGATGTACGTCAAGTATGCGACTTTGTATATCTATCTTAAAGACGGTCAAGAAATTAAAGTTGAGGGCTACCATGAGTTTGACGTAGATTGGAAACACCCCGAAAAAACTTATGTCTATGACGAAAACATGAATGAATTGGGGGAGATATGAAACTAGACGCTATATTTTGGACAGACCCATACGGGCAAACAGAATTGATTGCAATTACCAATGATACTAAAAGGTGGTTGGAGATAAATAATAAGTTAAGAGTTGGCGACGGAGAAGACCCTGAGTCAATTACAGACTTTACTATTGAGGAAGTTAATGCAGACATTTTTCTTCCTATAGATACAGACGCTTCGGGCTTTGGTAGTTTAGAGGAGAAAAATAATGGAAGATGCTAATGAACTGCTTGAAAGACTGCAAAAGAGCAAAGTGGCACTAGGCTTTTGCAGAGTTTATTATCGAGATGAGTTAGATAAAAATGCTATAGATTGGTCAATAGGTAATGTCAGGGAAGTTGGAAAAACTAAAAGCAGAGTAGAAGTGCCTCAATGGAATGAAGAAACTTGCATAGAAACAATAGAGGAATGGCACGTTCCTAACGAATTTATTGAAATGAAGGAGAAAGCATGAAAGAAGTTTTTTTAGAAAAACATGAAGGTACTAATGATGTTTATATGATGAAAGCTAAAAATACAAATGATGTAGATTTAGATTATTTACTTGAATGTAAATGTATAACCAAAAAGCTATACAACGAAATGCAAGGTAAAGATATTTATGAAATTGTTTATAGATATGCAGATGATACTTACTCAAGTGCAGGTAGTTGGTGGTTTAAAAACAAACAAGAACGAGACGACCATTGGAATAAAGAACTAAAAAGGAGAAAGCATGAAATATAAATACATAAAAGTACATTGGGAAACCGAAGAACTCGACAGATATTACAGAAAAAATCATTATCCTAAAAAAGTTTGGAAGGACAACGAAGGTATGCCATTTGGTATTTATCTCATAGATATAGGAGAAGATGATTTTGAGTCTATTGAAGATGCACAATGGTTTAGTACCGAAGAAGAAAGAGATAAAGAATTTAACAAATTAATTAAGGAGAAAGCATGAAATACAAACAGATAAAAGTAGATAGGGAAACCAAACAACCTGACAAATATTATAGAGTAAATGGTATTGGCAAAAAAATTTGGTACAACGAAGGTCTACCATTTGGTATTCGTACTATTAAAATAGGAAAAGATAATTTTGAGTCTATCGAAGATACAGAATGGTTTTCGACTTCATGGGAAAGAGATTTTGTCTTTGGGAAATATCAGGAATGGATAAAGGAGGAAGCATGAAATACAAAGCAGGTATGAAAGTTAGATTAGAAGACCAAGTCTTTGAAGTTATTGATGAATGTGATAACTGCAAGGAAGGTTGGGAAACTATGCAACGAGATAGTGGTATTGCAGTAGAGCAAATCTGTCAAAAATGCGACGGCTTAGTAGACGGTAGTACAACATATCAGTTTCAAAAAGAAGACGGCTACATAATTATAATAGGAGAAAACAAATGAGGTCAGCAACAGAAGAAGATTTACGAGAAATAGCAGAGGAACTAAACGACATTTATGGCTTCTCTACAAGAGATAATCATGGAGAGTATTTTAGCGAAGATAACTTATATAATGTAGCTATCTTAAAAAGCTACACGCCTGATTGTCCCGCTTGGTCAGGAGATATTGCTTTAGTTGTTCACGGTATGTCTTGTTGTAAAGATATTCTTTACAAAATAGAAGGCAAGTGGACATGGATAGAAAGCATGAACGAAGGTCAATACGATTACAACAAAGAATTAATTTAAGGGGAAAACAATGGCGAAAAAGCAAACAATAATAATGCTTGAAAAGGTGTATCACACTTACGAAGTTGAAGCAGACACGATAGAAGAAGGAGTCGACAAGCTTGGCGAGAGTATTGGACACACGGGCAGACCTATCAAAGACGGAGTAGAACGACTCAGCACAGAGTTGGAGTTTGAATTTTATGACGATAGGTGGATGGAAATAAAATGAGCATTACAGAAAAAGAATCAATTATATGGGCTAGTGGACATTACTTAACAGAACATTTGCCTGAAGAATATGATGAATGGACAGATGAAGAACTTGACAGTCATTAATTGGAACTTGTTTGGCAACCTTTTGAATATCACTCTGCAGAGCAGATTTGGGAATACATAGAAAATTTAGCTTATGATTTTAAAAGTACCATAGAGCATAAATTAAAGGAGAAAGAATGAACATTTTTTATTTTTATGACTGTCCAGTTTTATCAGCACAAGCACAACCAGATAAAATGCTAGTGAAGATGCCACTGGAAACAGCACAGATGTTGTGCACAGCACACAGAGAACTAGACGGCAACGAGTATGCCGACAGAGTAGGACTTTACAAAACCGCATACAAAAATCACCCTTGCACTATTTGGGCAAGAGAATCAAGTGCTAATTATTGGTGGTTAGTAGAGCATTTCTTAGCATTAAGTGAGGAATATAAACATAGATATGGTAGAGAACATGCTAGTTTTGTGAAACTTGAAAAACCTTTATGTAGAAGACCTAGAAATATAAAAGTAGGTAATATGACAACAGTTGCACAAGCTATGCCTGATGAATACAAACATAAAGACCCCATAGTTGCATATCGCAGATACTGTATCCGCGAGAAAACTTATGCAAAGTGGGAAAAAGGAAGGGACAAGCCAAAATGGTGGACTGCATGACAAAAAACATAATCATCTTTGTTATGGGAATACTCCTTTTACTTTTCGTATATAATTTAGAAATCTATTTAGTATGAACTACAAAATAAACGAGACTTGCATTGAAGGTTATGAAGGCGACAAGCTTGTATCACTTCTTTACATAAGTTGTCCCGTATCAAGAAGTAAAATCATTTTGCAATACGAAAAAGAAGGAACTTTAGTTAAGTGAAAGAAAGATTCATTCACGTTATTGCAGTTTTTATAGAAGGAGAGTTGAGCTATGTGCAAACTTTTGACAGCATGGCTACCGCAGAACTCTTTATCGACAGCTTACCCATAAAATTACAAAATCAAATCTCTGATGTACCTATAACCGACAGCTTGTTTGTTCAAGACAATGGTTATAGACATTTCATAACTGTTTTAAATGACATTGACGGCGATATTGCCATACCCTCTGTTCTTCAATAATTGAAAACCCCACGCTACATATTCGGACATACCAGCGACTCGCTGGGAGAAATTAAATGGTATTGGAAAAACGACAAGGCAAATGTATGGAAAACCTACAAGCCCCAGCTACAAGATGTCGGGATACTTGACAAGCTTTCTAAAGAGGACAAGCGACAAGCTCAAAAAGAAATATACGAAGATATTATGGGTCGAGAATATCCGAAGAAGGTGGCTCAACCAGTTGTGCGTTCTCGATTTCGAGCATAGGTTTGTAATCTAATACTAATTCTCTCATTTTCTTTTTAAGTTCTATTTCACTTAACGACTCCAAAGACCCAGTCCTAACTTCTTTTCTTTCCACATACAGTCCAGCCGCACGCCCTCTTTGTGTCTCGGCTGCGACGGCAGCCGTGTAGTTGCCTTTTTCTAACGCAGCGTCGCGTATCTCAGCAAGTTTCTTTACATGTCTACCAAAGGTCACATTATATTTTTGATTTACTTGAGTCTGTAGTTCTTCTATGTACTTACAGACTTCAGGATATTTTTGTGGGTTAGTTAGTTCAGAGGCTCTGACCCGAGCAGAAGATTTAGAGTAGCCAGCCGACAAGGCACATTCTTCTTTTGTTTTGCTTCCGTCATTCATTACGAATTCTTCAGCAAACTTCTTTTGACTAGCAGTTAGTTGTTTTACCATGTGGGAATGATACCTTAAAACTAGGCAGTATTGCTACTGCCTAGCATCAATCACCAAAGGAGAAATTTTAGGAAAGATTGATACTGTAATTATAAGACTTTTCATATAAAAATCTACATAATTCGCCTAAGGTCTACCTAAGGTCACAGAAATGAGGTAAAAACCCTTTAAGGACAGGGTCTACAGCTTAACCTAAGGTCATAAGGTCATTTTCTTGCAAAATTTTGATAGTTCTTTTGTATTTTTTGTAAATTCTCACCTTAGGAATTAGGTTTTATACTATTTATGTCTATATAGGAAAGGGTTTTTAAGGCTTTTTTACCTCATTTCTACCTAATTTCTGCAGTTTTTTGACCTTAGGTCCTTGGTCCGTGGTCCTTCGTCCCTAAACCTTTGATTTATAACGATAAATTGTAAAAGATTGGTCTTCAACGTTGGTTATTTTGCGAACGGTGCCGTGCGGCTCCAACCTTTTTGTCTTTCTAAAAGCGTCATCAAAAGACAGACAGTTGTGTACTCGAAGGGTGGTAATTTTGCCATCAAGTTCTATTTCTGCTTCGTATTCAACATCTAAAAAGTGCACAGGATACCTAGACTTATGATAAGCCAAAAGATTTTGAGGGTCATTTTTAGCGTAAATGTCTAATTTTAAAACCTTGAGCTGCATTTCTTAGGTTTATTAGCTTACGTTCAATCTCTGTTAGTTCACTCCAATAAGAAGAAACTATTTCAAAGTCGTATCTGCCACAACCTTTACACCTTTTATGTCCAAATTGTGTTGTCGAACACACTCCAGTACAAGGGCTATCAGCCAAATTAGACACTGACCCATCTAATCTCAATGTCATATACGAAATTATCTACGAAAAGTGTTGTATTGTCTATAATATTTGTTATAGAATTGCAGGGTTAATTTATAACATCTCCCCTAGGGGCAAAGCTTGTTAATCAATTTCTCCCTCGCTTTGCCCCATCAAATTAATAACCATAGTACATACGCCTTTTATGTTTATTCATAGTGCTAAACTTCACATTGCGTTTGCCCTGTGAAGTCTTTTTGTATTTAGCTCGGGAAATGTGTAGCTTTTGCTCTTTGCGGACAGCCATTAATCTCTGTAGACGTAGCCTCCAGCTTTCATGCCATCCATATCTTCTATTTTTCTAACATTAAAATTACGGTTTAGATGACCTGAGTCTTGTAGTTTTGATTGTATTCTTTGAGCATTGTTAGTTAGGTTGGCACCTTTTATGTAATCGTCAGTCATTGCTCCACCTTCATCAGCTCCTATTTTCATTAGCCTTCTACCTTCTTTAAAGATGTTAGTTACGACTTCTTCAACAGCTTCAGTAGATTTAAGATTTGTTAGCAGTTCAACAGCTTCGTCAACAGCACCACTACCTTTAGCAAGACCTCTTGCCAACACCATAGGTATACCAGTTATCAAACCCATACTAGCCATAGCAGTTTCGCCCATGCCCATAGGTTCTTTGCCCATCATTTTACGTATGTCAGGAGCCATAGGAGTCATATCGCCTATAGCTGTAATTACGTTTCTGGTTTTATCTGCTTTGATTGGACCCAGCATTCGGTCCAACATGCCTAAGGAAGCTATGCCTGTTTGGTCTGCGGTTTGTGCCATGTCTGTACCAATTTATTTATAATTAATTTAGCTTGTATTGTAGCAGATAATTGTAGGATTGCTCTTTTTTTAGCATTACGCATTTCTACTACATCTTCATCCGGGTTTTCTTCACAATAAATATCAACGTCAAATTCTGCTACTTTCTTTAGCATATTTTTATAATAGCGAGTTGTATATTTCATTTCTCAATCCTACTATACCTTTACCCACCAAGCCACCGAGTTTGTGTCCCCTAAACACTTTTTTCAAAGAAAAGCCAGATGGTGTGCTAGGGTCCTCTACCACAAGTGGCTCTAAATCTAAAGAGTAAGCTATCCCAATGTTGCCATTGCTTCCTATAGCTTGCAGTTCAAGTGGGTTGTCAATAAGTATTTGAGTAAGCTCATTCATAAGAGCTGTATTTTCAAGTGCTCGTTCTGTATGTTTAAACTTCACATTGTTATTTCTTATTTCTTGAAAAAGTTTTTTCTGTACTTTTTTAAAATCTAAATCTTTAGGCGTAGTTTTTCGTATTACGCTTGGACCGTCCTCATTAATTTCAGCGTCAGTCATGGTTTTTTGTACTCCTTGTCTAAGATAAACCAAAGGCTCAACCTTTGCTCCGGGAGTAGTTTCTGCAATCCTATAAAGTTCTTTCTTCATCCTATCAAAGTTCTCGTGAGCACCTTGGTACTGCCCGTGCATTTGATTAGAAAACCTAGAGGGCACTACATAACTCGTAACTTTTGGATAAAGATTTTCAACCACAAATTTTAAAGACATACGCGTACTTAATTTACTGTAGTCCTGACCAAGTTGTTCTCTTAAAACTTCGTTGTTAAATGGATTTTGTGCTAAACCAACGTAGGGCTGTTCTATAGTTGACGTGCCTACTGCTTTGCCTACATCAGCTGCCTGTTCTTTAATAGATTCTCTGAGATTAAGGTGTTTTATGTCTTTTTTAGCTATGTTTTTATACAAAGGATAATTTTTTGCAGCTGCTAACATAGGCACTGCGGGAGTGTATTTTTTAAATTCTTCAACCGCTTTTTGCCAATTTTTCCAAATTCTTTTAGCCTCTTTCTCTACAGCTTTTCTATCGTCTGTAGTGAAGTCTGGAGGAGGCGTAACAGACTTTAAAAATTGGTATGCACCTGAGTCTTTATTTTTGTTTAATCGTTCTAAAAAACCTTCTACATTTTCGTCTATATCGAAAGAAGCAGGGTCGTCGTGTCTATTTTGACGTAAAAAATTATCCTTTAAATTAATTTGCCTTTCTAATAAATCAATGACTCTTGCATGATGTAAAAAAACAGTTGTTGGATGAAACTCTTTTGGAATATTTTGAGCTAAATGTCTTTCTATTGATGCCCTATTTATTGCTTTAGGAATTCGAGTTGCGTAGCCTCCTACTAACCATTTATACACACCATCTTCTGAGCTTATTCGAGAAGTAGGATGATGCGGGTTACGTTCCTGAGAAAAAGTAATGTCAGTAAAAGGGTCTATCAACAAAGCCAAGCTTTCTAAATTATTTTCCGTAACATTTTGAGCAGCTCCATACATGTGAGCTAAATTTAATAAAGAATAGTTTGCGTCGTGCATATCCTGTGTTTCGTCAGCACTAAATATTAATCCAGCTATTTTTGTGTAAGGAACAGCTTGATTAGTATATCTATCGCCGACTTTTTTCTCTAATGAGTTGCTCCGTTTAAACTCTTCGTTAGGCAAAAGAATTATGTCATTAGGGTCTGTAAAGTTCATGTACTTCGGAAAATCAAAGTTATCAAATTTTGAATAAAATACCTGATAAGTTCGACCATTCCCCTTTCCTGTTATAGTAGGACTTTCTTCAACAGGCATGAAAAAATCCGCAATCGCTTTAGCAAATTTTGCTTCTTCAACACGTTCCGTAGCAGTGCCTCCACCTCTTTCAGGAACTATGCCAAGGTCCGAGTTTAGTATTTCTTGTGTGGCTTCAGGATATTTTCTTGCTACGCCTTCTTTGTCCTCTACTATATCTTTTGTTAATGGGTGATTAGGTAGTAGATTTTGTAAATCTTTTTTAAATCTTTTAAGGGCAAACGGAAAAGTAGCTTCAGTTAATTTTTTAGCACCTTCGTCTCTAAATTCTTCATTATCATTTTGGCTTTCTTTAGCTACGAAAACATCTCCAAAAACTTTTGTTTCAACTTTCCCTGTTTCTGGGTCAGCCTTAAAAAATCTCATGGAAGCAGCCATTTCATCAGCTGTCATACCATTGTCTATACTGTAGGTTGGTACAACCGAAGCACGCAACCAAGCTATTCCATAAGGATGCCCCCTACTCAGAGAATACTGGTTAAGTTTTGACCCTCCGTCAGTCAGACCACCATAAGAACTGTTCATACGTATTACGTCGTTGCTATCCATAAGTCCAGACGTTAGTTTTTGCATATCCGTTTTTGGTTTTGGATAATCATTGAAAAGATTAAAAGTAAAGTTTTCGCTTTCTTTGTTTGCAAAAGCACTGTCTGCGTTTTGAGAATGTATATTACTGCCGTCCTGACTTCCATAAGGTTGACGATTAGTTGGTCCAAGAACACTTCCTGTAAATTCACTATTTACAGTCATTAAAGTTTTATTTGCATTGTGCATTAAAAGAGTTTCAAGTTCTTCTTTCGTTACAGGTCTGTTTCTAGCGTGCCTTAAAGCCAAGAAAGAAGCTAATCCTGTATTAACAAGTTCTTTTCTAGCTGTATCTCTAAATTCGTCATTTATGTTGAGTTTATTATCAGTTCCAAATAGCTCTTTTGCACTTTTTGATTTTTCTCCACTAGAGCGAACTGCTTTGTAAATTACTTCTCCAGTTTTTGGATTAACTCTTGGCTCATTTGTTTTAGGGTCTATAACTGGTTCAAGAGAAGACTCTGTTGTTTCAGGGTAGATAGGCTTCTCCGCAGAGTGTGGTGTTATTAAAAACTCCAGCATAGTTTCTGCGTCATAAGGTTTACCCGGAATTAGTTTTTGAATATTTTCGTTTACAAAGTATGAAGACATAAATACAGGGTCAACAGGAGTAGCAAATGGACTGTTATTGGCTTCTGTTATATTAATTTCCGCAACAGTATCTTGATACATGGGAAGTTCTCCAGCTAACTGAGGATTGTTTTTAAATATTTCTGGATAGTTTCTTTTTAAAAAGTTCCAAAATTCAGTTCTATTTACGTCTCTTCCCGCAATTATATTACTTGGGTCATATTTTTGCGTAAAGGCTATGCTTTGCAAAGCATTACTTAAAAAACCAAATTCTTCTCTATACTTTTTCGTGCCTAAAATATTGCTTTTAAGTAAACCAGCTATCTTATCCGGAAGACTTGCTTCGTCGGCACCTTGACCTCTAAACTCAGACATGTGGTCCTGTATGTAATCTTTAACCGCGTCTTTAGCATCTTCAAGCAATGGTCCTATATAGGTACCTAAATCATTTATTTTTTCTTCTGCTAATGGTCGTAAATCATTTGCCGTTTCCGAGTCTATGTCTGCTATTTGGTCTATTAAATTTGATATGTCCTCAGTTATAACGTTTTTAACCGTCTCTTCACCGTTTTGCTCAGCTAACTCTAAATTATAATCCATAAAAGCTGCATCAAAATCTCGTTCCATTTCCATACGGTCGAACAAAAATTTTGCCTTTTGCATATTTAAGATAACTTCTCTTTTTGCGTCTTCTCTTAATCTAGGGGCTGTCACTTCATTATTAAATAAGTCTAAAGCTTCTTTCATATACTCATGAATTTCTTCTGCGTCGTCAGTTAAAAAGTAATCAGCTTGATTATAAAGAGAGCTTTCTTCGCTATCATAAGCTAAATCGTTATGATTTTTGTCTTGCATTACGTCTGCTATTGACTTAATGCTTCCCTCATATAGAGAATCGTCATTAAAATATTTCCATCCTTCGTCATTAAACATTTGAAAACGTACGAAAGGATTAAAATATGGATTGAAAGCATTTACAAAGTGTTGTGCATAAGCAATTTGCGGATTAGGACTATTAGCTAAACTTTCAACGTATTTTTTATAAGCTTCGTCTCTATCCGTTGTTTTTGATATATTTCTATTAGGAACGGCATCATCTATAATGTCCTCCATTCTTCTTTGTTGTTCTACATCCCCTTCAAATGCCTCTAAAAGTTCTTCGTCACCATCTGATATTTTTTGAGCAACAGCTTCAAATCCTTCTTGTTGGGCTTGAAACCCTTCATACCCTTCGTAAGCGGCAGCATTTATATTTAATGTACCATCATCATTATTAAAGTATTTATGTGAAGCAGGAATTTTTATACCAAGCTTTGTACCTACTAGTTCTGCACTTTTTATTATAATCTCCGGTCTGATAAAATCAGCGTTAAAGTAATCTTCACCTATGTTAGCGTGGAATTCTTCAGCAGAAGTAGTAATGTCTTCTGGGTATCTGCTTCGACTGGAACTTTTATAATTTGTATAAAAATATTTTAAAATTTCAGCAAAGGTCTCCTCTGGACCTTTTTTATTATATTCGCCTCCATAAAAAATATCTCTGCGAACGTCTCTTGCAATCTCCGACAGTTCTTTCTGCATGGTTTCCACTTCAGTCTCAGTAGCACCTTCTGCTCCGTAGAACCCACCCATATTCGTAGTGTCTGTTATGTATTCACTAGGGTCGTCCCAATATTCTCCGCGATATTTTTTCTGAAACTCAACGTATTGGTTATTTAAAAATTCAATTACTTTAAGCTGTTCTGCCGGTATTCTTTGAAAAGCCTGTTGGTAAGTAGCATCTCTGTAGTAAGACAAATTTAAGCTTTCCTCTAAACCAGCGTACGTACCACTTCTGTTCCATGTTTGATTAGCAAAAAATAATTCTTTTTCTACATCAGTTAGATTTGGATTTTTATTTAACAAGTCGCGAAGCAGACGAGTCCTACTTCTTGCTTCAAGTCTTCTGCCGCCACGCGTGTAAAGCTCTGGGTCGTCAAACTCAATGTCGTCAATGTAATCTAAATTTTTTAAAAGATTAATACCTTCAGTAGCTATTACTTCTGTCGTTGCTTTTACGCCTGTAGGCAAAGGCACGTCTTCGTCTAAATCTGCATAAAGACCACTTATTCCTACTGCATCTTCTACTGCATCTTCTACTTCTCGTAAAATATCAGCTTTTTCAGAGGCTGACAGATAGTTCAAATCTTCAATTTCTTTTTTCAATTTGTTAATTTTGTTGTTGCTTTCATATTCAGCGTAAGCTTCATCTAACTCTCTTTGCTGTTCTTCAGTTAATGAAAGCGTTGGGTCTTCAAAAGCTACAGTTCTTGTAGCTATACCTAGTTCATGGGCTAACAATCTAGGTGTTTTTATTCTTAAGTCGTTGTAAGAAATATTAGACAAACCGGGAATTTTAAATTCTTGTTGTATTAGTCTGTTTAAATAATCTATCGAACTTTCTGGTCCAGTTCTTTTTACGTCTACATCTAGTCCAGAACCCCTAAAAACATTAGTTTTTCTTTTTAAGTCTTCTATTTTAGGCTGACCCGGAACTAGCTGCACTCCTGTTAAGTCTGCACTTTTTGGTTTAGGAAGAGCTTCGGCAGTTTCTGATTCTTCATCCTCTTCTAAAATACCTTTTGATGCAGAAAGAACCAGATTTTGCTTTTCATAATTTGCAAAATCTGCATCAACTTCTTTTGGCTCAACTAAACTAAGATAAGAGTCAGATGGATTACTTATAAGTTCCGCTAACTTACCACTTTCTGCTATAGCATTTACACCACCACCAGCCCCGGCTCCAATAATACCTTCACCAAAAGCTTCTCTTTGGTCTAATTTAAAACCACTTTTAGTAAATGCTGTAGTTCCTGTTTGTTCTACAGCAGACTGTAAAGTCTCTGTAGCACCCTCGTCTAAAGCTCCTCTACCAATATTTTTAAAAGCATTTTGTTTTGTAATATTATTTAGCTTTGCAAGGTTTTGTGCACCATAAGAACCTAAAAATCCACTGATAAGAGTCGTAGGTGCAGCAGCTAACCAGTCTTCTAAAGTAGGTTCTTCTCTGCCTTCGTTTCTAGCTCTTTCATAAACAACTGGTCCAAGTATTTGTATTGCTTCAAATAAAGCTGGAGCAGTTAAAGCTCCTGCAATGGCTCCTCCCGGACCAGCTACGGCACCACCAATACCAGCTCCTGCTACTCTGGTAGCAATGTTTCCAACTAAACTACCTAATTGTTCTACTACTGCTCTAGGTAAATATTCCCAAGAAAAACCCATACCATTGTTTTTCATAAACTCTTCTGCAGCCGAAACATAGTTTTCAGGTTGCTCTGTTAAATCTCTAAGAAACTTTTCTGTGCCTTCAAAACCGATAGCTTTGAAAGTATCTGCCATCCTTTCAAGCGGTTGGTCCAAACTAAATTGTAAAGCTTTACTAAACTTTACAAGGGCGGAGTCGTCTTCTATAGCTGACTTTTCTTCTACTTCATCTACCATTAGTGTAATAATTCTGCTTTTTTATCTAAAAAAGAATCTAGCATATCTTCGTTCTGCAACATCATGTACCACAGCATAGTGATAATAACGTCTTTGTCTAGTCTTTCCGAAGAGTGTAGTGATGCTAAATGAACAAGTAATACTGTGACCATGTCCCAAGCTTCCGCTCCAGTTTCAGTTCTTACTTCATTTAGAACAGGCTTGGTCTTTTCTATGGCGGATGCAACTTTATCATTCACACCAAACTCAGCTAGTATTTCATCTGGTTTAAGTGCCATGATTTAATTATACATCTATTCAAACCATTGGCGAACTTCTCCAAGTATTTGATTACTGATGTCTACTTTCTTTAAAAGAGAGTCAAGTATTTTTTCATCAACAGTATTTTTAGATACTAAATCTATGTAGGTACAACTGTGGTTTTGACCTATACGGTGTATTCTGTCTTCTGCTTGTATTCTTAGCTCTAAGTCATAACTGTTTGAATAAAAGATTAGAACTTTTGCTTCTGTAAGCGTAATACCTCTACCACCAGTATGGGGATTTGATATAAAATACTTTAAATCGCTTTCCGGGTCCTGAAAGCGTGAAATTATATTTTGACGTTCATTTTGAGGAGTTTGACCATAATATGTCGCTACTGATTCTATTCCGTATTTTTTTGCTATTTCTGCCTGTAATCTTTCTATGTCTGTCTGGAATACTGCAAATATCACAACCTTACCATCCGTCTCTTCCAGTATATCCAATACCGCCTGTAGTCGATTATTTTTCAGATGTATTACCTGACCATCATCATCTTTCAGACTACCAGCAACAACCTGCTGTAGTCTCATCAGCTGAGTCAGTGCATTAACAGAAGAGAAAGTTGTACCTTCTATCTCCATGATAGCTCTTTGTTTCATCTGTACGTAAGCTTTTAGTTGTTCATCAGATAAATCTACATACCTTTTGGTATATACCTTCTCTGGCAAATCAAGACAATCTTCTTTTCTAAACCTAATAGAAAAGTTTTGTAGTTGCTCCTGCAGTTCATCTAAACGCTGATAACCTACTACATGGTCAAAGCTATGTGAACCTAATCTTTTTCTTTGCGTTATTGCATATCTTGCTTGGAACGCATAAAAACTACTGTAGCCCAAAAGTTCCGGGCTCAAGAAGTAGCATTGTGAGTATAGGTCTAGTGGAGCTTTTGTTATCGGGAAACCTGTAAGTATTCTTCTGTAATCTGCTAGAGGTGCTAACTTAATTAAATTTTTGGTACGTTTGGCTTTTGGATTTTTTATAGTTGTAGACTCATCTATAACTAGCATGGTGTCGTGAGTGACCATAAAGTGTTCTACATGTTTGCAACCTTTGTCTGTAGCTAGTGCCTCTACATTTATAAGAAAGATATTTAATTTACCCGTGCTATCTTCTTCTACCATTCTTTTAAAGTCCTTGGTCCACCGTTGTGTGTGGTTCGGTTGCCATACTAGAATCTCTCTTTCTACATCATCAGGTAAATGTTTATCTATCTCATTACGTCCCCAGTTATCTAATACACCTTTTGGTGCTACAATAATGGCACCAGAAATTTTTTCTTCTTTAAAAAGAATGGCAATATTATCAAGTAGTATTTTTGACTTACCTAAACCCATCTCCAAAAACAA
>Ga0115012_10001284_pt1 | contig 14538 bp, 5 predicted proteins | sample TroAtlMetagenome_FD_88706 | JGI IMG/M metagenome (GOLD analysis project Ga0115012, IMG submission 88706) | Marine eukaryotic phytoplankton communities from Atlantic Ocean - Tropical Atlantic ANT10 Metagenome | ecosystem: Environmental > Aquatic > Marine > Oceanic | place: Tropical Atlantic Ocean...
GTATGTGCATTAACAGTCACGTTGTTTGATGTACTGTTAGTTGTTAATTGAATACCAGCTGCAAAGTGTGCATTTGATTGAGCATGAATAATTGCATTAGCTGTACTGTTAGCAATGAATACTACATTTGAACTTATAACTAAGTTAGCTGCAGCAGCTTTAGTTCCATATACTGTACTGTTAGCTGATACACCTTGTAGTTTATCTTCTACTAATAAACTGTTAGCACTAAAAGAACCATTAACATAAGCATTACCTGATGTACATGCTCCTTGTGTATTGGCCACAGTTGATACGACAACCTTTTCCATGTCGTATGTAATTCTATTTGTAAGGTCTAACCACTCTCTGAATGTATCGGATGAAGGTACGACGTTGGCGTTTAAATAATTATTACTTGCCATTTGCTGCCCCCTCCGTAAGTGTTATTAACATATTTTTAATCTCTAACATATCTTGTTTCAAATTACTAACGTCATTAGTTAATTCTTGAACGTTGTTTGCTTTTGCTCTTTGTGCTTTATATCTAGCATATGCAGCCTTATCATTATTTATGAGACCCATTGAGGATTGTTCTCTGTATAATCCTTGTTTCTCTGTTTCAATTAATGTCACTTTTTTCATTATAAACTTACCGCTATTGCTCTGTAATCTTGAAGCACTGGTGCTTTAGCTGTAGACTCAGAAGTCATTACAATCTTAATTAATAGTTTTGAATATCCTACAAACTTTTCAAAGTCTTCATTATAGTATGAAGCTAAGAAAGCTGTAGGTGCTTTTGGATCTCTGAACACACCATTGATGAATCCAGTATCTACCTTACCATGCATCTGTCCAACTTTTGCAGAAAGTGTATCAACAACATCTAGTACAGTATTACTTGTTACAGATGCTACTCTACTAATTGTATAATCTGTTGATGTGTTTGCACCCTCAATCTTAATTAGATCACCAGCTGAATAATCTGCATCAAATAATGTACCTATACCAGATATCTTAGTATTAGCAAAAGTTTCTATTTGACCAACTTTGCTTGTTGTCTCTGGTGTATCTACAAATTCAAAACCATATTCAATAATATCTTTTCTTTCTCTTTCACTACTAAACAGATTTTTATTTTGTGTTGCTTGTAAAGGTGACCAATCAGTATCATCTAAACTCTTAGTGTCTGCTGCATTTAAAACTTTAGCATAAACTTTAATATCTGTATTAGCTGGTTTGTATGCATTTACAAATACTTTAATATCTTCTGCATCCATTCCATCTGCTAATGTTATAACTCTTGAAACATATTTTGATGTTGCACTACCAGAGTTTGTTATATGCTCATTAGTTGTGACATTATTAATAATGTTTTCATATATTAATAGACCTTGTGATTGTAGATCAATCATTGGTGCTGTCCATCTGCTCTTAGCAGATAACTCATGTCTTAATACTAATGACTTAGTTAATGTTGTTCCTGATATCTCATTAGACTTAGAATTAATAGTTAAAGTTTCTAATGGATAGTTTCTATCGTTAGTTGATATCAATACACCATTTGTAGTGTTGGATCCTAATAATGTTCTAACTGATGTTCCTGGTACTACTGTCTTATAAAGTCTTGGTTCGTGATAACTTACATTAGTATTAACTGGAGCATCAATAGTTGTATTTGCATTACTATCACAACCAATGATAACATCTTGGTTAGCAAATAAGAAAGTACTGTTAGTTGCTGTACTGTCTGCTACAAATAATGTATCTGTTGGTGCATCAAGAGACTTAAATGTTCCTGTTGGTGTGAACTTATATCTACCAGCACTTGCTGCAAATGTAAATTTAGGTGCACCTCTTAATGTCATATATGTTGCGTTTGCTACACTATTAACTTCTACAACATCAAATGAAGTTGTATTTCCTGCTAATACAATCTTATCACCAGCTGCTAATGCAGGTGATGTAAAGTCTGTGCCTGTTCCAATTATAATATTATTACCAACATTAATTGCAACATTACCAGAAGCGTTTGCTACTTGTTTGAATACTTCTTAACCTTGTTGGAATGTTCCATTTATTGTACTATTGTTAGCTGTAAACCACTCATAGTCTTCATTTACTAAATCAACTGTTGAGAAAGTATCTGTGAAGTATGCTGCTTTAAGTAAGAACTTAGTATCTTCATCAAGGTATTCTGTCCATGTTCTATTGTTTGTTGATAAGAACATTGTACCAGAACCCCAGTCTTGGTTAACTGGTATGCTTGTGTTTAAATCTTTTTGTCCAGCTTTAGCTGTGAATACTTTATAGTCTGGTGAATTACCTTCTGGCATAATCACGAAACAATATTCTTTTTCTGTATCTACTGCTACTGGAGCTTTAAAGTTAATTGTTGTTGCTGTTGATCCATCCGTAGATGTATTAACTTGTGATGAAGCTAATCTTATTTTACTGAATGGTAATACTCTTGGTCCTGGAGCTCCGTTTATTGTTTCTCTAATCTCTACAATTGTACCCATGTTTGCATCTTTTGCTGAGAAGAATAAATCAAGAGATGTTATATAACCAATCTTAGATTCGCCAAACATTCCTGGTTCTAGTAAGAATGTTTGAGCTAATGGATCTCCACTTGGTCTACATCCTCCATCTATCTCTCTTCTCATTTCTGCAGCTTCAAAACTTGGAGCACCTCGGCCTCCGCCTCTTCCTCTTCTTCCTCTCATTGGAGCACATCTTTCTCTTGCTACTGGTCTTGCAGGAGTCACTACTGAGTTAACAGAAGGTGCTACAATTGGATTGCTGCTTGGTTGTGGTACGACTGTAATAGGCGTCACAATATTATTTGTAGGTAATGTGTTTACTACTGGAACAACTGCTGGTGGTGCAGGTAATGTTGTCACCACTTCAGATGTATTTGAGCTTCTTCTCATAAAGACATCTGTTGAATCAGATGAAGATATTTCAGCTGTTCTTGTTGATTGAATTATATCATTAGTTTCAACTGAGAAGTTATAACAATTAAATCTTGCTGTAGCTGTTGATACTGTATCACTAACTTGACTTAGATTACTAATATCTGCAACGACTACTTTTCTTTCTCCAGCAAAGAATGTTTCAGCTGGTAATCTTATTATTCCAGATAATCCACCTGAACTGTTTGCACTTAATGCTGATCCTTTAGCACCGGATCTTTTGATCATTGATTTAGCTCTTGTAGTTGTTAATGACTCAATATCATTCTGACTATCAATAGAGTTAAATATTGTTGCAGGCACAACGTGCTCATTAACATCTACTTCATCAAAGTAGACATAATGTCTTAAGCCTGGTCTTAATCCAGTACATACAAATCTTAAATCTATACCAGGTATGTAAGGTTGGAAAGAAACGTCTGTGACAAACTCACCAACTTTCTTAGCTGTAGTTTTTGCTCTACCTGATAATGTTGTAGTAGTTCTTTGAATTGTTTGTGTTTGCACAGTTTCAAAACTATCTGTTCTTGTAGTATCTGTTTCAGTACTTGAAGTTAATCTTGTATTAGTTTCTTCTGCTATAACATCTTCTGAAGTAAACTGTGCTGGCATTGCTTTCTGTAATTCTTCTAACAATGCTAATGTTCCAGATGCAACATCTATATCAATCTGTACTGGTTGCTCCGGAGCTTTTACTGTATCTGTAGTACTTAAATAATCTGGGAATAATGATAGTACACCATTATACTTCCAGAATTGTGAAGTACATCTTCTGTCTTGTGTTGCTTTGTTCTGATTAATAATTTGAACTTGCTTTAATCTAGGTGTTATAACATCACCCTGTTTGTTAATGTTAGCACCACTGTTGTATTTTAGATCAATATGATATTGTTCAAATCTTGCTGTAAGCAATTGTCTTGCTGTATCATAACCAGCTTTGAATTCTGCATTCAACGGATTACCAGTTGTCATTGAAGCAAAGTTATCAACAATAAATCCTTGCTTGAATCTGTTTAATGTTGAATCAGTTCTTCCTTCAAGTACTTGGTCTGATGTCATTTTCTCTAATAGATTCAATGATGAATAGTACTCAAGGTTATTAACTCTATCGTCAATAGCTTTGATATCTTTCATTGTATATCTTTTTAACTGAGTAGCTCTTAATCTAGCTGCTAAGTCTGGTCTCTTATAATATCTTCCAGATGCTACATCTAGTGTTGGATATACTGGGACATCAATTGTTCCTAACTGCATTGACAGAGGTGGTAGATCTGGCAGTCTTGGGTTGACGTTTGGCTCACCGCTTATAACTCTTATTGCGCCGTCTTCAATAATCAATCTATCTTTTCTTGGTAGATAGAATGTTACGTTTGATGTCCACAGTTTATTCGGGACTGTCACAAATGAATCTGAATCAATTACTTCTGTAGTAGTCGGATTCTCTGTTGCTGTTCCTACACCATTAGAGAATGCTCCACCCAATGTAGCAGTGTTGCTAACATAAGGTCTAAAGTCAATTGAATCTCTTAATGAGAATTCTTTACCATCACTAGGCGATACAAATACTGGTATTGCTTGTGTTGTGATAGCTGTTGTGTTTGCTGTATTAGCATCATCAATGATACCGTTGTATGATTGATATGTGAAGAATCCTTTACCGGATCCTGATTCTTTAAAGTGTCTAAATTTAACAGCTAAATGTTTGCTTGATGCAACCGTATAGCCACTATTTGGTTTAACTCTTAAATATGATAGTCCATAAAGACTATCTGATTGTCCATTTATTATTTCAAAATTACTTGTTACGTCTGTCCAATCACTTTCTGCAACTGATGTATATGTATTGTCTGGACCTATGAATACTGATACAAGTTCGTGAGCATCTGGTATACCAAGACACCATGGACCTGCATTTGTTGCAGCGTTGTTAGCTGTATCAATAGCAATCTCAGATGTTTGATATGCTTTGGTTCTTCCGCCCTCAGTTGTATCTACAACATTATGAGTAACGGCAACTGCACACGTACCTGAAAGATCAACATGAGAGTCAGCAGTACTTGTCATACCGACTTCTATTTGTAAACTTTGACCAGATGAACTTGTTGTTGCATTAGCATACGTTCTATCGTGTAATGATATTGGATACCCTTTAGGGAATGTTCTTAAAACTTTTACATTAGTTTTTCCAGCACCTACAGCTGTGACTGTATTAAATGCTGTACTGTTAATAATATTATTAACTTGGCATAATGTCGTATCAACATATACAAAATCGCCTGCTCTTAATGCAGCTGTTCTTCCAGCTTCAAGGCCTGTTACAGCTGTCACTGTACTATTTGATACATCTGCAGCAGCTGTTAAATTAGCACTTGAGTTAATTGATGCTGTTGGAACAATTACTAAATCTTTTTCTTGTACTTCATTCAGAGCTGTATCACCATATCCAAATGTATGGTCGCCTGTTACTGTTAAAATTAATGTACCATTAGCAGCTATTGTTCCTGTTTGTCTTTTTCTAAATGTATATGTACCATATGCATTAACAGCTTTAACACCTTTCTGGCCAATTGGGAATACAAGTTTGTTGAAACTTGGATCTTTTATTTCTGCTTTACTAGATTGTAATACTATGTCAGCACAACCTCTTACAGCTAAGTTGGTTTCTGCTCCTGCTAAACTATATTCTGATGATTTATAGTGCCATATTGATTTTGCTTCAGATCTGAAAGACTTACCAGAATTCATTTTTATATCATAAAGATACATATTCCACTCACATCCTGCAGCTGAAGGATTGCTGTCTTCCATTGTAAGTGCTCTAACTCTTGCAGTACCAATTACATTACCAGTGACGCCATCAAATGTGACTGCTGTATTACTTGCTGCAACTGCTGCACTGTTAGCACCACCGCTAATTGAATCCATGGCTGCATCAAGAATAAGAACCATGTCATTTGTTTCTGCACCAAATTCACCAGATAACTCATTTACTTTTACATAGTTTCCATAGTTAGCTGATACTTGTTGAGTTTTAGATGTTGAGATACTTGCTTTTGGTAATTCTACTCTTGTTGTTCCTGTTAGTTCAAATCTCTTACCTTGTATATAACCTATACCTTGGCCAACTGTTGTTGATATATGAGTAGTGTTTCCTACTATTTCTTCTGTAGATAATTGGAAAGGCTCTACAACATAGTCGCCACTTTCTTCATATGTTCTAGCTGCAAGTGCATCACCAAGTGATGACAATACAGCACTTTGGTTCTTATGAACGACACTACCATATTTGAATTCTGCTATCTTTAAGAAGTTGTTAGATGCTTCTGCATTTGTTGTTGTATTAACAACTAATACTGGATCTAGTTTTAATCTATCAGCACCTGGTGCATTTTCGTTTGCAAATCCAGATGCATTATCTAATAGTGATGTATCAACACTATTGTTAACTGTACTTTCAGTAGTCTGTATACCTACAATTGTATCATTTGGTCTATTAGTATATTTTGATACTATGATTGATTGTTCTGGGAATCTTTGGAAGAATCCTTTTTGGAATACAATACCATCATCAACTGACATCTCATATGATTTACCAGTGACGTTAAATTCTGTATTACCACCACTATCAAAGAAACTAGAGTTCGCTACTGTCACTCTCATTGTTTCTTTTAAGTTTACTCTTAATGTTGCTCCATCAGAAGTTGAGTTTCCTGATAAACTTGCTGTTGGATAGTCGTCAGCTGTAAAGCCTGAACCATTTGCTGTCACTGTAATTGATTCTACAGATCCGTTTGAATATGTGTTAACTGTTGCTGTTGCATTTCCACCATTGGTAGATGTTATTGATACTGTGTCAGTATTATTATAATTATCACCAATCGCTGTGACTTGAATGTTTGCTATACCTGTAGTTGATGGATATACTTCTAATATCTCACCATTAGCATATTGTGTTGTTGTATTGTCTGAACTAATATAGTTAAAGAATAAAGTGTTTAAGTTTGGATTCTGTGATTCTAGTCCTGATGCTGTGTCTGATACTCTTGATACTAAGTTAGCTGTTTGTCCTCTTAGAAAATCTCCGTCACTAATTAAACCAACATTAACATCTGTTCCTGCAATATTTTTGTCTAATATTTTAACATATTCAATATCACTTCTGAAATTGAAATTACAACCTTTAATGATTGAACCTTCTTTAAAGATATGTTGACCAAATCTTTCTATTTGGTTTTGTAGTATAGTTTGAGCTTGCGTAAGCTCTCTAGCCTGTAGCGCTACGGCTGGCTTGTATAGTACTCTATGATAATTCTTTGACTCATCAAAGTCATCATAATACGGATTTACATTTAGATCTGTTTCTGTTGCCATCTTTTATTCTCTAGAATTTAATCATTACCTTTATTCTTTCTGTTTGACTGTCATCTCTTGTAATCGGAGATATATTTTCTATGTACATAATCTCACCTGAGTTAGGTACTATGTCTGGTCCTGCTGTGTCTGTAAAGTATCCTACAGCTCCACTTGATTGACCTCTTACATAATAGAAAGTACCACTAGCAGTATCTGTTGCTAAGAAGTTTCCTTTCTTATTAGTAATCGACATAACCGATCCACTAGAAGTATTTATAAAGTGTACAGCACCATTCGCGTCAGTAGAATCCTGTTTAATTGTCTCATCTGCTGTAAAAGCAAAGCTAGAAGTGTTAACAAAACCAGTTAATCTTAATCTTTGATCGAAAGTAGATGCATTAGATGTTGATTTATCTGATGTCGTCACAGCACGTACGTTAGCTGTTTTGGTTGAATCAGCTCCTGTAATTCTTAGACTCGAATGGAATTGCCCATACACGTTTGCTAAATTTAATGTTCCTGTTGCTCTTGATGTTATATAACCATACGCTCCTCCATGAGTAGCGTTTGAATCTTGAGTGACTTTTTCTCCTGCTGTAAATGATGTACCAGAATTACTTGTAGAAGTATTCATTGTTAGTACAACATTTGCAAACAGTGGGTCTTTTAATATTCCAACCGTTCTAAAATCATTCCGCAGGTGTGTTTCCTCCTTCATCATCAACAAAGTCTACAGATACCCCAACTGTGTCTGCATATAATTCATTGATAGGATCAGAACCATGTCCACCTGGTGGCCCTATAATAGGTACAACATTTGCATTATTAGCTTGGGCAGTTGTTCCACTTTCTACAATTCCTGTGTTCCCCAACACTTGAGCACTTGCGAATGTATAACCTGACCCTCTATTTGTCATTTCAATTGTATCAACTGAGAAGTTAGCTGTATTAACTATTGCTCTACCTTCTGCACCAGTACCGTCACCAGAGATAGTCACCTTAGGTGTAATCTCAAATCTGGATGTAGTGTCGATAGCAGAACTAAAAGCATTTGTTATTAATACTCTTCTTGCTGATCCCGTGACAATGTATTCACTAATTGTTTTTGTCTGTCCACTACCAGTACCATTTACAATAGTGAAAGCAGACCCTTTATAAAAATCTGTGTTTGATGAAATAGTTGAAGTGTCTGATAAAATACTTGATACTTGTGTAAGTACTTTTGAGCTTTGACCTTTTACAACTACGTTAGTTGAATTAGCACCGAAGAAGTCTCCAGCAATATCAACTACTTTTAATACTGTGCTGTTAGCTGAAACTACAACACCATTTGCAACTGAGTTAGAACTATTAGGATCTGTATTACTATCATACAAATCTCCGTTTGCATGCTTACCGAATAGATCAATTCTTTCTACTACTAATGCAGAGTTTGCTCCTGCTGCTGTAGTATTTGAAATTGTTACGTTAGCACTCACTAATGATTCAAGTTCTATTATTAAATTATTACCACCAACTGATGCATCTTTAACAATTCCGTTTGCAACTGAATTATATCTGGTACCACCATTAACAACTGATACTGAGTCAATTGCTCCTGCTACTGCATTGCCTGTTACATTTGTGTCTATAACTAATGGTATTTTATCTGATGTATTAAATTTTGTATATTCTGCTGCTGTTAGTTCATACATATACTTCCACTGATATTTGTCAGCAGTTGTAATATAGATGTCATCATTAGCAGCTGTTTCTGTTTTAGTAGGTATATCTGTTGATGCTGTACCTTTATTATTGTACAAGCATTTGAATACACTATAGTTTCCATTTGCTTCTGGTACGGATACAAAGAAGTTCTTAGTACTTAAAGCACCTTCATTGTTATCGTACTGAGTATAAATTGTTCCATTTGCCCATGCATTCTTATTAACCATATGTTTGATATCAGATGTAGTCACCTGTTTACCATATATCATATCTCTGTATTGTTGATAGAATGAGCTTTCTTCTGAATTGTTTGCTGTAGGCGGGCTATTATCATCAGTAAAGCCTGTATGCTTACCAAGGTAAACATAGTATAATGAATTTGCTGATTCGTTTAATGATTCTACAAACTGCTTTGCATTATGCGTGTTAAGATTTGTTTTTACTAATTTACCCATTTACCTATACTGCTCCTATTGAGCTATTACTTACTGTCACAGCATTATTTACTGTACTCTCTTTGATAACTTTACCAAATAATCTCGTACCTGAAATATGTGCAGCCTTTAATAAGATGTCTCTATATTTATCAAGACTCAATCCGGTTTCTACAACATATGAGTGAGATTGGTAAAAATCGTTGTCGTGTATATATTTAGTGTTCAATTGAGACTCTGATGTCGCCCAATACCCATTTCCTATACCAGTAGTTGTTACATTTGCTGTTCCACTAACAACAATGTTTGAATTTCCTGTATGTCTTAATGTTAAATTTGCTCCATGTTGATAACCAATACCACTGTCAATAACATCCACTGCTGTCACAATACCATTAGCTGCTTTAGCATCAGCATTGATTGAGAAGTTGTCTCCAATCGGTTTAGTTGCTTCATCTTGATATAAACTATCAATTGTTCCACCTGCGCCAGATGTTGCTCCTGTTAATGTACCTGTATCATTAAAACCAACACTAAATGATAGTCTTCTTATTCCAACGTCACCTGTTCCATCATTGTTATTATTAAATTTATAAACTGTTCCTTTTGATACAGATGAGAATGATATTGAACCATTACTTGCTACTGTACTATATACATTGGTTTCATTGTTTGCTGAATTTGCTGATCCAATTGAGATAGCATTTATTGTTGAGTTAGAAGTAAACGGTTGAGTATTAACTGCCATAGAAATTAATCCATTTGCAAAAGTTGTTTTAACTCTACCATTCTTAATATTAATAACTGTGCTGTTAGATGATGATACATCACCAATAGCATTTACTGTACTATTCTTAACTTGAACTACTGATGAACCAAGTGGGAAGTGTGTAGTGTTTCCTGTTGTTGTATTACTTGATGCAGATGTATTTTGTACTGTGATTGTATTAAGAGTAAGTGTCTGTCCACCTTCTGTGACAGTCTGGTTTACAACTTCTCCTAATGTAAAGTCTTTATATAATCCACCAGCACCTTGATTCATTCCAGTTAGATTAACTACTAAATCTCTTCTATCAAACTTAGCAATACCTTGAGTATATACTGATACGAATGGATCAAAGTTATAATTATTACCAGGGTTAATGTCTGTTATCGTTGCAACAGATCCTATGTTTCCTTGATATCTTGTTAATACATTATCAATAATAGTATCAACATCTCCATTTGGATCTTTAGGGAATCCATATCCAAAGTCTACGTTTGCTGTTAGTACTGCATCAGCACCAGCTGATGTTGTTATTGTACCTACAATATTTTGACTATAGAAACCTGCACCTGCTGTTATGACTGTTGTACTTATAATTTCACCATCAGCATTAGTTGTGACGTTTGCTGTTGCATTTGTAGTTGGTACACCACCACCAGGTCCGCCAGTGTTAAATGTGACTATCTCACCATTAGCATATTTGTTGCTAGCGCCTGCACCAGCATTTCTAATATCAACTGTGTCTACAAAACCTACGCCCGTATTACCTCCAGCTGTATTAGATTCATGTCCTGCTATAACGCAATCTAAAAATGCTACGTTAGCTGTATTGTTGTCTGATACAAAGTCTGTGTATATTGTTATTGCTTCTTCGTTCTCTAATGTTCCAAGTTTAAAACTTGATCCAGTTCCTGTTCCTAATGTGACCACATTAGCATAACTGTTTGAATCAAATCCTTTTATAAACGCTGCTGTGTTACCATAGAATGTTCCTGTTGCACCATTAGAGAATAAAGCATTTCTAAAACCAATGTTTGTTGCATTTGATCCAATAACCTGTGCATGTACTGATGCATTACTGTATGTATCAACTGCTGCATTAGAACCATTGTTGCCTTGCAAGTATAAATCTGCAGCACCTGTATCTGAACTAGATGTTAGTGATGCTATTGCATTTGTTCTTCTACCTTTTAATTTTTGGCCATCAGTAAAAGCACCTGATATCTCGTGAATGTTTAATGTGTAAACTTTAGCATTTGAATTTGTGAACGTACTAATTATACCATTAGCACCTGTTGTCGTCACCGAAACCCCTGTTACGTTTGCAGTATTTGCAATTCCAGATGTTATATCTTGTACGTTATCATCTGTTGACCATGATCCAAAAGAACCATTAACTGTCATTACTGTTGAGTTAACTGTCTTAACTAATCCATTAGCACTGCTTGAACTTCCTCTAACATGATCGCCCGCTGAGAATGAACCACTTGTTCCACTAATACTTAATGTGACATGGTTCTCTTCATCTATTGGTTCACCTGGTTCAAATATATGAGTGTTAACTGTTAAGTTTGCTGATAGTGCTAATTGATCTCCAAATGTACCCGTGAACGGAGCAACAAATAATGTTCCATTGGCTCCATCTGTTGTTCTGCTTATAATGTATCCATTTGCTACAACCGTTCCACCAGACTTCTTACCAACTAAGTATGGCTGTTGTTCATTGTTAATCATTGCAGCCATATCTTCATTAAATTGTGTGCCATTTAAGTAAGTTAATTTTTCAACATGTTGATCTACTCTTTCTCTTTTTAAGAATTGAGCATTAGTAATTTGTGATGAGTTTGAATATGACTGTGCAGCATTGACGACATTATTAACTTGTAAGTGCTGAGTGTTAACATCTACTGATGTAAAATCTGTATTAGTTGAGAAACCAAATCCACCGTTTGCAAATTTGTATTCTATTAGTCCAGTAGCATTATCAATAGATGTCACTCTAACCTGTCCTTGCTTACCTGTGTTAGCAATCAAGTCAAAAGTATCACCTACTATAAAGTCTTGTCCTCCCAACGTAATATCGACAGAAGAAAGAGAACCCGTAACCACTGGCATGTTATCTGTAAGCCCGTCCGAAGTTTTAGCAATGATTTCACCACGTAAGAAGTTTCCTCTTAAATTAGATAATAGAATAACGTGGGTTCTAGCTCCACCTATATTCTTTGTTGATATACTTTCTACAAATCCTTTTGCACCACTTGTAGCTCCAATAACTTCTAGCCCTTCTAAATTGATAAGAGAATCCATGTCTCTTGCATATACTTCAATGTATCTTGGTATTCTAAAATCACTAGATGAAGGTTTTATGACGTCGTCGCCTGGATTTGATGTAGATGCATCTTGATCAAATATTATTCTGAATAATAATTGAATTGATCTTTCACTACCTTTAGCTCTATAAAAATCTAATATGTGTTTAATAGTTAATCTATCATCAGATTTTACTAAGCCTGGTAATTGTTCTAAGTATAATTTTTTAAATTGATCTAAGAATTCAGCTGTTGATTGATCGACGTCTTGATATTCAACTAAATTTCTGGCATAGTCTAAAGATTGACCTGTTTGTTCTAAGTATTCGTAATATGCTTCAACAAACTTTTGAAACATAACCCCATCTTCTTTATAGAATTGAGGAAATTGATCTTTTACGAAAATCGAGATCTTATCGTTAATCTCTGCCGGCATTAGATTCTCTCTTGAATTACTGTAATGCTCGGTGTTTTGTTATATGATAGTATGATGTTTTTATTTGATTTTAATGTTTTAGATACAGGATTAACTGATACAGTAATTGCATCTCCTGTAAATGATGACACTAAGAAGTTTGAAATCGTTACTACACCGTTTGTGTAATCAACAGTTCCTATATCGTTATTTACTATGTTTAACACTGAGCTTTCTTGTTGTACTACTTGTAGTTTACCTTCACCATTATCTCTTAATGAGCATCCTGTTAAACCAGAGAACGTAAATGTTGAAGAAGAAACAGGTGCCGATCCATCCGCGAAAAGACTCGAACTGTCCGGTATCTCCCTGTAAATCTCGTTTACGAAGTCTAATGTATGATTGCCTTTTGCATTCAATGTTGGTGTAAACTTCTTATGTAGCAATATACTATTCTCACTATTTAAAATTGATGCGTCTGCTGCATCAATCGCTGCTGATAATTTTGATACTCTTAACTTAGAGTTAAAATCATTAATGGTGTCTGTTGCGTGTGTGTTGATTGATGCTGATACTACTGTTTCAATCTCGCTATCACTTTTAACAGTGACATTAGGATTATACAACACTTTACTTGAAACGTCAACATATAAAAACTCAGGATCTATAACTTTTGGTGTTATTCCTAACGGTGCTCTTAGTTGTACGAAATCTTCTATGACTTTTTTCTTACTGTTTGGTATGCCATCTGCATTTGTTAAATCGATTGATATTAATACTTTACCAAACTCTGGTGGTGTTGCTTCTTCGCCACCATAAACATTGATTGCTTCAATGTCATTAAATTCTTGTTTTAAAATTGTTTTATAGTCGTCTGTTGTGACTGTTCTATCTTGGATAGCCAAAGACTTAGGTGCATTAAACTTAATTGAGTTATTGCTTTCTGCAAATCCTCCACCTGATGCTGCTGATATAGTTGTAATAACAACATTGCTATGGCCTTGAATATCATCACTGTTTACAAATACTGATGCTTCATTTGCTGTATTAGCATTACATTTTCTATAAGTAGCTTCAACTATGTTGCCGTTAATTAATGGTCTACCTAATATTCCATCACCAAATTGCAATTCATACTTGCCACCTTCAGCTGGTACAATATAATAAACATTAGATGTTCCAGATAAACCAATAGTTGTTAAACTACTTTTCCATTCTGAGTTTGATGTATCGCTTGATGATGTACTAATCTTAACAGATAAACTACCTGTATCTATTTCTTGATTACTTAATACATATCTTTGATCTGCGTTGGCAGTATTAACTTGGAATAGTTCTGTGACTATCTCTCCCTCATATATTGAAACACTATTAGCATAGTATCTTCCATTTGCATCTGCTTGAATTGTTCTACCTTCATCAGTTGTAAAGATATATGAGTTGCTATCTACTGATGTAGTAAATTCTGTATGCTTAGGCATTGTAATTGTGCCAGGTGTATTTGCTGGGAAGATTTCTATGTTAACTTCTGCTCTGGCTGATGTTTGAGATTTAGGTAAGTAGTTTAAAGTCTTAGCATGAGACATTATACTGTCTCTTA
>Ga0115012_10001285_pt1 | contig 14534 bp, 12 predicted proteins | sample TroAtlMetagenome_FD_88706 | JGI IMG/M metagenome (GOLD analysis project Ga0115012, IMG submission 88706) | Marine eukaryotic phytoplankton communities from Atlantic Ocean - Tropical Atlantic ANT10 Metagenome | ecosystem: Environmental > Aquatic > Marine > Oceanic | place: Tropical Atlantic...
GGAAAAAGGGGTATACACAAAGATTAGAGAAGCGAAGAAAGGTAAGAAGCCTTTCATTCTTCATGATGGCCCTCCGTACGCAAACGGCGATATTCATATTGGTCACGCAGTAAATAAAATTCTGAAAGACATTATTGTTAAGTCTAAAACCTTGTCAGATTTCGACTCGCCTTATGTGCCGGGTTGGGACTGTCACGGTTTGCCTATCGAATTAATGGTAGAAAAGAAAGTTGGTAAGCCTGGCAAAAAAGTGACGGCTGCTGAGTTTCGCCAAAAGTGCCGTGAATACGCACAACGTCAAATTGACGGCCAAATGGCTGACTTCAAACGCCTTGGCGTGTTTGGTACGTGGGATAATCCTTATAAAACCATGGATTTTCGCTCAGAAGCAGACATTATTCGCGCACTGGGTAAAGTGGTTAAATCAGGCCATTTAGAAAAAGGCTTCAAGCCTGTTCACTGGTGTACTGACTGTGGTTCTGCGTTGGCAGAAGCAGAAGTAGAATACCAAGACAAAATTTCACCTGCTATCGATGTGAAATTCCCTGTTGCTGATGTAGACGCTATCGCGGCTGCGTTTGGTGTAAGTAGTGAAGATTTAACTGCGCATAAAACCGGTGTTGTTATCTGGACAACCACACCGTGGACATTGCCTGCAAACCGCGCCATCAGCTTGCACCCAGAATTAACCTACGCGATTGTTGAAATTACGTCGACCAGCGAATGGTTAGTAGTAGCACAAGACTTACTTGAAAGCTGCATGACGCGCTACGGTATTGAAGAATATCGTGAAGTGGCGACCTGTGTAGGTTCAAGCCTAGAGCGATTATTGGTTAATCATCCGTTCTTAGATTTAAAAGTACCGCTTATTTTAGGCGAGCACGTTACCACTGAATCAGGTACTGGTTGTGTTCATACCGCGCCTGCTCACGGTGTTGACGATTTCAATGTAGGTAAACAATACGACATTGAAGTGTACAACCCAGTTGGTAATAACGGTGTGTATTTAGAAAACACCCCTTTGTTTGCTGGCCAGTTCGTATTTAAAGCCAACGATACCATTGTTGAAACGGTAAAAGAGCACGGTAACCTAGTGCTTAACGTGAAATACGAGCACAGCTACCCCCATTGCTGGCGCCATAAAACGCCTATTATTTTTCGTGCTACGCCGCAGTGGTTCATCAGCATGGACAAAAAGGGCCTACGTGCTGAGTCAATCGAACAAATTAAGCAAACCAAGTGGATCCCAGAGTGGGGCGAAAACCGCATCCAGAAAATGGTAGAAGGTCGCCCAGATTGGTGTATTTCTCGCCAACGTACATGGGGTGTGCCAATTCCATTATACGTGCACAAGCTTACCGGTGAACTTCATCCTGAGTCGGTTGCACTTATGGAAAAAGTGGCCGCTGAAGTTGAAACCAAAGGCATTCAAGCTTGGTGGGATATCGACGATGCTGCACTACTAGGTAGCGAAGCCGATAACTACGATAAAGTGACCGATACCCTAGACGTATGGTTCGACTCAGGTGTAACGCATTACTTTGTGGTTGATCAACGTGAAGACATTCCAGCTAGCGCCGATTTGTACCTTGAAGGGTCAGACCAACACCGTGGTTGGTTTATGTCATCACTTATGACATCTACTGCTATGCATGGCCATGCGCCTTACAAAGAAGTATTAACCCACGGCTTTACCGTTGATGCCCACGGCAGAAAGATGTCGAAGTCGGTTGGTAACGTTGTTGCGCCGCAAGAAGTAACGAACAAACTAGGCGCAGACATTCTTCGTCTATGGGTTGCTTCTACCGATTACCGCGGTGAAATTGCGGTATCTGATGAAATTCTAAAACGTGCTGCTGATGCATATCGCCGCCTACGTAATACTTCACGTTTCTTATTGGCAAACCTTAATGGCTTTGTGCCAGAAGATGCTTTGCCAGAAGAAGAGATGGTGGCACTGGATCGCTGGATTGTAGCCCGTGCTAAAGCACTACAGGAAGAACTTGTTGAAGCGTTTGAAAAATACGACTTGCTAGTAGTAACGCAAAAGCTAATGCACTTCTGCTCAATCGAGTTGGGTTCTTTCTACCTAGACGTGATTAAAGACAGACAGTACACGGCGAAATCAGACGGCAATGCACGTCGTTCTTGCCAAACTGCGCTTTACCATATTATGGAAGCGCTAGTTCGCTGGATGGCACCAATCACAAGCTTTACAGCGCAAGAGATTTGGGAAGCTTTACCGGGCGAGCGTAGTGAATTTGTGTTTACCGAAACCTGGTACGAAGGCTTTAACAGCTTCACCCAAAGCGACGTATTTAACGATGAACTTTGGCATCAGGTATTAAGCGTGAAAGACGCAGCTAACCAAGCCATGGAGCAAGCTCGTAAAGATGGTCAGCTAGGCGGCTCGTTAGAAGCGAAGATTGACCTGTATGCTACAGAGTCTTTGTTTAACACCTTGGCCTCACTTGAAGATGAATTGCGCTTTGTATTGATTACATCAGCAGTGAACCTGACAAAAGTAGACAGCGCACCAGACAATGCTGCTGCTACCGATGTTGAAGGCCTATGGTTAAGCGTAAACAAAGCAAGCGGCGACAAATGTGTTCGTTGTTGGCACCATCGCGAAGATGTTGGTACCCACGAAGGGCATGAAGAGCTATGTGGCCGTTGTGTAACTAACATTGATGGCGAAGGGGAAACGCGTCAGTATGCTTAATACTTCGGCGGATACCAAGCCTAAGCTATTCAGTGAAACCGGTTTACGGTTTCTTTGGATAACCCTAATTGCTTTCGTGCTCGACCAAGTTAGTAAGTACGCAGTGTTAGGCGGTATGTCACTTTATCAATCAATAGAGGTATTACCGTTTTTCAATTTAACGTACGTACATAATTATGGCGCAGCGTTTAGCTTTCTTGATAGTGCCGGTGGCTGGCAGCGATGGTTTTTTACTGCCATCGCGACTGTTGTCAGTGTGGTTATTTTATGGTGGTTGAAACAATCGCCTAAAAACCAAACCCTGTTGCCTGTCGCCTTTTCTTTTATATTAGGTGGCGCGCTAGGTAATGTGTACGATCGTTTAGTGCATGGGTACGTTATCGATTTTCTCGATTTTCACGTAAACAACATGCACTGGCCTGCCTTCAATATTGCCGATAGCGCTATATTTATTGGTGCAGCCCTTTTAATTATTGATATGTTCAAGAACGGTGAGAAGCATAAAAGCGCCGATTCAGCCAATACGTCAAAGCAGTAACCGGAGCCACAATGACCGACAACCTTATTATTGGTTCTGACAGCGAAGTTATACTTCACTTTGATTTAAAACTTGAAGATGGCTCAGCCGCTGACAGCACCCGTGTAAACAATAAGCCTGCGAAAATGGTAATGGGTGACGGTAGTCTTACCCCCAACTTTGAAGCTTGCTTATTAGGGCTTCAAAAAGGTGAAAAGAAATCATTTACGCTAGCTGCGAACGATGCCTTTGGTGAGCCTAACCCAAATAATATCCATTACATGGATAGAAGCCGATTTGGTGCTGATTTAGAAATTCAAGAAGGTGCTATTCTTGCATTTTCTCAGCCAGATGGCTCAGAAATACCCGGTATTATCAGAAGTGTAGCGGGCGACTCTATCACGGTTGATTTTAACCACCCATTAGCTGGGCAAACGGTTATTTTCGATGTTGAAATAGTTGATGTGAAAGCCGCACCTACTCCAGAAGGTGACCAGTAATTATGCAAATTCATCTCGCTAACCCTCGTGGCTTTTGTGCCGGTGTAGACAGAGCCATCACTATTGTAGAAAGAGCGCTCGAAATATTTGAGCCGCCTATCTATGTTCGCCATGAAGTCGTTCACAATAAATTTGTGGTAGATGGGCTACGTGAGCGTGGCGCTATTTTTGTAGATGAATTGCATGAAGTGCCCGATAACTGCATTGTTATCTTTTCTGCCCATGGGGTTTCTCAAGCAGTAAGAAAAGAAGCTGAAAATCGAGGCTTAAAGGTATTTGACGCTACTTGTCCGTTGGTGACTAAAGTGCATATGGAAGTGACCCGTGCGAGTAAAACAGGCACTGAGTGTATTTTGATTGGCCATGCAGGGCACCCTGAAGTAGAGGGTACGATGGGGCAGTACAGTAACAATGAGGGTGGGATTTACCTTGTTGAGTCTGAGGCTGATGTGGCGACCCTTGAAGTGAAGGACGCCAAAAACCTCTATTACTGTAGCCAAACGACGTTGTCAGTTGATGACACCGCAGATGTCATTGATGCATTACGTGAACGTTTCCCTGATATTCAAGGGCCTCGTAAAGACGATATTTGCTATGCCACACAAAATCGTCAAGACGCCGTGCGGGATTTGTCTCAAGACTGCCAAGTATTATTGGTAGTGGGTGCGCAAAATAGCTCAAATTCAAATCGTTTACGTGAGCTAGCCGAAAAGATTGGTGCAAAAGCGCACTTAATTGCCGATGCGAATTGCATTCAGGAAAGCTGGCTTGAAGGCGTTGAACACATAGGTGTGACTGCCGGAGCTTCAGCACCTGAGGTGCTAGTGCAAGGCGTGGTTGATAGGCTTAAAGCATGGGGTGCGGTATCTGCCTCTGAACGTGCAGGCCGAGAAGAAAATGTTGAATTCGCGGTTCCCAAAGAGCTTAGAGTTAAACAAGTAAGCTAACGCCGTTTAGGTATAAAAATTGGGTTGCATTTGAAAGCACTGCATTGATATGCGGTGCTTTTTTTTACGCTATCGTCTAATGGTAATACAATCTTATACGTTTTATGGTTGCTAATACCTTGGGCAAGAAATTTTTAGCATAGAATGCTAAACATAAGGTTGTGTCTAAATTTTAGCGTGAATGCCACCGTGCAATGCAGGGACTATGAATCAAACGATAAACACTAGTGGATTAGGTAACCAACAAGGCGTTGGCCTTATAGAGGTCCTTGTCACTATGTTCATTCTTGCTATTGGTTTACTCGGTGTGGCCGCACTTCAATTCACCGGTTCGTTTGCCAACAAAGATGCGATTAGCCGTACGCAAAGCGAATTTGTTGCAGCTCAGGTAGCTGAACGTTTGCGTGCTGCTGCGCGCGTGGCAACGGTAGGGGATGGCATTGTGGTCAACAACCAATATTTTAATGCAAGCAACTACAATTTTAACGGGCTTAGTTGTTCAGGTGCTACTCACCCATACAAATGTTTTTGTTTGAGTCGCCCTACTGGGGTGCCCAATTGCGAAACGGCCACCTGCAACGAGCAGGATATGGCGAAATACGATGGCTGGGCACTTTCATGCGCAGCAGTGCAAACTAACCCTCAAATTACATTATCGTTAACCTGTGCAGATAATAACGCCGCGGATGTTTACAGTTGCAGTGCGGGCTCACGATTGCAAGTTATTCTAGCGTGGCCAGTATCATCAGCAGGTAATCAATCTTATACCTTGAATACGCGTTGCAATCCAAATGAATCAGACAGTAATGCCTGCGTAATAAAGGATTTAACCTTGTGAAGCGTGCACAGGGTTTTTCTCTTGTAGAATTAATGATTTCATTGGCGTTAGGGTTGGTTATATCTGGCGCTATAATTCAGGTATTAGTGAGTAGCAGTGTAACGAATAAGCTTAATCAAGCGGTGTCACAGGTTCAGGAATCTGGACGTTATATAACTAGCCGGCTCAGTAGTGAATTTTACGAAATTGGTCGCTACGACACTATTGTTGCTTCTATCGATGATTCAGTTGATACGGTGGCGGAGGCTGGATTTATTGAAAATAGGCCGATTGGTTTGGCCGGAGACTTTGCCTCAAATGCCACGCTCGGGAGCACGCAAGCATCGAGTGGCGCAAGTGATGAGTTAGTAGTGAGTTTACTTGCACTTGCAGATTGTACGGGCAGTAAACATGGCTACGCTGCCGATGATGAGTTTCATGTGGTAAACCGATACTACGTTAGCGGCAATGAATTTAGATGTACAGGCTACGACGGTCGAGTATTACGGGGCCTTAAAACACAATCGGTTTCACCGAATACTGTGACCTTGCTAGACAATGTCAGTAACTTCCAGCTTCAATATGGCGTTAGTGATGTTGCTGAGAATTCCAACGGGCAAGCGATAACCTATGTGACGGCAGATAGGTTGGCAGCGCTACGAGCACAGAATCAACAGGTGGTTGCGTTGCGCTGGGCTATCTTACTTAAAAGCTATCAAAACCAAGTACAGCAAACCTCAGCCCCTACATTTGCCTTACTAAACGAGAATCAAGTCACGCTAGACTCGACCCATTATTATCAGGTCTTTACTAAAACCGTGTCACTTCGAAATATGAAAAACTTTGTTAGGAGCATTCAATGAAACAGCGTGGATTAGTAATGGTGTTTGCATTGTTAGTGCTGCTCTCCCTTACTATTTTAGGCGTAAGCGCGGTAACCAGCAGTTTGTCCCAATCTAAAATGGCAATGTCGATGCAACAGACTGGGCTAGCGTTCGACGCGGCAGAAGCGGCTATTGCGGGAGTGTTTTTTGAGTCAGAGGATGAATCGCTATTACAAGATGACACTAAAGTAGATCCTCTTTCTGCGGCACGCCAGCTTGATCCCTACGATCCAGAAACAGAAGCAATGAGCTGCTTCGATGAAAATGAATGGACTGATAGGTACATGACCGAAGGTGGTCTCTCATGGGGCAATGAACACACAACAAATGGTACTTATCAAACAATGGCAAGTACCAAGAGTTGGTCTCGTACTGCGTTTATAAGAGAGCAAGCGTGTCGTGGCTCAAGCAACGTGATTGGTGGTAGCAACGTAAATTGCCACGTGTTTATTATTAGAGGCTGCGGCAAAGTAGGTAGTAAATCTACGGTGGTTGCGAACTCTCTAGCGGCATCAGTGTTTGGCCCTGCATCACAATAAAAAGAGTAATAATTATGAAACGCGTAAGTAGTTTTTTTGTCTCGGTAGTGATGTTTTCTTGCATTGGCTTTTCCGCTGTCGGTGATGATTTGGATATCTACTTAGGCACGGCGTCAGAGTCGGCAACTTATAATCCAAATGTGCTTTTTATCATGGACACCTCCGGCAGTATGACGGGCAAAGATGGTACCGGCCAATCCCGTATTCTAAGAGTACAAAATGCCCTTAAAGAGGCGTTAACCTCAGCCACTAATATAGATGCAGGCCTTATGCGCTTCTCAGATTATGGTGGCCCTATACTTTTCCCAGTAAGCGGAATTGATGATGCCATTCAACCGGAACTCATCACCTCAACAGGGGCAAGTAGCCACGATGCATCAGAGATTAATGGTACGGTAAATACTACGGCTAATGACCTAGTATTGAGTTCAGGCACAAATGTAGTTACATCAGGAATGCGTTTTACTGAGATGAATATTCCTCAGGGGGCCACGATAGTGAGTGCGCACCTTCGTTTTACATCAGAAAAATTTAATATAGCAGGCACCACACTCACCATAAGCGGTGAAGCGTCAGCCACTAGTACGGAATTTTCGACGGCATATAATAACCTTTCTTCAAGAACGAAAACCGCGTCAGAAGTTGAATGGATAAGTAATAATGACTTTCCATCTGCTGATGAGATCATTGCCACGCCCGATATCTCATCGGTTATTCAAGAAATTGTAGATTTGCCACAGTGGTGTGGGGGGGACGACCTCAATATTCTTATAGAAGGCACAAGTTCAGATGCTGCCAGCAGCCGTGAAGCCCGGGCATTTGACGCTGGGCAAACCGGATCACCTCAATTGGTGGTGTCTTATGATGATGCAACCGCTACAGGTTGTATCAGTGGTGAAAGTGTTTACCAGGTTAGCCGTTCTAACGACAACATAGAAGAAAACAACAACGGGTATGAGAATACAGGCTCAGAGCTTACTTTCTCAAGCAGCTATAACAGTTATATAGGGGTTCGATTTCAAAATGTAAACATCCCTCAAGGCGCTGAAATTTCGGAAGCTTATATAGAACTTACCGCTTATAGTAGCTACAACACTAATAACTCGAGCATGTTAATTCGCGGTGTTGCAGATAATGATGCTGACGACTTTTCCTCAGGCAATCGTTATTTGCTTAGAAATATTGGAAAAACGTCGGGTGTAACCTGGAATATGGGGTCGTTCTCATCGGGCAACGATTACGCTTCACCGGATATATCAGGTGTTGTTAAAGAGATTGTAGATAGATCGGGCTGGCAATCTGGTAATGCGATGGCGTTCGTGTTCAGTGACTTTACCGGTTATCGAGGTGCATATACCTACAGTGGTTCCCAGTCTTCCGCGGCAAAACTAGTGGTTAAGTTCAATGGTTCAGCTTCGCCTGGGCAGACATCGACAGTTAGAGAACACTTAGTTAGTAAAGTGGATGAGCTTACTGCCAGTGGTTATACGCCCATCGTAGATACCCTTTACGAAGCTGTTAACTATTACGGCGGCAGAGACGTTGATTACGGGCTAACTCGTGGTAATTATAATGTTTCAAATACGGTGAGGAAGAATACGCGAGTCAGTCACAGAAGTGCATATTTGGGCGCAGATGCGGTTCAACCCAATGGGTGTTCCGATGACAACCTATCTGATAGCGACTGTATTAATGAATATATCCCTAGCGGGGCAACCTATATATCACCGGTTAGCGATCTGCAGTGCCAGACCAACAACCATATTGTTTTACTGTCAGATGGTGAAGCAAACAATAACCACAGTGTATCCCTTATCGAATCATTACTAGGTGAAAGCTGTACCGGAAGTGGCGGCGAAAAGTGTGGTTTAAATCTAGTGAAAAATGTCAGTGACTCCGATACTTCGGTTATTGGGCGTCGCGTGATCACCCATACAATAGGATTTGCAGCGAATAGTACTGCCAACAACTTCTTGAACCAACTGGCAGTGCAAAGTGGTGGTGGATTCTATCAAGCCGATGACAGCACTGAGCTACTTGAGGCATTCAACACTATTCTACGCTCCGTAAAAGATGTTAATTCAACCTTCGTATCACCCGGTGTAGCGGTGAATCAACTTAATCGCTTGACCCATAACGATGAACTCTACTTTGCGTTGTTTAAGCCCAGTGAAGGTGCTATCTGGCCAGGTAACCTTAAACGTTACCGATTAGATGGTGAGAATATTTTAGATCAAAATTCATTGGTTGCTGTTGATGGTGATACGGGGTTCTTTAAGGATACCTCCCATAGCTATTGGTCGACCCTTGCTGATGGTAGTGATGTTCGAGAGGGCGGTACCGCGAGTAAAATGACATCTAACCGTAATTTGTATGTTTTCGATGGTGCTGGCAACATTGTCCAATCTAGTAATGAATTGCATGAAGACAACAGTGATATTACGACGGCATTATTAGGTGTGGATGATGAGCTTGATGCAGAAGAGCTTCGCGAAGTGCTGCTCAAATGGGCACGGGGCCTAGATGTTAAAGATAATGATGGCGATGGTGATACCACTGACTATCGGCTTCAAATGGGCGACCCCATTCATTCACAGCCTGTAGTGGTCAATTACGGTAGTACAGATTCAGCCATATTAGTTGCTACAAACCAAGGTATGCTTCATTCGTTCGATGCAGAAACCGGCGAAGAAAACTTCGGCATTATGCCTAAGGCGTTACTGCCAAACTTGCACCACTTTTATGAAGATATTTCTACGTTTAATCACGTTTATGGCTTAGACGGCGAGATGGTGTTACGCACAGTGGGCACATCAACTTATTTGTATTTAGGAATGCGCCGAGGTGGCCGTAACTATTATGTGTTTGATGTAACCCAGAAGACGTCGCCAACCGTTAAGTTTGTGATTGAAGGGGGCTCCACGGGTCTTGAGAAATTAGGCCAAACATGGTCGCGCCCCACTATCACAAAAGTGCGCTACGGCACCCAAGAGAAAAATGTCATGATCATCGGCGGCGGTTACGATGACTCGCAAGATGATAAATCAGTAAGAAGTGCTGATGCTGTTGGAAATGCGGTATATATGTTCGATGCCGACACTGGAAGCTTACTTTGGCACGCCAGTAATGCTGATGCAGATTTGAATCTAGTTGATATGAACTACAGTATTCCAGGTCGTATATCTGTTATTGACAGAGACAACGATGGCTTCGCTGACCATATGTATGTAGGTGACATGGGCGGGCAGCTGTTCCGTTTGGACATTTATAATGGCGAGTCGGGCAGCAATTTTGTAAAAGGGGCTAGGTTGGCAGATTTTGCTGGAGACACCGCTGAAACTAACCGCCGTTTTTACTATGGTCCTGATGTATCGGAAGTCGCGCTGGGTGAGGAATTATATTATGCCGTGGCAATGGGCAGTGGATGGCGAGCATCACCGCTTGATGTCACAGTAGAAGACAATTTTTATATGCTCAAAGACGAGGGGGTATTTAATCGCGATGCGAGTGGTCATTTTACCTTCATGAGTACGGTATATGAGTCAGATTTATATAATGCTACCGAACATTTGCTCACCAGTAGCGATGAAGGCGAGCAAGGTGTGGCAGCATCAAGCTTTGCTAATAAGGCGGGGTGGTATATAGAGCTTACGACCGATGGCGAGAAAGTATTGGCATCACCCTTAATCATCGATTACAAAATATTCTTTACTACTTATGTGCCTGCGGTTAGTAGCACCAGTTTGTGTGCGCCGCCATCTGGTAATAGCCGCGCTTATCTCGTTAATTTATTTAATGCCAATGCCGTATCAGACCTCAATAATAATGGCGAACTCGATAGTTCGGATAGATCAGTAGAGTTACAGCAAACAGGGATTGCGCCAGAGACTAAAATTCTTATTGAAGATATAACCAGCCCTGTGGTGTGCCTTGGTACCGAGTGTGCATCTACTGTTATCAGTGTCGACAATGATGGCAATGAAGAGGCTTGCGGTTCAGCGTTCGAGTGCTTAGCGCAAAATATTTATGGCAAGTTTGAGCGAATACAACGAGGCAGTTGGCATTCCGAAACTGAGCGAGAGGATACATCTCGGTGATTAGTAGTGACGAAAAAAACAAAGGCTTTTCCCTTATTGAATTAATGATAGTGGTGGCCATTGTTGGCATTCTTGCCAGCATTGCTTACCCTTCATACCAGTCTTTTATGACGGATGGATATAGAGGCTCGGCGCAAGCAGACATGCTGGCATTTGCTGCTGCAATGGAACGTCATCATAGTGGCTCTTTTAGTTACCAAGGCGCGGGCGCAGGTGGCGGAAATACGGGAGCACCAACCATATTTGCTACTTACTCTCCCTCGACCGAAGCGGCGGCGAATAAACGCTATAACCTCACCATAGTGTCTGCCGATGCAACCAGTTACCAGCTAAAAGCAACGCCAGTAAGCGGAACTGCGCAGGCTGCTGATGGCGCGCTGTTTTATTTTAGTGATGGCCGCAAAGGCTGGGACGTAAACAATAATGGTTCGTTGGCGGCGGGCGAGTATTGCTGGTCTTGTTAGCAAGCTAAGGCGTTGCGGGTGGAAGGGGCATTAACGGCACTAGCGGCCCCATGCTCATCACATCTTGCCAACGGGACTGATACGGCGGTGGCACTACAACCGTCAATGTTAAGTTAATAGCTTGGCTTTCGGTTTTTACTTTTTCGATGAGTTCTTGCGCGTCACCAAGCGCCTCTTTTGCATTTGTTTCTTCAGTTGTCGTTTCACTCCCTTCATTAAGCGTTTTATCGGTATGTGTTTTATCGGTGTGTGCAGCTTCTTCTGTATGGTTGAATTTGGGTAAAGGTTCTACAACTTTGACTAAGGTCACGGCTTTTAACCCGCTCGGGGTAGACGAGGAGGGAATGGTGGCATATGTATCCTGATTCGTATTCACATTTATTAGTAAATCAGTTTGGTCGGTTTCAAGCTGATGCCGTGCTTGCTGCACCTTGTTTAGTTGCTGCCATTGTCCATATATTTGCTGATAAAGCTTAAGGCCTGCGGTAAAGGTGAGTGCAAAGAGTCCTGATGCAATCATTACCTCTATAAGCGAAAAACCTTGGGTCTTTTTAATTGAAGTCATGCCAACTCCCGGGGATAGGTTGCATCTTTTGCAAACCGCTAGATTGTTGAAGGGCGCGTAATACGCTTAGATTGAAATCGATGTGCCCATGGAAAACCCTAGTGACTTCCTCATTGCTTACCATGGCGCCTACAAGCTTGGCCGAAGAGGCGATAGTAGCGACAGGGGAGACAGCGGTGATAAGGGGGGCTGAAGAGGTAGCCGAGGTGATAGACGGCGAAGAGTGCGAAGAACTAGTAGGCGTGCTGGTTTCGCTTAATATCACCACTAACCCGTAAATTTGGGCGTGGGCATCAAGGGTGAAATCTCCCTTTTCTATTACAAGTAAAACAGGCTGACTCGCTGACCCTATGGTTTCACTGCCCGAAATATGACAAGAACCACGCACCCAAAATACGAGATGGCGGGTAAGTTCGTCGCAGTCATCTGTTATGTGCGGTTCTGGAAAGTACATCGGTGTAAAATTACTTTGATGACGTTCAAACAGATGAGGAAGTATAGAATTAGTCGCACCTGTTACTACGCCGGTGGCAGGAATACGAACTATTGCGGGGTGGCGTAAAAAATCTTGCCTAATGAAGAGTGACGTTACAGGATGAGTCATGGTCACTGAAAACAAGGTTAAATGTTGTGTATCACTTCCTACATAGTGGGTTGCTGACACAGATGCGCGGTTGAATAAACCAGCGGTTTGCTGCCAATCTTCGCTAGTACGCAGCTGCTCGGTTAACTGCGTTACATCGTTGTGCAATATATTCATCACTTCGTTATAAGCAATGCTGCGCTTACTGGCTTGAAACTCGCTTGTAAGTAGTGAACTGGTTGCCCAAAGAACCAGTGTTATTAAGCTTAACAGTATACCCACCACGCTTAACAATACGGCGCCTTTTATGCGTATCGACCCTTTACCGCCAATAGTAGCGAGTGAGGGGTGAGCTAGTGAGGATCTAGCGGGCGAACATAATGAATAACAATCAGTGCTATATCGCATTGGCAACTCGTATATGCAGATGTTGCTCGGCGGTAAGCTGGGCAGACGCTTTGCTTTGCACAGCCAGCTTAACCTTGTAAACAGAGGCATGGTTTACCTCGCCGTGTAAAGATATAGTGAATTGAGTGACGTGTAATTCTGATGCGTCGGTTAAATCATGCCATCCACCTTGCTCGCAACTTTTACTGGCGACACGGTACTCAAGGGCTTTGTCACGTAATCGAAAGCCTAACAATTCGGCGGGGTTTTCGTGGCTAATATCGCCATCAGCATTTTTATCATAAGAAAATAAGACACAAGAATTTTCAACCTCTAGCGGATGATGGCTGATGTTAATAGCTGGCGGTAGTAATGCGCTGTTGGCAAAAATTTCTTCGAAGGGGCGAGCTACGTATCCTGCCCGCTGTAGTTGTAAAGAAAGCGAGTGACTAATAAGCCGTAACTCACTTTGCAGTACTAATTGTTGTTGAAAATAACCGAGTTCTTTTGAAATAGTAGCCGCCCCCATGGCAGAAAAAAGCACCAGTGTTGTGCTAATTGCCATGGTTATAGTGAGCTCTACTAGGCTAATGCCAGATAACCTTAACATAGAGGAATACCCTCTAGTGCAGTGGAAGTGCAATACCGTACCCGGCCAAGATTATTAATGATAACTTTACCGGTATATCGAGCGTTAGTTATGCTTACTGTCATTGCGCTGCCGAAGCTCATTCCATGCGTTCCATCGAACGTCAGTAATGACTTTTTATTGGCAGGACTCGCAATGACGGCATGATAGTTTTGCATAACAAGCCGCTTCTGCTGGCTAAAAGCGTGGCAACTGCTTGCTGCACTGCAATCGCAGTCACTCGCTGACGTTATACTGATGCAATGATTCGCTGAAGCGTCGATAACCAAAGTAACTGGCTTTCGCTCAGAGATAGAAAGCGTACGGGCGTACTTTGCGATGTCTGCGGTATGCTTTAATGCACTTTTTATAGCGTTTGCTTGTCGCCACTCAACGAAAGAGGGCACGGCTAAAGCACTAATAATGACCACAATGCAAAGCACCACTAGTATCTCTAACAATGAAAATCCATCTGCTTTGTTTAAAACCATGCCTTAGTCCGGTTATTTGTCATTTGTTTACTGTTAGGTTTACAGCATAGCGAATCAACAAATAGAGGGCTGCTGTACCATGGAAGGGAAAATCAATTTAATGAGAATGTGGGGTATTACGTTAATCGAGCTTTTGATCGCCGTTGCGATTGTGGGTATTGTTTCTATGTTTGCCATTCCTAGCTACTCATCAACTATCGCGCTTGCGAATAAGCATGAAACCATTAGCTATTTGCTTTCTCTGCAAATAAAGCAAGAAAGGTACTGGTTGAGTGAAGGTAAATACTCGGGGCTTAGTGGGTTGCCGGCATCCAATATAGACGGCGTTACACTGACATACAGCGAATCTAAGGATGGAAATTATAGCATTACAGCATCTCTAGGCTTTTTGGA
>Ga0115012_10001287_pt1 | contig 14523 bp, 10 predicted proteins | sample TroAtlMetagenome_FD_88706 | JGI IMG/M metagenome (GOLD analysis project Ga0115012, IMG submission 88706) | Marine eukaryotic phytoplankton communities from Atlantic Ocean - Tropical Atlantic ANT10 Metagenome | ecosystem: Environmental > Aquatic > Marine > Oceanic | place: Tropical Atlantic...
GAAAATGAAAGAAATATTAATGACATTAAATAAGTGTCTTTTACATGATTATTCGCATAGCATGTAATAACGTGTTTTTAAGTCATTTTAAATGACTTTTGTCCCAAAAATACATATAAGTAGAATATCATTCGACCTCACAGATTCGCTTCAATTCTGCCATTGTAATTGCTCCGTGTCGCAGTATTTTAAATTTTTTCATGGAACAATTTACGATTGTTGAAGGCTGATTTTCTAGCAATTCACCTCCATCAATTATCAGGTCAAGCTGATTTTTCAACTGATCTACAACTTGTTTTACAGTAGAACATTCTGGCATCCCCGTGATGTTGGCACTGGTACCGATGAGCGGACAATCACCCAATTCAATCAACCGTTGAGCAACCGGAGAGCTTGTGTAGCGTACCGCCAATGTTCCATCGGAAGATTGAAGATGCTCTGGGATTTCAGGATTAACAGGTAAAATCAAGGTCAGTGGTCCCGGCCAAAATTCATCAATTAAGTCAATTATCCTTGAATCCTTCAACTTACAAAGACGAGGCAACCATTTAGGAGTAATCAGTAAAAGGAGTGGTTTTTTTCGGGAACGCTTCTTGATCCTGTAGACTCGATCCAACACTTTTGCTGACAATGCATTTCCGCCTAGGCCATAAAATGTTTCAGTAGGAAATGCAAAAACCCGCTGATTTAACAATGCGGTTGCAATCAAACTTGCTGTTTCTGTAGAAAACGGGAAACCAACCAAATGTGTCTTCTCTTCAACTAAAACAGTTTTATTGCTGATCATACTATCACCTTGGACTTTTTCTTCATTATTTGTACTTAGTGATAGCCCTCCTGGGTGTTTACAGTTCATCGTCCGTCAATCCATTCAGACAGGTGATTAACCCTTCCGAGAGATATTTGTGAAACGCGTAAAGTACTTAATGCCAGATGATTTCTTGAATCAAGAAATATAGGAGGAAGTAATTTGCCTTGCCATTTATTTATTTTCTCTGCGGCAATAACTGCTTTTTCTCTGCTCAAAGAACGTCCTGTGCGTTTAAAAACTTCAACCATTAATTCTGCCGCGGATTGTCCGTAAAGCGTCCACCGATTTACAGACAAGCGTGAAGCGTATTCTTTCAATATCTGCTGATGTAATTTATAACCAGGGTGCTCGGTTTCAACAATCAGTGGATATGCAGTTAAAACACGAACACGTGCTGCCAGTTTGCTGTTCAGCCACTCCGGAAGTCTACTGTCCGCAAGCGCATGACCTGTATAAATTGGAATGTTTATGTTTGCAGAAGCTTTTAAAAAATCCAATTGATCACTGAAATTACCCAAAACTACAAGTAAATCAGGCTGTTGTTTGGTGATAAGTATCCATTCTGCGGTCAGTCTGCCTGTTTTTCCAGGCAGCAACTTGGCAGAAACTCCGAACAATTCATTCGTCAAAGCTTTAACTGCTCTTAAATAAACGGGCTTTTCAGCATACCAGATGATCAGTTCTGCACCTGCATGATTTTCTGTCAGGTATTTTCCTATCACACGTGCTTCGGTATCTGCATTCGGCATAAAACCAAACACATTCGTACGAACAGGCTGAGTCCACTCCGGTAGATCTGAACCTACAAAAAAACTGGGAATTCTTTTCTGTTTTAATAAAGGATAAACCGCTTGATGTGTATTGTCTCCGATACCACTAAATACCGCAAATATATCATTTTTGACTGTCAGTTCAGTCATACTTTGAGCAGCTATTTCTGGTTTCAACTGGTCATCTATTATTTTTAAATCAATGAAGCGGCCATGTATTCCTCCCTGATCGTTCACATATTTGAAATATGCAAGAGCGCTTTTGGCAATAGCTGAATATTCCTTTGCAGGACCACTTATGGGCTGATGAGTTGCTAGAACAATGCTACTTGATGTTACTCCGTTTTCCGCAAAACAGATAGAAGTCGTAAACAATAGCAGTAAAAATATAGTGGCCAAGCCAATCAGTTTCGTTTTTTTTCCAACAGATATATTGTTCATACTTTTTCTAATTTCAGCTCAGTACAATGGAGTAAGTCCCAGCTCAGACAATTGATGCTGCAGACCTGTGAAACGTTGCATCGAGCATTCATTTTCAACTGCTTTACTAATAGCCACTTCTGTACCTATCAAAACAACCAGTTGTTTCCCACGTGTAATGGCTGTATAGAGCAAATTCCTCTGCAGCATCATGTAATGGTGTGTAGTCATGGGTATAATCACAGCTGAGTATTCGCTGCCCTGAGACTTATGAACTGTAATAGCATATGCCAGTGAAAGCTGATCTAACTCTTTAGATTGATATTGAACAATTCCATGTTCAAATTTAACATGCAGTTCTTTGGTTTTCGAGTCACAATTGACTATTCGTCCTAAATCACCATTAAAAACCTGTTTTTCATAGTCATTTTGTTGCTGCATAACCTTGTCTCCAATCCGAAACCATTGTTCACGATGTTCCAGACCTTTCGCATCAGGATTCATTCTTTCCTGAAGTTTCCTGTTAAGGTTTATTGATCCAGTAACTCCTCGGTGCATTGGTGTAAGTACCTGAATATCCATCATCGGGTCCAATTCAAAACGCTGTGGAATCCTTTCAGTACTCATTAACAAAATTTTTTCCACAATTTTTTCAGAGTTAGATTCTTTAATAAAATAAAAATCCAGTAATTCTTGATTGACATCTTTTTTATGACCTAAAGCACTAAAATTTAGTGCTTTACCACGACGAACCTGGTGGGCATTGACAGTTATAAAACTGTCCGCAGCCTGACGAAATATGTGATCGAGACGAACAACAGGTATTGTTCCAGACTCAATTAAATCCAAAAGCACAGATCCGGCACCCACTGATGGCAGTTGATCCACATCTCCTACGAGGATCAGACGCGATGCTGACGGTACGGCTTCCAGAAAATTGTCCATCAGCAGAGTATCAATCATTGAGGTTTCGTCAAGGATAAGCAATTCCTGCTCAAGCGGATTTTCCCGGTCCCGTTGAAACCCTATGTTGCTTGCTTCCAGAAGACGGTGAATTGTATAAGCGACAGAACCTGTTGTTTCTGTTATTCGCTTGGCGGCACGTCCCGTTGGTGCAGCAAGTCCGATTGAAGGAATTCTAGGACGCATTAGTCCAAGCATAAAGCGCACAATGGTCGTTTTGCCTGTTCCGGGACCACCAGTTATGATTAAAACTTTATACTTAAGAGCAGCCTCCACAGCCTCTTTCTGAGCAGGATCGAGTTGCAAACCAACCTTCCGTTGCTGTTCTTCAATGAGTGAGGACTCGCCTTCAAAAACGGTATAAGCATCACTATTAAGGATACGGTAAATATTTTCTGCTATTCTCTGTTCTGCTTTATAAAAACGCGGCCTAAAAATTAATTCTTCTTCATCAGCGTTCATAAACTGGAATTTCTCACTATACAGCAAACTGTCATCCAACAGTTGCTGGGTTGAAGACTCAAGTATTTCCAATTTGATATCAAGCTCCTGCGCAGTTTTTTCGAGCAGAGCCTGACGAGTGAAACAGGTATGACCATTAAGTGCCTGTTGTTCCAGCATATAGAGTAAGCCTGCTACAGCTCGATGGGGTGAATTTTTGTCGAATCCAAGATTACTCGCAATTCCATCTGCGGTGAGGAAGCCTATTCCCTCTATATCCGTCAATTTATATGGATTGGTTTTGATCAGTGGAATACTGTTCAAACCGTTTTTTGCAAAAATGCGTTGTGCATATGCATGAGAAATTCCGACACCACGCAAAAATGTCATCACATCGCGCAGACCTCTTTGCTCATCCCAAGCTGCGAGTAGTGATTTTCGCTGTTTTTTACCTACACCTTTTACTTTTGATAATGATTCAGGAGAAATGTCAATAATTTTGAATGTGTTTTTACCAAACTTATTGACAATATGTTGAGCCGTTTTTTCGCCTATCCCTTTAAATACTTTAGAAGACAGATAACGTACCATTCCCTCTTCAGAAGTTGGTTCAACCGGCATAAACTCACGAATCGAAAATTGTCGCCCATAAACTTTGTGATTCTCCCAGCAACCTTTTAAAAGTAATGTTTCTCTTTCATGTGTGTTGAAAACAATGCCTTTTACAGTAATTGGTTTGGTAGTATTCTCAACCAGAAATGTCGCAATCAAAAAACCGTTTTCAAGATTGCTATATAATATTTTTTCAAGAGTACCGACTAAGTTGACATTGTCTTCGGCCATTTTTTTGGAAAGTTTCTTAATTATTTTTACTCTATTTAAGCGGAGAATAAAAAGGTGAGCGGATCATTTGCATCAAATCGAAGCACCATTTCCCGTTCTCCTTAAGCATCAGAAAAGACTGTTTCTTCGCAAATTGCAAATCGAAATTGCTTTTATGACGAAAAACAATGGCCGCACTTACATAAAGTAATGTTCTGTAGTGATATAATATTTCAGGACTTTCACCTTCCTCAAAGCCCTCTGGGACCCAATCTAACTCAACCATACGTGTCGCAAAATCTTCAATTGTCATTTGATTTTTGGATTGTCTTTTTCCATATTTATATAGTTCGAAATAGCTTTCCTCCTGCCAGAGCTGTATAAAGTGCTGAAACACAGCCATGGTTTCTTTTTGAATTGCTTCGAGTTCGGTCGATGTTGGTTGACGGGCAACTGCATTTGAATTAGCAGAAAAAACAAATAGTGCGAAAAACAAAATAAGAAAGGTTGTATATTTACTTTTCAAACTCAAAACCAAGTTAGTGAATTTTATTTTATTTTGCATGACGCACTTCGGGATATGAACAAACAAAGAGATTCCAGAGAAAGTGACTTATTTGCGTTAAGTTCAATCGACCTTCTTGATTTTACTATTCTGTAAAATATTTCATTAATTTGCTGAGCATTAAAATACTTTGCAGAATTCCTCAATTCCAAATTTCGACTGTCCTCAGAATAAATTGTACGGTTAATCACTTTTTCTTCTGGAAGACCATGGAGAATGAATGTTAAATCTCTAAACCAGGTTTCAAGAAAATTAAGAAATAAACTCCATTCTTCATTTTTAGACTTGCCCCATGTTTCACATTTGCGGAGCATTTCTTCTAAATTCATCGCAGAAAAGTCGTTTAACCAACAAATAGCAGTTTGCTGAATATTTTTCATAATTTCCAACCTTACGATCAGATTTTCATTAACGCTTCCCATACTAAAAGCATTCAAGAAATGTATATTTTCACTTGTCAAATCTGTATTCATCCTCAAGATTCTTTCAGTGTTCTTTTCAGACAATGAGCGAAACCGAATTTGCTGACAGCGTGAAACGATAGTTTCCGGTAGATGTTGTGTTGATTCAGCAATTAATATTAGCAATGTATGTGGTGTAGGCTCTTCCAGAGTTTTCAAAAAAGCATTAGATGCTTCATGCCCCATATGTTCTGCCCCATCGAGTACCATAACACGTTTTTTAGCTCGATCAGGATGAAGTTGAAGCCAATTCAATGATTTGCGAATTTTATCAATCGTTATAAAATTACCTTCAGGAGTAATAACATGAAAGTCTAGAAAAGTTTGTTCAGCAATCTGAGAACAATAATCACACTCTCCGCATGCGTCTTCTCCAAATTTTTTACAGTTTAGCTTTTGTGTAAGAGCAACAGCTGTTTTGAATTTTCCTATATTGGCCTGACCTGTAAACAACCATGAGTGAGGCATCCTATCTCTAAGTATAGCTTGTTTAATAAGGTCAATAGCGTGCTCTTGTCCGAATATATTTCGAAAAGGCATTTGAAAATCAGAAGCTCAAAAGTGAAGGGAAGCTGATATTAAAAGCAAAACCAAGATAAATAGCGATACCTATAATGTCACTGGTTGTAGTGATAAATGGTCCAGTAGCTAAAGCAGGATCAATATTCATTCGTTTTAATATAATTGGAATAGTACATCCTACAGTTGCTGCAAAACATACAACTATGAATAAAGAAATACCCGATGTAAATGCTCTTCCAAAATCATTAGTTAGATACCATGACATTCCTGCGAGAATGATAGAACAAATGATTCCGTTTAAGAATGCAACTCTTAACTCTTTCCAAAGACGAACAAGCACATCTGCGGTTTGTATTGCGCCAGTAGCTAGTCCGCGCACTACGATTGAAGAAGACTGTATCCCGATACTACCTCCAAGCGCTGCTACAAGCGGGATAAATAAGTTACATCCGGAAGTGAAGCCAGAGAATTTTCGTAAAAACTCATCACAATCGCGGTTAAAAAACCACCAAATAGTCCAACAAGTAACCATGGCAACCTATCTCCGGAAGCACGTAAAACAGATGTTTCAGTAACTTCTTCATCACCTGTACCTGCAATGTGTCCCAAATCCTCATTATGTTCCTCAACAATTACATCCACCAGATCATCCAGTGTGATTCGCCCAATTAAACGCAAATGTTTATCTATTACCGGAACCACAACTAAATCGTATTCCTTGGCAACCCTGGCGACATCTTCCTGGTCCAGATCCTCATCGACTGCGACTACTTCGGGATTCATCAAATTTTCAATCAATGCATTCCGCTCAGCCAATAAAAGTTCTGTAGTCCCAATGGTACCAATCAGGTGATCATATTCGTCAACCACATACGCCGCATAAAATAATTCAAAACCTTCCTTTTTAATAAATTTTTGAATTTCTTTTACCGCCGCTGCGACTGTTTGATCTTTTCTTATAGCAACAACATAAGGGGTCATTAATCCCCCAGCACTTTCCTCATCATACTGCAGGAGATATGTAAGCCCTTCACGATCTTTCTCAGGAAGGCACTCAAGCAGAGCATCTGCCTCATCATCATCCAGAAGACCTACAAAGTCTGCCGCGTCATCCTGAGGCATATCCTCTATTGCATCACTCAAGCGGTCCGGGGACAATTGTTTTACAATCTCACCTAGAATAGATGGAGAATCCTGCAAATTGTTAAGCACTTCTGAAGATATTTCTCTTTCGAGATTTTCCAACACAATTAGTTGATCTTGAAGTTTCAACTGAAGCAATATATTGGCAATTTCAACAGGCTTAAGCGGATCAAAAACACTTTTCAGCAATTCTGTACGTTCCGTACTGATAAGTTTCCTAACCAATTTGTGATATTGCGTATTTCGACTTTTATTCATAATTCAATCTTCTACAAAGTCAAATTCTTTAATAACGTTCATTTCAACATTTTCCAATTCTGTACCAGATCAACAATTAGTCTAACACCAACCCCCGTTGCTCCACTATTAGGGTGATAACTAATGTGTTTTACATTCCAGGAAGTTCCGGCAATATCAAGATGAACCCAGGGAGTGCCATTAATAAAATGTTCTAAAAACAATCCTCCGATTATTGTTCCGGAATCACCAACTCCTATGTTTTGCAAATCAGCATATTTACCTTTAATCGATTCACCATATTCGGGGAAGCTAGGCAGTTGCCACACTCTGTCTCCACTTTTAATTCCGGCATTAAGAACCTGCTCCATCAATTTATCATTATTCGTGATTGCAGCAGTTGTGAGGTGACCAAGTGCAGTTATGCACGCACCTGTCAAAGTTGCTAAATCTACTATTGCATCAGGCTTGAATTCCTTAACTACATAACTTAGTGCATCACCCAAAATTAACCGCCCTTCAGCGTCTGTATTAAGAATTTCAACTCGTTTACCGTTATGCGCCGTTACAATGTCACCAGGACGCTGTGCGTTTCCATCAGGTAGATTTTCTGTAGTTGGAATGACTGCAACAATATTAAGTTTTGGATTTACCTGACCAATGACTTTCATTGCACCTAAAACAGCTGCAGCGCCACACATATCAAATTTCATTTCATCCATATTTTTCCCGGGTTTGAGTGAAATTCCACCTGAATCAAATGTCACTCCTTTGCCTACAAAAGCAACCTTCTGTTTTGCTTTATGATGCCTGTACTCCATAACTACAAGTTTCGCAGGCTCTGTAGAGCCTCGTGAAACCCCCAATAGCATACCCATCCCTAGCTTTTTCATATCTTTTTCTTCGAGTACATTACATTCCATATTGTACTGTTTTGCTATCTTTTTAGCTTCAGCAGCTATATCTTTAGGTTTTAAATCATTTGCTGGAGTATTACCTAATGTCCTCGCCAGATTTGTTCCATCAGCAAATATTTTTCCGTATTTTAAAGCTTTCAAAGAAGTAATCTTTTCAGGATCGCAACAATGAATTTTGATAAAATTAACTTTTGATTTATTATTTCTATTTGTTTTATAGACGTTAAATTCATAAGCTCCCAATGCTAAACCTTCGACGATAACCTGACCCACATCGGTTTCAGTTGATTCTTTGAAAAGAGAAGTCAACAAAAAGCCTACAGAATTTGCTTTAAGAGCAGAGAGCATTTTACCTGCATTCCCTGCAGCACGCCTGAGAGCCTCAGTGTCCAGTTCATCTTTTTTCCCTAAACCAACTGCCAACATCTGTGGGATTTTTGTATAACCTGAAACAAAATGCTTTTTGCTGCCTTTTTTGCCGCTAAATACTTTCAATTTTAAAGAGGCATTTAAAAGTTTTTTTAGCTCATCTGGCAGGCCACTAAGTCCACTACCATAAACGTTTGTGTCTTCCGCTACAAAAACAATCAGTGCATCTAGCTTTTCATTTTTAAGAGGGATATTGCTTATTTCTACTTTTAATTCCATTTTTTAATCCTATGTAATAATTTTGATTGTTGAGCTAGTATCTATTACAAACAAAAATCCATAATTTTTTGAAAATATTTGAAGAAAAATAAACATGCAGATTTTTTTTGCAAACAGACAAGACTATAGTATAAAACAAAATAGCAATCACTAGATAAACTTCATTCTGAGGCTGCTAGAATATATATATTCAGCATTAATTCCAAGAAAGCAGAAGCACATTGCAGCAGACCAAAAAACAACTGTAAAACAAACTAAAAGCAAAACTATAGTCATATTTTTATTTTATAAACTATATCCAGAATTATTTTCGTAAAAATTGATTAACTTAATTTTAAGTTGACATGTTGGCCAAGAATCTATAAATTTCGTTGATAAAACACATTAAACTTATACAGGATTCTGTTCATAAAATCAACTTAGCATGTTGTTCAAAGGTTTAGAATAACTGAGACATATTTCCTGATAATAAAGTATTTCACCGTAACTTTAATCAATTCCTACCCTTTTTTCGAAATCCTTGCTTTTCATGTTCAAGGCCTCAAAATATTTTATCTTTCTTATCTTTCCTCTGTCTTTCCTGCTCCTCTTCTATCTTTCTGGGACACCTATTCAAATCTCAGCTGCAGAAGAAATCATAACTCCATCATACAACTGGAAGCCTCAGTATTATGGTAAAATAAAAGGCGAAAAAAAACTGCTTTACACCCGCAGTTTTGCTCGTAGCCAATTACGTTTTGTTGATATAGATAATGATGGTGACAATGATCTTTTTGTAGGAAAAGCAGATGGAAGGATTGCTTTTTTTTCTAATCAAGGGAATTCCTCTGTTCCAATCTTCAAATTACAGACAGAAGATTTTGAGGTAATACACGAAGTTTTAGATGAACGAAACAATCCGATGCTCCATAAAATAGTTCTTGACGTGGGTAATAATGCTGCGCCTGAGTTTGCGGACATCGACAATGACGGAGACTTTGACCTATTTATTGGCTCTAAAGATGGACATATCTTCCATTATGAAAATAGGGGCAATCAACTCAGTCCGATTTTTTTCCGTAAAACTCCAATTTACATGGGTTTAAAATTTGGAGGAAACAGTGTGCCTCGTTTTGCTGACGTTAATGGTGACCGTGCTTTGGATTTATTAATTGGAACAAGATCGGGTAAATTACACCTATTTTTTAATTCTGGAATGACAGACGAAGCAATTTTTTGTATAAAATTTGATGTTGCAAACCCACCTGATTTGCGTTGCAAATACCAACCTGAAGTAATTGATGACATTGCTCCCCAGATAAATGCGATTCCGGAGCTTGTTGACTGGGATCAGGACAAAGATTTGGACCTTGTTGTAGGAAAATCAAATGGAAAAATCAATTATTATCTTAACAACGGAAACCGGTTTGCACCTCAATGGATTATAAAATCAAGGCATTTTCAGTTCATTGATGCAGGAGGAAGCGTTGCTCCAACATTTAAAGACCTTAACAATGATAATTTTCCCGAATTATTTATAGGTACATCCTCATCTATGGTTATCTATTACGAAAACAAAGAAATCCTATGGGATCATTTGAGGAAAATTAAAGCCCTTCAATTGGAAAAGCTCGAAAAATCAACTTCTTTTGAAAAAATGCTTTCACAGGCCTGCAAAGAATTAAAAGGTTCACCCGAATGCCTAACACCTCTTGCTGAGGCATTCGATGTTCCTATAGATGTAAAAATAAGCGCCATAAAAGAATTGCAGCCATATATTTTACGTCCCGACTTAAGTATTGACACAAATATTGATGATGTGCCCCATACATCTGATTCAAAAAGAATAAATAATGATAATAACTTAGATATTGTAGTAGAAGAAAATTCAAGAACAGACGTTGAATTACAAGCTACAAATGAGAATGAAGCTAAATTGACTGAAGAGCAGACAGACACAACAAATACTGGCGGTGATAAAGAAAATAAATATCCGGCAATAAACAAGAAAATTAAGAATCTTCAATTCCAGGGAGCTATTACCAGGAATCAACTTTGGTTAGCTAGTAGAAACTTTTTGAAGATAGAGAGTCTAACCGGTAGTGAGGGGCATTCCATCGTCACAACCGGAGACTGGAATAAAGATGGGCGACTTGATATTCTGCTTGGAAGTCGGTCAGGAGAAATATTTGCTTTTGAAAACAGAACTGATAACGGAACTGACTGGCACCCCAAAAATTTTCCAGCCCTTAAAAAAAATAAAAGACAACACAGTGCACCAGTTTTAACAGATATCGATGGGGATGGTGATTTAGACATTATTAGTGGGAATCGGAATGGTAATTTGGAGTTGCTGCTAAACATTGGCTCTGCAAAAACACCAAAATGGATCGTACATGATATGAACCTTTCGCAAATTGATGTTGGAAGTTACAGTAATCCTTTACTCCAAGACATGGATAGGGATGATGATCTGGATCTACTTGTAGGTAATGGTAGAGGTTTGGTCATTTATTATGAAAATCAGGGTAGTAAAAAAACACCCAACTTTATATTGCAAAATACTCGTATCTCGGGGATTCAATTGAAAGCCAATGCCGCCCCAACTTTTTGGAAATGGAATAAAGATGAGCATCCTGACCTCGTCATTGGTGGACTTGAAGGTCATTTAAGTCTACTGAGTCATGAGCCACCAGAGAAATTTCCAGCATTGCTTGGATGGAATCTAGAAGCTTCACATTGGCGAAACATTAAGAGCATAGGATATAGCACACCACATTTTGCTGATTTTGACGGTGACAATAGATCTGATTTTATGATGGGAGATGAAGAAGGCAATCTTTTGTTTTGGAAAAATGCCGGTCTTAACTTACAAGATAAAACTATAGATAAGAAGACTTTAATACTCACTAATAATATGGTGGAGATCAAAATAAATTCAGAACTACAGCCTGATACAAGTGTTACATTTGAGACACCGGTCACCGAAAAGGTCACTGAAGAAAAAGGACCAATCGTTCCGAAATTTGAATTTGTAAGCGCGAGGTATGGGAATCTGGAACTTGGAAGACGGGCATTCCCAGCCTTTATGGATATAGATGGAGACAACAATGTAGATTTAATTGTTGGTAACAAAGCTGGTGAACTGAGATATTACCGGCGTGATAAAAATTCTGAAGATTCTGAATGGACCTTAGAAACCAATCATTTTCTTGATTATCTTGGAGCAAAAAATTTAGCACCAGTTTTTACAGATTTAGATGGGGATATGGACGCAGACCTGCTTGTCGGCAACCAACAAGGAAAGATTCAGTATTGGGAAAATAAGGGGAATATTGAAATTACAAATTTTGTCTTCAATCCTAAAGTATTTCTAGGGGTCACAGCTGGAAGGAACTCTGTCCCAACTGTTATTGATTTAAATTCAGATGGACTTAATGACCTACTTATTGGAAATTTTTTAGGTCAGCTCTATAAATATAATCGTATTGGCATAAACAAAGAATATCGCTTCCAACTTGAAATTCGTAAATATTTAAACTTAGATGTTGGTATAGGAGCAGTACCGATAATTGCAGATCTTAATAATGATCAACAACCAGAGTTAATTATAAGCTCTGATTCGGGAAAAATAAAGAGCTTTCAGCTTAGTTCCACAAATTCGGGGTCTCTTAACTGGGAACCTACTCCGGGTTATTTTAATGAGCTGAAATTACCCTTAGGAGCTAATCCTACTTTTGTTGACTTGGATAATGATGGTGATTTGGATTTGATTGTTGGGAGTGATGCTGGAACCCTGTATTACTTTCGTAATACAGGGAACTAATCATTATGTCTGAGAATTGTGAACAGAAATACAAATGAGTGTTTCGTGTCAATTTCTCAAACAATTACCCTATCAGTTTTAACACAGTCATAGAATTCTGATTTGCCTGTGCCATCATAGAGGTACTTGCTTCCATCATGATCTGATTACGGGTAAAGGTTGCCATTTCTTCAGCCATATCTGCATCACGAATTGCAGATTCAGAACTGATTGTATTTTCATGCGCAATCCGGAGGTAATTTAGATTACTTTCCAGATTATTCTTCTGGAACGCACCCATTTTACCACGTGTTGTGCTAACTTCCTCAATTGCTTGGTCAATAACCCGAATAGCATCTTGAGCCTGATCAGCGTTCAACACAGATATTTCAGATAAAGATTTAAAATCTGAACTATTTACCTGACCTCTGCCCAAATCATTGGTTTTCATGCTTCTCAAAGATATTTCAGAATGCTGATCAGTATTTGCACCAATCTGAAAGGTCAATGAGTTCTGCGAAAAAGTTACGGTTCCAGCATTTCCTCCAGGAGGTAATGATTCACCGGTAAAACGAACCTTTATCCCTGCCGCAGTACCAGCACCTTCGGCACCAGTCAAAATCTGACCTTTTCCTGTAGAAACTTCTCCGTTTATTTCGCCGGCAACATCAGTACCATTTTTCACAAGTACACTTGTATTTGAGACGTCAGATACTAGTCCTGCAGTATTACTTGCAACCTGAAAAGTATGATCGCTACCGAATTCCTTGTGTCTGAATGATATGGCCTGAGGCGCATCACTTCCAGTCACAGGAGGATAAGGTCTGATCAAATCAATCGACAACCCAGCATCACTAATTGCTGTACTGAGATCATTCAGAGTCTGTTCAACTGATTTCCCTTTTTGAGTTAAAAAGTTAACAGTCCTTCCAACCTCTGATACAGTAATTTGTTCTCCGGCATCAATTATAGCTTGAGACAAAGCTACTGAACCCGTATGATTTGCTCGTGTTGCAGCATTAGAGATATTAACTGAATAACCACCCACACCCGAACTGTGTGCTTCAGTATCAGCATCAACAAATTCTAGATTGGCCCCAGTTGTTACTCCATTACCTGCCCGACTTCCATCTAGCAAATAGTTATGACCATACTGCGTACTTGTTGCAATACGATTAATTTGCTCCAGGATATTATTTATTTCACTTTGATCCGCCTCGAGCATTAGTGGATCATTGGCACCCTCATTGCCTGCATGTATAGCCAATTGACGTGCCTGAACCAATGCGCTACTTACTTCATCCAGAGCACCTTCTGCTGTTTGCATTAGCGAAACTGCCATCTCTGAATTATCTATAGCCTGGTTCAGTCCTGCAGATTGGGCTCGCAGATTTTCTGAAATCTGCAATTGCGCAGGGCTATCTGCAGCACGGTTTATTTTTAAACCTGAAGATAGTTTCTCCATGGTTTTTGCTTGAGCGTCGGCATTTTTCACGACACTCCTGTGAGCGTTTACTGCGCTCATATTATGGTTTACTCGCAAAGACATAATGTCCTCCTATGTGCGTGTTAAACAACCCTCACTGCATGTGAGAGTCTATTGTTGCCTTCAAAACGACATCCATTCCCGAATATCCAGCGCCCTCATCTGTACATAATGAGGGTTGAAAAGCTGATAATGAACATTCACCATTCAGCTAATTAAAAGCTCTCTAAGAAGCTCCTAATTTCTAAAATTTTTTCAAAATAGTCTCCTTTAATATTCCACTTAATAATTAACGCCTATTTTTGAGCATTTAAAATTTCTTAACCCTTTTAGCATTTAAAAAACCTCTCATATGAAAAAGATCATCAATCTTCATGTTTACTTTTATAAGTAGCACCAGATAAAGATTGGTTTATTTATTTCAGGTTTTCCACTTCCTTATATTCCCGGTGGCAAATCTACCCCTATCCAATTCGTGACATACCTAGTTTTTCTATAATTCGAACCGCTACAAATTTCACGACTCCAATTTC
>Ga0115012_10001289_pt1 | contig 14517 bp, 10 predicted proteins | sample TroAtlMetagenome_FD_88706 | JGI IMG/M metagenome (GOLD analysis project Ga0115012, IMG submission 88706) | Marine eukaryotic phytoplankton communities from Atlantic Ocean - Tropical Atlantic ANT10 Metagenome | ecosystem: Environmental > Aquatic > Marine > Oceanic | place: Tropical Atlantic...
GAATACGCTGGGCAAAAACTCTAGCAGCCTCAACAAATTGCACATCATTCATTGTCACTAAAGCTTGCATCGGGGTATTAGTTCTAGGTCTCTGAATCACACATTTTTCACGGGTTGGGGCATCAAATGCAACCATACTAGGCATTGGAGCAGAGCGTTTCCAGTAGGTATACATTGAACGACGATACAACTTTTGACCTGCATCCCGCTTGTAAAACAATCCGCCATTGAGTGCCACCTCATTCCAAATACGAGGCGGCTGATAAGGCTTAACACTTGGTCCTCCTAATTTATCATTCAAAATACCACTAACTGAAAGTGCACTATCTCTAATAAATTCGCCCTGTAACCGAAAACGTGGTGCACGAGATAGATAAACATTCTCAGGATCCTTATCGATTTTATCTAATGTCGCTGAAGAAGTTTGGCGATAAGTTGCAGACATTAAAATTTGTTTAAACATTCGTTTAACGTTCCATCCGCTGTCAGCAAAATCACGTGACAAATAGTCCAACAATCTAGGATGACTAGGTAATGCGCCTCGAGTACCAAAATCTGCCACAGTACTAACTAATCCAGAACCAAAAAGAGTGGCCCAATAACGATTAACTGTTACACGCGCAGTTAATGGATGATCATCATCCATAATCCACTTCGCTAAACTTAATCGTTTTTTAGGAGCCGATTTGGGCAATGAGGGTAAGGCTGCGGGTACATTCGGAAAAATCTCCTCTTCCTTGATAGGAGAAGCATAATGGCCACGGCTCAAAACGTAGGTTTTTCTTGGGGTCGAAAGATCACCCATGGTCATAACAGTTACAATGGATTTATCGTATTCGTTAGCTGACTTTTCTGCAGCTTTGATTTTGGCATCGAACTCCTTACCTAATGGCCAAACGGACTTCTTATAATATTCCTGGAGTTTAGTTATATTTTCAGCGTTCAAGATATCTTGCCGTAGATTAGCAATCACAGCCTCTGGCAAACTCGATCCACCTAGCTTAAAGTAAAAACCGCCTTGTCCCCCATTATTTACAATCTTTATTAATAAATGATTATCACCTTTAACAAGATTCAACACCGACTTCTCCTGACCGGCTGCCGGTGATCTGTTAACATTATTAGCTAAAGATTGCTTATTATTTAAAAATACTTTTATAGCATCATCGCTACCAAACGATGCATTAACTTTCTGATTAGAGGGCGACTTTAAAACGCGGTAAAAATAAGAAGCACTTTTTTCTGGCAACCCAATTGTGTGCACTTTGCCATCATCATATTTTCGTTTCTCCCATTCTTTCCCAGCATGTTTCTTTTTCAAATCCACAACTTTTTCCGGACCATAGTCTTTATTAAATGCCTCATTGGCATCTTTTGCTTCAAAACTACCCAGAAAATACCAATCACCTAATTTGGGCGGCTCAGGTAACTCAGATGCACGATTATCAGAAATCCACTCGTCCATTTCTTGCAAAGACGGCTCTCTATTAGACTTCTCACTTTTCAAACTCTTCACCGTATTTCTAAGATTCCGAAGTTCTTCACTTTGCATCATGCTGGGCACTTTAATCATTGGAGCTGAATTACCATTACGAGTCTGCATTCCTTTGTCTGAATTAATATTAAAGTAAGCATAAAACTGGTAATACTCTTTTTGAGAAATCGGATCGTACTTATGATCGTGACACTGAGCGCACTCCATGGTTAAACCAAGCCAAACATTAGAAGTTGTTTTTACCCTATCAACATTATATTCCACACGGTACTCCTCATCTATCGCGCCACCTTCATCAGTCGTACCGTGGTTACGATTAAATCCAGATGCCACCTTCTGCTCAGTATTGGCATTTTCAATCTGATCCCCTGCGAGCTGCTCTATGGTGAATTGATCGAAGCGTTTGTTGTCATTATAAGCTTTGATCGTCCAATCGCGCCAAGGCCACATAAACCTAACTCCATCATCATGAAAGACACTAGAGTCTCCATATCGAGCGGCGTCCATCCATGCTAATGTCATTCTCTCTCCGTACCGCTCACTGGCTAATAAAGAATCAATTAGTTTCTCATATGCATTCGGGTCTTAGTCGGCAACAAATCTTTCGACATCCTCTGGAGAGGGAGGTAATCCAGTCAGGTCAAAACACACGCGGCGAATTAATGTCCGACGATCAGCCTCTCTTGATGGTACTAATCCCTGCTCTTCCATTTTGGATAGAGTAAAAAAATCAATCGAATTTTTAGGCCAATCGCTTTGTTGAACCTTAGGCAGTCGAGGAGTCTTAGGAGTTACGAACGCCCAGTGATCCTCCCACTTTGCCCCCTCTAAAATCCATTGCTTAATCAACTCGATCTCTTCTTGAGCCATCTCCTTCTTGCTATCTGTAGGAGGCATCAGTTCGTCTTTATCATGAGTAGTAATACGCTGAAACAGAAGACTATCTTCTGGTTTTCCCGGAACAACAATACGACTGCCCATATCACCACTGAACAATCCTTCTTGCGTATGCAACTGCAAATCAGCCTTACGGTGCTCCTCATCAGGCCCGTGGCATTGTACACAATAATGAGATAACAACGGACGTACATCCACGCCAAAATTGACCAAATCAGGTTGTGCTCCCTGAACTTTAAAGACAAAAACAACAGTGGCTAAAACCACCAAAAATGAAAATCTTTCGTTAAAAAAATGCATAAAATCTCAACATCTATCTATTTATTAAGAAAACTGCTCGTAAAGTATCCTTATAAAGATATGAAATCAAGATGGACCATTCTATATTGAATATATTACTGCAAGCAGCATTCAATAAACATTCATGCAAATTCTTTCTGGATTTTCTCGAGAATGGTTTCATCCATTTCAATCAGGTTTGAATTAGCTGGAAAAACTCCAGAATTAACATCGTCAATATACTCTTGAAATGCATCTATACGCTCTTTTTGAAGCCTTTTTCTTTCAGATTGAAAATCCCGATACGCTTTTGCGTGGCGAGGTAGTCTTTCATCATAGTCACCCAGAATGTCGCAGGAGAAAAGAAACTGGGTATCACAACCCGTGCCAGATCCAAGAGACATAAGAATCATTTTAGTTTTCTCACTTAGAAAGCTTGCTAATTGATGCGGAACAACCTCCAACTCTGCAGCATAGGCCCCAGCAGCTTCAAGTTCCTTCATTTGCTTATACAGAACTCGAGCTTCATCAATGGTCTTACCAATAGCACGATAATTAGTCCAAGTGACATGACGAGGAACCAAACCGATGTGTCCCACCACTGGAATTCTTTCATTAGCCATGGCTTCGATTATCTTTAGACTACAAGAGCAATAAATTGAACTAGCTCCAAGTTCCATGGCGCTAAAAGCAATTCTAATTGCCTGATCACTTGAAGCTAAACCGTGAGGTGTCGCACAAGATATAAAACTATTCGGGGCGGCCTCTACTATCTTTGGAAATCTAGCCTGAGATTCTAAAGAATCAAAACTACAACTCATTAAATCTACACCCGCTTCTGCCGCTGCCGCTGCCTCTTCAGGTGACTTGACATGAATATGGGTAAGACAACGCTTACCCTTGAGCTGTTGCAAATCGTAAACCGTGAACTTTTTCCTTGGGCGTAACATATAAAGAAGTTTTGTTGACGCTGATCTGCTAAGCAACCCAAAACCGAATAAATGAATCTACAGGCTGGCACAGGCTTACAACCAAAGTTAGTATATTTAGCGATTTATCTCTTTGGTAATCTTATAATCAGGCTAACATTCTGATCCCAAGAATTACCGTTTTTAAAAATATTTTTTATAAGATAAAAAGTGGAGGCATATTAATAATATATGAAAAAAATATATACTTATTTGGTTTTTTGTATCGCTGTCACATTACAAGCAAGCGAGCGTCCAAACATTCTTTTCCTATTTTCTGATGACCATGCAATCAAAACAATCTCAGCATATGGCGGCCCTTTAACCAAAGTCGCTCCCACACCAAATATAGATCGCCTAGCAAATGAAGGAGCACTGTTTCTCAACTCGTTTTGCGCAAATTCTATATGTGGACCGTCTCGCGCGACAATTCTGACTGGAAAACACAGCCACAAAAACGGCTTTATGCGCAATGGAAATCGATTTAATCCTGACCAATGGACAGTTGCCAAAGCTTTACAATCCAATGGCTATAATACAGCTGTAATTGGTAAATGGCACTTAAATACCAACCCTAAAGGTTTCGACCATTGGGAAGTACTTCCTGGCCAAGGAAGCTACTATAATCCTGTTTTCATTCAAATGGACGGAAAACGAAAACGCTTCGAAGGCTATGCGACAGATATTACAACCGATAAAGCAATCGCTTGGCTTGATAAACGTAAGAAAAATGAAAATCAAAAACCTTTTTTTCTAATGTGCCAACATAAAGCACCGCATCGAACCTTTGCTCCCGCCCTTCGTCACTTGGGATCTTATGACAAAGTTGAAATTCCTGAGCCAAAAACTTTATTTGATGACTATAAGAATCGAAGTTCTACATTAGCAAAAAACGAAATGGAAATCGACCGACACTTCGACTGGGCATACGACGTAAAAATAAGAAAAGATGAACGAGGAGAGGTCAAGCTTCCGAAACCAGACCGCTATGGGACTCCAGAATACAATCGAATGACACCAACGCAAAAAAATAAATGGAATTCCTATTTTAGCCCACGCAACCAAGAATTCCTCAAGAAGTTTTCCAAAGGTAAAATGACAAACCAAGATGTAGTGCGATGGAAATACCAACGCTACATGCGCAATTACTTAAGTACCGTAAAAGCAGTAGACGAAAATATAGGACGCATGCTGAAATATATTGACGAAAATAATCTCACAAAAAACACAATTGTAATCTACTCATCTGATCAAGGGTTTTTTCTCGGCGAACACGGATGGTACGACAAGCGGTGGATGTTTGAAGAATCCTTTAGAATGCCTTTAATTATAAGATGGCCAGATATGATCAAACCCGGATCAAGGCCTTCCGAACTTGTCCAAAATATCGATTATGCGCCAACCTTCTTAGATATCGCAAAGCTAAAGATTCCAATAGATGTCCAAGGCAGATCTCTCGTAAATCTTTTTCAAAACAGAGATAAAATTTGGCGTAAATCTCTTTACTACTCCTATTATGAATTAGGTGAGCACGCCGTCCCTCAACACTTTGGCGTACGCACTACACATCACAAGCTGATGTACTTTCCGGCAAGCAAAGAATGGAATCTCTTTGATCTTCAAAAAGATCCAAATGAACTTAAAAGTGTGCATTCTGAGCCTGTCTACGCAAAAAAGCTTGATGATTTAAAAAAGGAATTCTATCGACTAAGAAAATATTTCGACGCGCCGGATTTTAGCGAGTAAGCAGCCTTACACTTTCTTAAGAATCGGGCTTATTACGTTCAGTTAGTTCAAATTTTGTTGAAAGGCTCTCCATCCGAAACTGATATGTTTTCCATGCGATGCGAGCATTAAATTGAGCATTCACTTTTTCATCAACCCAATTATCTTTTCCCAATCTTTTTTGAGTGGCATCAATATTTATAGTTTTTATAGATCCTGCAATGCCACCCAAAAAGTTTACAGGCTTGATGAGTCTAGCACTAATTTGTGAAATCTGAAACTCGTCCTTATCAATCCACACCTTGGTTTGCAGTTGGTCCATAATACGGTTCACAGTATTACTTTTGTATCTGTTTTTTTTATTAGGCTTAAGTCCAATAATAAAAGCATCTCGATCATTAACTTTCTCCACCCCCTCCAGAACAGGAATAAACTTATCCTCAAATAGATCAATATTCCTTGTAAAAAGACTTTCGTTCTTTTTTCTAGAATCACCATTTTTTCGCTTATTTAAGTAACGCCGCTGCCGTTCCTGATGTTTTCTATATTCTCTATAACGCTCCTCTTGAGTAGCTGTACGGCCATTTATTTTGCGTAATCTTTGATCACGATCATCTGTGTATGCACGGTAGGTTTTACTATTTTTCTCAATAATATTTCCCTTGCTGTCCAATTCATCAAAAGAAGCTTTTCGGTAAAACTTGAATGCAGTATCCCCTTGCCCATTCCTCTTAGAAGCTTCGCGAGCTTTCTCGATAATCTCCTCAACTGTCAACTCACTAGGTATCTTAATATTAACTGGAGGAAGTAAAATTGATTGACCTAAAACTTGAATAGACTGGCTGGCGAAAACTAATACTATAGCTTTTAACACCGCATTGAATCTATAAAATATAAAAAACATAATTCAGACAACAGTGTTAATTACAATATCGAATAATCCTACTGTTGAATTGTTCTCAATCCCTCTTTTCTGTCCAAATTGATCAGCAATATACTTAGCCAATTTAGAGTCAATTTGATTAGCCAAATTAAAATAAACAGTAACACTTTTTCGATCTTTTTCTGGGAGATTATTATAGATGCCATCCTTAGCGTTGAGTGGATCCCCTGAAAAATAAAGCTGAGTAGTAAGATCTTCGAATCCACGCCTATAAACCTTGAAATGAATATGTGGAGGGCGCTGCCAATTATCTCGGACTCCATACGCAGCAGGCTTGATCGTTTTAAAAAAATAATATCCCTTACTATCAGTTACACTGCGCCCAAAGAACTGAAAATTTACATCTCGTTCTTTCTGACGAGAATCTCCAGCATGGTTATAGATACCATTATTGTCGGTCTGCCAAATCTCAACAACAGCTCGTTCAACTGGCTTACCTTCCTTATCGTAAACTTTGCCGTAAACATAAATTATCTTACCAACAGGTTTTTTTTTAGCCCCAGAAACATGGGTAAGATTATTATCCATATCCGGGTAAAATGGCCCTTCTATTTGAGTTGGAGTGACTAACTTAGCAATTTGATCTTCATCAGCTGCAGCTGACCCAACAACAAAAAAGGAGCCTGCGAGAGCTTCCCTACGTGAAAGTTTCTTCTTCATTGGAAAATTATTTTTTTAACGCAGGCTTGATCGTTAAATTTATGTCTCCTCACTAGGGTGATTGAATCCTATATCTCTATTAAAAGGACTAGGGTAATCATAACCTTTGACGTCTGGAAAATGCATAACCGTAGCTATCGCACCCCAAGGGATCATGGCTGAAGCATTAACCTCCTGCATTGATTCCGGCACCCAAATACCAGAGTCCTCACCAACTCGCGAAGGCAGTTCAAAATCAGGGAACTGAACCCAAATACCTGTTTCATCATAACCAAGAACTTTGGTAAAAAATTTCTCCTGTGAAATGCCTATTGGCTCAAGAATTTCAGGTGTTTTCAAAACAACGAGCACCACATCATTAATGGTACGGGCGATTGTCATCATCAATTTATCACTCATATATTTCTGTCAACTATTCGAAAGGAATCTAACTAGTCCTTTCTTTACTCGCAATGCAAACCTTGAACAAAAATATGTTATATTTTTGCACCTATTTTCGACTAGCCTAGAAATAGATTGTTGTTAAATATCCTTTTTTTATATGGACACTGTAAGCTGGCCAAATCGTAGGGAATTCCTTTCTCATGTAAACATTCTCAACTCAATGAGACTGAACCAAGAACAAGTTACTTTTAAGTATACTGGTTGCATACGAAAGTTCACAGATAATGGAAACCGGCTTCTAAATGAAATATTAGCTTAAAATTGAAAACGATATCCAAGTCGTGGCTACCAACTCTCGAACCCCATGGTGGATCTGGCCAAACCTTCTAAATCTGGATTCACCTTTCTTAGCATTAATCTGGCAGGAACAATTTGCACGGATTATTGATATTAATCTTACATTAATTGATAGGATATTATTATTCAGCTGTACTTGGTTAGTGTACTGCACCGATCGTATTTTGGACGGTCTAAACTCCGGTATAAAAGCCGAAACTAGCCGCCATAAGATTCATCAAAAAGGCAAGCGAATATGGATAGGAATTTCTGCTATTCTTTTAATCACAGCAATAATTTTGGCTATTAATTGTCTTAACAACCTGGCTTGGATAGGAGGCATCATAGTATTTACATTAACGGCTATTCATTTTGCCGCCACACATTGGACTCCTATTCTTCGAAATCGTATATGGCCTAAGGAGTGGCATGTTGGAGCGGTATTCACGATGGGTTGCTCCCTTCAGGTCTGGTCTTTAAAGCCTGATGCTTGGATAAATTTAATTCTACCAATACTTAGCTTTGGTGCATTGTGCGCAATGAGCTGCTCGCATATTACAGTTTGGGAAGTTATAACTGCTGATCGCCATAACCCAGATTCATTACTTAATGCACACTCTAGTTTTGTAAGCCGTATTTCATGGTTTGATATTGGACTTGGCCTACTATGCCTATTATTGGGAATCATGTTTAATTCAGCTGAATTACAAAAAACATTTATCGCCGTAGCAATTAGTGCATTTGCACTCGCATGGCTGCATGATCGATGCAACCAATTTAGCACTAACCTACTCCGTGTGATTGCAGATATCGGACTCTATACTCCAATTTTATTCTTTCTCTTTTAGCACCCGAGATTTCTTTTTCACTTTAAATAATTTTTAAACAGCGAAATCGGGCTACATTTACTAAATAAAAGATGGTGCCCGCGGCAAGAGTTGAACTTGCACCCCATTGCTGGGACATGAATCTGAATCATGCGCGTCTACCAATTCCGCCACGCGGGCACTCAGAAAACCCTAAAAAATAGAGGTGATCTCCTACTAATACCTATACTTTGTTGCAAGCACGAATTCTTTTTTAAACTCAAAGAGTAATAATCAACGGCTTGACCTCAGCGCTCAGCTCTCCCAACATTCGTCGCCAATTATACAGATACTATTTAGAGATAATAAAAAATATGAGTGCACCTAAATTACATAACGCCATGTGGCCCGGGCTCGTGGGCAAAGGGACAGATGAAGGACAAGAACCTCCGATCAGTCTCGAACGAATGCTAGATCTTACGGCAGCGGCTGAGGTTAACGGACAAAAGTTTGATGGTATTGATTACTTCTTATTCCTACCTCACACTGATCCACAAGCTAGCGATGATGAATTAAAAAAAATTGCCGATCTAATTGCCAGTAAAGGTTTTGACATCGGCTCACTGGTTGCTCCGGTATGGCCTGGTACAATAGGGGACTCTGCAATGGGGGATGCAGAACAAAGGGGCAAATTTCTCGATGCCGTGAAAATGGCATGCCGTATTGCGAAGATTTTCAATGAACACGGGGCTCGCAAATATGGTGTTATCCGCATCGACTCTGCCGAGTTTGGCATCGAAAAATGGCGTGAAGATTCAAAAGGCAATACCGGTATCATAATTGAAACATTCAAGGAGGCTGCAAAAATTGCTTCAGACCACGGTGAACGCTTAGCAGCTGAAGGGGAAATCTGCTGGGCTGGTATGCACAGCTGGAAAGACATGCTCGACGTGCTTGAAGGCGTCGGCATGCCAGATGCTCTTGGGTTCCAAGCCGATCTAGCTCACACATACCTATACACACTTGGATACAACGCACCGGAGCACGCACTTGTGAAAGAAGGCTATACGGAAGATCAGTTTTGGCCTGCCTATGAGAAAATGACTGATGCTTTACGCCCTTGGACTATTGACTTTCATGTTGCCCAAAACGACGGTGAGGTACACGGAGCCGGCAGCCATGACAAGACTGGAAAGCACTGCCCTGCTGATGATCCAAATGGTAAATTGGACATCGCTAAATGTTCTGGTTATTGGCTAAAAGACGCATCAGCTCGTGGAATTAAACATATCTGTTGGGATGGATGCATGTTTCCAAACTCAACTCTTGAGAATCCTGAGACTTGGAACACAATACTGAAATCCATGATTGAGGTACGGGAAGGTCACGGCTGGAATTAATTTTTAATTATCATGAGTGAGAAAAAAAATCTTAATATTGGTTTGATTGGTTATGGTTTTATGGGACGAACCCATTCGAATGGGTACAAACGTGTCAGTGATTTTTTCCCTGACCTACAACACCGTCCAGTTTTAAAGGCCGTTTGCGGCCGTACAGAAGACCGAACTAAGGCATTTGCAGAACAGTGGGGCTTCGAGAGCTACGAAACCGACTGGAGAGAATTAATTAAACGTGAAGATATTGACGCTGTCGATATTTGCACTCCAAACGATCAGCACTCTGAAGTAGCAATAGCCGCAGCCGAAGCTGGAAAGATGGTTTTATGTGAAAAGCCACTTGCACGCACTGCTGAAGAGAGCCAGCCCATGGTCGATGCAGTAGAAAAAGCAGGTGTAGCCAATACAGTCTGGTATAATTATCGACGAGTACCTGCTGTAACTCTAGCTAAACAAATCATTGACTCCGGAAAACTGGGTCAAATTTTTCATTACCGCGCAAACTTCCTTCAAGATTGGACAATAAGTGCCGACCTTCCGCAAGGAGGCGAGGGGCTCTGGCGGCTAGATGCAGCAGCAGCAGGCAGTGGTGTAACTGGAGATTTACTTGCTCACTGTATAGACACAGCAATTTGGCTTAACGGAAGTATCAATGACGTTTCTGCCGTCACCGAAACTTTTATTAAGGAACGCGTTCATCAGGCAACTGGGGAAAAACAGGAAGTAACGATTGATGATGCTTGCATTTTTCACTGCCACTTCTCAAATGGGTCCCTAGGACTTTTTGAATCAACCCGATATGCAAGAGGCCATAAAGCCTTGTACACTCTCGAGATTAATGGTGCCAATGCTTCCATTCGATGGGATTTACATGATCTTAATCGCTTAGAGTTCTTTGATCACAGCGATGAGTCAAACACTCGCGGTTGGAGAAGCATTCATATCACAGACGGTGATATGCCTTACATGGATAAATGGTGGGTTCCAGGTCTTTGTATTGGATATGAACACACATTTGTTCATCAAGTCGCTGATTTCCTAAAGAGCCTAGATGACAATACTCCCTGCAATCCTACTTTTCGAGATGCCCTAGATACAGCAAGGGTATGTGATGCTGTACTCGCTTCCGCTAAGGAGCGAACATGGAAAAACGTCTAATAATAAAAATATTACTACAACGCCCTCTATATCGAGGGCGTTTTCTCTATAAAAATATAGGGAATATTTACTCCACCTCTATCACTTCACGAGAATAGGTGTAAAACAATTTACAAGTAATAACCGCATCATCTAGGCCGGTAAGTTTCGCTAATGCTTTCCGGTAACTATGCAACTGAGATATATGCGACTTCACACTGCCCCCTCCTGTCTTATCACTTTTAAAGTCAATTATTTCCGCGTGGTCCGAAAACAAATGCACACGATCAAAAATTCCTGAAATTATACCACCATCAACAACCACATCAAAATCTCGCTCTCGCCACAACTGAACCAAATCGCGAGGCTTCATTAAATATTTAAGAAAAATTTGATCTGCTAAACATTTCTCAACTTCAGCAAAAGCATCAGGATAATCTGTCTTAAGAGTTTCCAACTTGGATAAATCCAACTCTTCAAACCACTCAATATTTTCAAAAATTTTGTGAACTGCTTGACCGTGATCTAATGCATTATACCTCGCATCATCAAACAATAGATCTGAATTTAAATTATTCTCACTGTGAATTGATGGACATTGCTTTACCCTATACTCATTCTCTCGGTTAATTTTCACCAACTTAATCTTCGAACTGTCTTTATAAGAAGACATGCTTTTAGGCTTAATCCAATCAAAACTACCTCGACTAAAAAGCACCTTAGCTTCAACCTTGCCTAATCCAAAAAATTTAATTTCTCCCTCATCCTTAGCTAAACAATCACTTAACAGCATAGGATAATTACGAGAACCTCCCCCTTTTTTTAACTCGTTGGTAATAACGTACAATCCATTACTTGCTCGGGTCATGGCTACATAAAATTGACAAAGTTTCTCATAAAAACCATCGGATCGACTTTCATTTGATGCCTGTTTTAATCTTTCATCGGCACCACAAATATCCGAATTAGGCATCGCCATTATCCAATCCATTTCGCCATCAGGAAGTTTTCGTGTATAAAGCGCATCACGACGTGACTCATCCAATCGTTTACCTTCTAAATCCGGCAAGATTGTGGCATCAAATGTCAATCCCTTTGCTTTATGAACGGTCATGACTTGAACCACATTACCTTCAACTGCATCGGTAAATTCCTGCTCAGGAATAAATCGAGTAAACTCATCAATATCACGAAGTCCCGTTTCATCAAACTGACGCGCCATTTCTAAGAACTGGCCGGCCCTCCAACGACTGAATTCATCGAGATCATCAAAGATCTTGCTTATCCACTCCTCTGCGACTTCTTTAAATCCACGCTCATAAACCTTTCTCTGAATCGTCCTTAAAATAATCTGTCTTTCATCGGAACTTTCTGGAAGATGCTTTCGAATAGGCGTAAGCAAAACATGCCCAATACTAAATCGATCACCTGGATGAGCAGCTGCCCGAAATAGCGATAGTAATGCGGAGCCAAGTGGATTATCAGCCCCTGGGCTGATTGTGGATTCACCCACGACTGTCACCTCTGGTATCTCTCCCCTGAGAAAGTTAACCATATTACGAACAACCTCATTTTTTTGAACAATAACTGCACAGCTCAAACCATTTTCGATGGGTCTAATTTCTCTTATCAAATCAGCAACTAGTAGAAAACGATCTGTGTCATTTTCAACAGTCAAATAAAGAGCCTGCCCTATATCTTCCTTCCTTGCTGATTCATGCTTTTTCCATATTCGGCTCCAACGCTCAACGGCAATTCCATATTCATCATAAGAACTCAATACAGATATATTTCCAAAAACAGCATTCACAAGGTCCAAAACTTCTGAAGAGGATCGCCATGATTTCTCAAGTGATCGCACTTGAAAATCATCGCCAACACCAGCTTGGTATCGAGTTTCTAAATAATCAAATAAAGTAGGGTCTCCACCTCTCCATTGGTAAATAGACTGTTTCGGATCCCCTACACAAAACAAGGTGCGCTGCCCTTCCGGATCTTGCATTACTTCATCTATTAAGCTCTCAAAGACTCGCCACTGCGCCCGACTTGTATCTTGAAATTCATCCAATAACCAGTGATCAAATTGGCCATCTAATCGATATTCCATATCTAGCCTAGTTGGCCCTCTCCCTCCTAAGATTGGCGAATTATTATTTGGTGCAAGAAGCATCGGAAAATCTGAAAATGTTAAGCGTCCTGCCCTTCTAATCTGTTCATCATAATGCTCTTCAAACATATCCAATAAATTATGAATCCCCTTCGTTTGAATAAGCTTATTTTCTAGTTCACATGCAATACAATGACGCATTATGCGAGCTAATTGGCATTCAAACAAATTTGTAACTGTATAAGACTTATTACGCTGGATGAACTCCCACTCCCCACCTCCCATAGTGGATAAGCTTTTCAACACCTGACTAAACAAAACAGTTGGCTTACTTGAATGATACAGGCTTTTACCCGGTGCCCAGTTCTTTAAATGAGCAAATATTTTCGACCATCCATTGTGAATTTCTTTGGTGAAATTATCTTGAAGAACAAGTTCATTTTCAAGCAACTCAACCATTTTAGACAATTCATCCTTCTGCTTAATCCATGGATTACCTTCAGGCCAAATGCGAATCGGATCTCCCCAATACTCCCCTAACGGCTCCCGCATAAACAACTCATGACATTCATCTAAATGCCGAGCAAAAGCCGAAACAAAATCACGTTTTTCCTTTCCAGCGGAAGCCAATCGGTGCGATTCAATAATTGCTGAACGAGCATTTCTATCTGCTTGGCGACTATCAAACATCCACTCAAGTACATTTGCACGTGCTCTCTTCCTCTCAAACTCGCTCATTATTTCAAATTCACCCCCTAGCCCAAATTCGAACGGAAAAAGTCCGAGCATTCGATGAAAGAAACTATCGATGGTCCCAAGTGAAAGCTGAGGCATACTCTCAATCAGTCTTCGCAAAACACTGGCAAAGTCAGCTTGGCTGAGAGCAATCTCAGCTTTTTCACCAAATGTAATCTCCTTAACTAATAATTCGGCCTCGTCATTACTCATCGCTGCATTTGACAATTTCATCAAAATCCGCTCAAAAAACTCACCTGCGGCCTTCTTAGTAAATGTCAACGCGATCACCTTTTCTGGAGGGACTCCATTGACCAATAATTGAATAAACCTGTTAGTTAGTTGAAAAGTTTTCCCAGAACCAGCCGAGGCCCTAATAAGCGTATTTTCAATTTTCATCGGGCAACTCTGTTCTTTGGCTCCATCGCAGTAATTATCTCTTCACCGAATAATATTGAGTCATAATCTTCGTATTCCGGTTTAGGGCTCGGCGGCCAAAATCGACCAGACTTTACATCTTCCACCAAGCCTTCCGCACAATTCTGCGCTGTCGATAACAAATGACGATCACAGGGGCTAAGCAACTTAATCCCCACATCACTTCCAACTTCAGGGATATTAAAAAAGCCTAATGAAATTGAAGGATAC
>Ga0115012_10001290_pt1 | contig 14514 bp, 12 predicted proteins | sample TroAtlMetagenome_FD_88706 | JGI IMG/M metagenome (GOLD analysis project Ga0115012, IMG submission 88706) | Marine eukaryotic phytoplankton communities from Atlantic Ocean - Tropical Atlantic ANT10 Metagenome | ecosystem: Environmental > Aquatic > Marine > Oceanic | place: Tropical Atlantic...
AATTACTTCTGATATAATTCCAAAAGCAGGAACAATCACAACATAAACCTCAGGATGTCCGAAATACCAGAATAAGTGACTCCAAAGTAAAGGATCACCTCCTGACGCGGCATCATAAAAGGCAGTCCCAATTACTCTATCTAAGTAAACTTGTATTAATCCTACTCCGAAAGCTGGAATTGATAAGAACAGCATAAGATTTGCAATTAGAATAGACCAAGTAAACAAAGGCATATGCATCCAACCCATTCCCTCTGCTCGCATTACTGCTATGGTGGTTAGGAAGTTGATACCAGTTAGTGTTGAAGATGCAACAAGTAATATCTGACCAGCAACCCACATAGTAGTTCCGGAATGAGCAGTTTCGCTAACGATATAAGGTGCATAACCTGTCCAACCTGTGTCAGCCCCTGTACCTGTAAATACCCCTGTAAAAATCAGCATTGCTCCAACGGGTTGTAACCAGAAACTCATTGCATTTAGTCTTGGGAAAGCAAGGTCCGGAGCACCAATTTGTAGCGGCACCATCCAATTGGCGGCCCCGTTAATTAGAGGCATTGCTGCTAAAAATATCATTGTTGTTCCATGTAGTGTGAAGAATTGGTTATACTGATCTTGGGTTAAGAAATCATTTCCTGGCTCCATTAGTTGTATTCTAATTAGTATAGCCATAATTCCTCCTATTCCAAGGAAAAAGAAACCTGCTAAGAAATACAAAGTCCCGACTCTCTTATGGTCTGTTGTAGTTAACCAACCTGCAACCCAAGGTGCAAAGTTTTCCCAGTCAAATGAGTCTGGATTATTTTGGTAGAATATGAATGTAAGAACCATTAATAACAGCACAAAACTAACTATAATCAATGTCGTTAATACTGTATATGGGTTTGCCTGTTCTAGTATAACGGTAGGTGAAGCAACTTGGATACTTAGTCGGTTCCATTCATCTCCACTTGAACCGCCTTCTGGACTCCCTGCATTACCATTTACAGAATTAACATGAAGAATAAATTCTACATTTCTATCATTTGATGGAGCAATCCAGTCAACAGTCCACGTTGTTTGATCATTACCAGCGTCTGTGTGGGAAACTTCATTTGGATTCCATGATTGAACTGATGCATCGCTTGGTGTTATATCTCCATCACTTACCCAAAGATTGAATCCTCCTTGGTTGATATTAGATGGATCGGCAGGACCTCCTGTAAAACCAATCGTTAGAGTATAAACTTCTGAATAGTTGTATGTTTCAGGTAATCCATCTAATATTGGCACCACCGAATCACTGACAACAGCGCCATGGCAATTACATCCAGAGTCTTTTACACCAGCAACTCCGGTTGGTAAGGAAGTAGCTGAAGGGACTGCCACCATTCCCAATAGAAGTACGACAAAGATTACTAGAGTTCTAGATGCCATTTTTTCCTTATTCATTTTCTTTCCTCCTTTCTAATTAACTATGTACCGAAACAACTGCAGCCATTACAGAGTGTGCATCTCCGCAATATTCAGTGCATAGAATTAGTGAATCGCCAACTTCTGTCATTGGCAACCACATGGTAGTTTTTTGATTTTGAAGAACATCTTCTTTGGTACTTAGTTGTAAGAACCATGGTGCATGAGTAACATCTTCAGATTCCATTACTAGTAAGTATGTTTCACCCGCTTTGAGACTAATTACAGGTTGCATTCCATAACCCTCAACCATTTGACTGGAGACCTCGCATAAGTCCGCACTTAGATTGTAATTTCTCTGACTAAACTCACTATTTACAGAAGGGTTACATTCGAATGACCAAAACCACTGTTGGCCAGTCAATTCAATTACATGGTAACATTCAGAATTTACAAATCCAGTATCTTCGTAGAATATATTGTTTGAAGACTGCCCCTCTAGACATTCGTCTCCTCTTGTTTCGCTACCGGGTGCAGCCCAAACATGATCTAATGGTGCCCACGAAATGTAAGTCAAGTAAATAATTAGTAGAAATGGCAAAACTGTCCAAGCCACTTCTAGTTTCAAATTATCATTATGTTTTGGAAACACACCGACAGTTAAATCATCCACATTATCCGCTTTTTCACCATCATTAGACCTATATGCAAATGAATGATGATATAGCCAACCGAAGGTAATAACTCCAACTAGTAAAGACCAAAGAATATACTCGTCCCAAAGAACGTCAAACAGAGGAGATGTCACAGCCATGGGTATCTCGTTTCAATGGGAATGAAACCCACTCATAAGTGTCGCGGATAACACACCTTACTTACCTGCTAGAAACTATCTTAAGAATAACTTCTAAACTAACTTTAACTAGGAATTAATGAAATGCAGTATTGCCTCACTCAAAACCCTAAATTTACTCTTTCTCCTTTCGTTTTTTCAAGGTGTTAATATGGTTCGCAAAAAAAAACTTAGTATCAGGGAAGAAAGATTTTTTCTCGCTGCTAAAGCAATTAAAGAATCAATCAATCGTAATTTACCAATAGATCAAGGAGGATTTAATTGCCCCATTCTTGTTGAAGGAATTAATGATGTTAAGTGCCTTAGGTTATTAGGATTTTTAGGTATTATTGAAACAGTAAATAAGGGATGGGATAGATCAAGGATGGTTGCATATTTACATGAAACATATGGTTCGAAATTATCTATGGATGGTTTCCCTAGAATTATTTTATTGATGGACTGGGACAGGACAGGAGATATTCTTCAAAAATCATTTACAAATCGTTTAAATTCCATGGACATAAAAATAGACCATAGTTTACGAGATGTTCTATCAAAGCAATTCAAATCGGAATGTAAAACAGTAGAAGCACTCAGTAGTTTTTCTGACCCATTATTAGATATGATTTCTCAGATTTAGCAATTTACTCTGGTAGTGATGCAGTACTCTCTTTTACAGTGTTTAATACTAGGTGAGTAATTGATCTTTCTACTCCATCAATAGATAGGACATTTTTAGATAAATCATCAAGATCTTTTCTATTTTTAGCTCTAGCAATAACCATCGAGTCAAAATCTCCTGTTACGTCATAAACTCCGTGAACTCTAGAATCTTTGGCAATCCTTTCTTGAATTTCAATCAATCTACCTTTCTGTATCCTTAGCCCAATTACTACATTTAATTCCCAACCTATCTTGTCAGGATCAAGAATAACAGAATAACCTCTAATAATGCCATTTTTTTCCATTCTTTTTACTCTATTTGATACGGTTCCAAGAGACACATCTACAAGTTCAGAAATTTTTCTCAAGGAAGTTCTAGCATCATCTTCTAAAACCTTAATTATTCTTTTATCAATATCATCCAACAAGTAATCACTTCATGTTGTCTATTGGGGGCAGACTATTGAACATATGCCAGATAATAATGTATTTTCTTATTCAATTGTATAACTATTCTTCTTCATTTTTAATTATAATTGGAAGTTTTCTTTTCGCTCTTAGTATTCTCCTTTCTTGTTCAGAAATCATTAGAGATACTCTTCCTCCAATCCATACAGGCAGACAAATATCTTCATTTTCTTCCACTAGAATGTGCCCTCCTCTTATCTTATTCAATTCAAGACTTATTTCATAAGCTGGAGGCTCTAATCCAGTCAATAATTTTTCTATAACTTCACTACTCACAACCGATTTTCCATGTTTGATATTTTGTATCATTCTTGGTGCCGCTTTACCTGCAATTCTTTCTAATTTTCCACCTTGTAATTTCGCACTAATGAGTCCTAAGTGTATCACTCTTAGTGGTCTCCATCTTTTTCCCGGAATAAATGTCCGACCACTTCTTTTACTTCTATCTGATTCCCAGATTTCTTTTGCTTTAGAGGTAGACCAGAGTATACTTTTTCCTCTTATCCAAAGATTTTTCTCTTCCCAACCAAGAGCATCCAATATCATTTCTTCAATTTCAGAATTTATTGGCTGAGGAAAATTAACCTCATCAGGTTTGACTTTTTCAGCTTCAATAAATCTATCATAATCTACATTATTTTCAGCATAATCTTTGGATTTCTTCAAAACAGCAACAAAAAATCCTCCTGCTTCCACATCATCATTCCAAATTCTTAAACATTTTCTCAATTCTTTTTTGATACTATTTTTAGTTGGTGCCAACATTGAATCAACACACTCTAAACTTTTTGAAATTCTCCCAAAATCGTCTATTTGGGGCCAATCTGTCATTCCATTTCTGCCAGGTAAATTGACTAATATATCGGATACGGAAGTCAACGATACTCCATTATCCAATCTTAAAATCTCAGAAATTACTGCTTCATTCTCTACCGGATCTAGGGAGCATGTCGAGTATACAATTCTTCCACCAGGTTTAGTTAGATTAATTGCTTTAACTAATAATTCCAATTGTAATTTATGCAATGATCTTCCACCTGATGGTAACCATTTTTTCCAAACATCAGGATTTTTTCTAGTAGTTGCTGAACCTGTGCAGGGGGCATCCACAAGTATCTTGTCAAATCCAGTTTTCGGGACTTTTGGAATAAATCTACCATCATGATGTGTAATCATTGGAGTAATTGAACCGTGCCTCTTAGTATTAGCAACAAGAGTATTAATTCTACTATTGGCGATTTCATTTGCCATTACAATCCCTTTTCCTCCTAAATGTTCTGCAATTTGAGTAGTTTTTGACCCTGGACTCGCACACATATCCAGTACTAATTCACCAGGCTTTGCATCTAAAGCAATAGCAGGAATCATTGAAACTGCCTCCTGTCTAGTTAATCTTCCAGTTTCATGAAGTGCGGATAAAATAGTTTTCACCTCTCCTTCCGCTTTGCCTCTTGGGAAAGGCAGAGTCCATGCACTTCCAACACCTGTAAACCATTCAATCTTAGTCGCCCCTATTTCTTGAAGCCAATTTTCTACCCATTCAATATCTTCTCTAAGGGGATTCACCCTTACAGTTTCATTTAGCCTATCAATAGAGTGTTCAAGCCATTTTTCTGGATCCTCTCTCCAATTACTAACTGCCTTCAATAGAACACTATCCGCCGCAATGGTTTCCCATGAGCGCTCGTCTAAGTCCATACTCCGACGGTTAACTAATCACCAATGAATCAAACGGATTAGAGTTGTTGATAATTTCTATCTCCGTTAACTTATTTTTATCTGAAAAACCGCCGGTGAAGCTTTTCTTCACCAATAATAGTTATACCTTCAAACAAACCCTCACAGGTTGCGGTAGTTTCCGCATTTGGGATGCACATGACTAGACTAAGACGACGTATAGCAAAAGAAACAGGAGAGCCGATTAGAACTGACAAGGGAGGGGCATCAAGAAAATTAGAAGAATTATTACAAAGAGCTAGGATGAATGGTGCCAAACAAGGACCTCTAGTTCCTGTTGAAGCCCTCATTAATGTTGAAAGAGATGAATGGATTTGGCAAGTAGTTGACAAAAGAGTTCTTGATGCACTAAGTCATAGATTGATTTTTCAATCAGATAATGGCTCACGCCGTGAGATATTAATGACTATGGGATTAGAAACTGCAATGGATGCAGCCTCATGTATTGTTGAACTAGATGGCGGTTGTGTTTTAATTGAGACTTTAGACCCTTGAAAAGACATTTTTCGAAACATTTTTCCTAATTTTGTAGAATCCAATGATTCGCGGCGTTGAAATACTAAATGTAGGTCCGATTGACAATGGCAAAGGACAAGAAGGGTAGTGGAATCCAGCAGGCAGCTGGTTTAATTCGTTACTTCGATGAAGAATCTGAGGACGCAATTCAGATATCTAGAGGCATGATTTACTTTGCTTGTATCTCCTTCTCAGTAACAATTTATCTTGCAAACCATGGTGTTCTACATTGGTTAGCTGATACTTTCGGATTTTAACTATTCAGATTCAGTTAGATCTACGAAATCAATTTCATTATTGAGCAAATCATTTGCATTTATGACTTCAGTATTTTCTTGTTGATTTTTTAGCGACTTGGAAACTATATAATCCAATTCTGACGACCTCACCTGGGTATCGGGATTCGCTTCAATTAGCGCAGTAATAGCTCTCCCGAGGGCTCTCTCTACTGCGGGGGCATTTCGATCTAAAAGAGCGGCTCTAGCATCTTCCAATGCGTTTTTTGCATTCTCCAGAATCATTTTTATTTCTGGATCTGTACCTATCAATAATCTAATCTCATTTTCAACGACATTAATTTCTTCTTCCATCTCATTTCGAGCATATTTGGACAACTCTCTCCAACATTCACCATGTTCTGCCAAAGATGCATTAGTCATTTTTTCAAACTTCTTAACTCTACTTGCCTCCCATGGATTTCTTCCTAATGACGCCATTATGTCATGGACACATCTCGCTCTGAGAGATAGTGGACCGATTAGTTCTATTTCATTATAGAAGCATTTTGCCCAAAGTCCGAAACCCCAATATGACGCACTTTTAATATTAATTTTTAATTCTCCGGCAGATGAACTGAGAACCCATTGTTGCTCGTCATACTCCGGTTTTCTAGAGAATTTTGGAGGGTCATGAGGGCCTAATGATCGTAGTGAAACATTTGCAATATCACCAAGAAAAACATTACTTGTTTTACCCTGCCAACCAATATTTCTGAGATAATTCTCTTCATCAATCCTCATCTCTGGATCTCCAGACATAACTTGTGCGAATAATAAACTACGATTTGGGTCACAACCAAGAGGTTTTTTTTGACTATCCCCTTCTTCCACGAGTACCCGTAGTGTCATTCAAACATCAACCTACTGATTTATCGAGATGTTATGATAACAACTGCTAAGTTCCGTCAGCCAAAATTAGACTCATGCCAAGGAGGAAGTATGGTCGTCTAGTGAAAACTGTAGAACGACCACCAAATGACAATTGTTCTCGTTGTCGTTCTGGGAAATATTGTCCAATTCCTGGCCATAAAGGTAACAATGCCATAGCAAATAGAGAATGGCAAGGTCCCGAAAATGTTGACAAAAGAGAAAATAAAAAGAATCCTGCTAAAAAATAATTATTTTATTGAAGGTAAATTTTCAGCAATATCTTCAGTAATTTGTTCACTATCTGATTCTAGATCAGCGATACTAGGCGATGATTGTGCTCTGTGATAAATTTCTCTTAATGTTTGATCACCAATTTCTAGATATACTCTCGTTGTTGAAATATTTGCATGTCCAAGAAGTCTTTGTATTGTTACTAAATCAGCTCCTCTTTCTAGAAGCCCTGTTGCAAAAGAATGTCTCAGAACATGTGGGCTTAATCTTGTTCTAGGTATGTCAGAAGCGTCTGCAATACGATCCAACAATTTTTGAACCGAACGCGGATTTAATCTTCGACTTCGACTAGAGAAAAACAACGACCTCATATCTTCTTCTCTAATGCAATTCTTCAGTCTGGCATTTCTTATTGGTCTCCAAGCATCTAATGCATCTAATGTTGCATTAGTGAAAAGAACAGTCCTATCTTTCTCCCCTTTGCCTCCAATAACCAATGCCGACAAATCTTCTAAATCTACATCATCTAAATCTAAATTACAGATTTCTGAACATCTTAGTCCAGTATCAAGCATCATTGTAATTATTGGAAAAGCAATAGGGTCTTCCGATCTAATTGCTGCTAGTCTGACTTTTTGTAAGTCATTTTTCCCTAATGTTCTAGGCAGTGATCTAGATCTGGCAGGCCTTTGAATCCATTCAGGAATAGCATATCCCATCCACTTCAATAAATGTGTAATTGCTGCAATTCTTGCATTAATTGTTGCAGGTCTCAAATCTCCTATTGTGTTTAACCACGAATCAACTCTACCATTGTTAGGATTACTTCTGTTAAATAATTCTGAAACTTGAATCTCTTTTATTTCATCCCAAGATAATATTTCTTCATTTGGTAGTGTTGTTGTTGTGAATGTCTTCGCTGCAACAACATAGGATCTTATTGTATGTTCACTCTTTTTCTCGGTTTTTAATTGCTGAGTCCAGCATTCATACCAAGGTAAGAATGCTAGCCTCTGAAGTCTTTGAGGTAGTTTCTTGGTATGAATTAATAATTCTGCACCTTTCAAATTTAACTCATGATTTGAGTCATCAATAACCTCTGAGATTATTTTTTCTTCATTCTGTTTAGTCAATTCCCTCGCCTCATCGTCGCGAACGACGCGCATCCCATGTCCCTAAGGACAAAGCCAAGAGTCTCTGATTGAACTTGAATGCTTCTCTTATTTTTATTCTCAGATTCCATTTTCTATTGATTACAGCAAGATGCCAAATCATGAATCTGCTTGATATTTCTCATTCACATTATTAGATTGATAATCCTGATTTATTGAACCTTCATTCTTTTGCAGAAGATAATTCAATCTACTCGAAACCGCACCTGCAACATTAACCTCTGAGGCCTTTTCGATACCTTCTAATCCAGGGCTAGAATTAACTTCTAAAACAAGTGCTCCTCTATCTGATTCTAATAAATCAACACCTGCAATCTCCAGACCCAATATTCTAGCTGCTTTTATTGCGATTTTTTCAAAATCAGGATCTATGTCTACCTTTTCTACACTCCCTCCAAGGTGGAAATTTGATCGGAATTCATCCCCATTCGCTCTTCTTCTCATACACGCGACAACCTTTCCGCCTACTACTAATGCTCGAATGTCTTTTCCATGTGACTCTTCTATGTATTCTTGTACCAAAGGTCTCATTTCTCTTTCTAACATTTGGTAAACTAATTGACGAGCATGTTGTTCTGTTTTTGCTAGAAAGACCCCTGCCCCATGGGTCCCTTCAGTCGATTTTACTACACAAGGAGTCCCACCAACTCTACTAATTGCTCTATTCGTATCTTCCCAAGATACTACTTGTGCAGTAATGGGGACTGGTATGTTTCCTGAAGACATCATTTGACAGGCTATCAGTTTGTCCCTACTCCTAGTTATTCCGTCACTAGAGTTCATTACAATTACACCCATCCTTTCAAACTGTCTAACTATAGGCACACCTCTTCTTGTTATTGAATATCCAATTCTTGGAATAACCGCCTCACATTCTACCGGCCATCCTCTGTAGAATATTTTTCCTCCCTGTTCATCGACAATCATGGTTAGAGCTAGAGGGTCCAAGATTCTTACATCCCAACCAGCATTTTCTGCTTCTTCAGAAAGACGTTTTGTAGAGTATAATTTTGGCCCACGAGAGAGTATAACTAATCGAGGCCTCATAATTCGCCGCGAACGCCCGCCCTTCTTGACTTCTTTGGCTGCGGAAATGGTATTTTCGTACTCTAGTGGCAATTCTGCAACACAGAAGAAGGAAGGTATTGAAAGACTTGGCTCAACGACAAGTCCTGTTATTATGGCCGACGAGGAGTCTTACACATTCGACTCATTATCAAAAATGATGGTTTTTGACTTGAGAGAAATATGTAAAAAAGAGGATTTATCATCCTCAGGAAACAAAGCAGAATTAATTGTAAGAATTCTTGGACATTTTTCATCAGATAATGGAAATGATGACTTACTTCTCGAAGAAGAATCAACCGAGAGTCAGAACTCATCAGTTAAGATTGAAGAAAAAAATGAAGAAATTCGTACTTCTAAAGATATAGATGATGCCATAGATAGACTAATTTCTCGTGTTGAATCTAAGGATAATTTGGTTCTTGATGATAATTCTGAAGAAAAGGAAGTAATAGAAGAATCAGAAATAGCTGAAGAAATAATGGAGGCAGAGATTTTCGAGGCAGAAATTATCGAAGAACCAATAACTCCCGAAAAAGAAGAACCTTCCTTAATTTTGGACGAAGACGACCCTTGGTCATTAGAAAATGAAGAAGTAAAGGATATTTTTGAACCTACTACTGAAGACAAGGAAGATCAACCCTCAATGACAATTGTTCTGCCTTCAATAGATATTTTTAAGAAATATTGGCAACAAATTTCTGCAGTTTTTATGGTAGTTATACTAGTAGGTGCAGGAGTAGTTTACTTTCTTTCAGCGGATTCCTCGTTCCAAGCTAGGCCGTTAAATTATGGAGATTCTATGACATTTACTTTGAGCGATGGAGAGATTATTTTAGATGGTGATGACATGGTTGCATTATTGAGAGACAATTTACCAGACACGGCAATTACAGACGCCTGCGATAAGCTTACAGTAGGGCTGACCGGGACAGGTTCAATCTCAATCGTTGAAGGAGATTTGTCTCAAATCGATCATCCGATTGATAGACAGTCATCTGATGAATTATTGGGAGTAATCAATGCCAAAGATGCCTATGGTCGTTCGCATTTGACAGTACAACAAGAGATAACGCATGATCTCGAAGTCGATTTAGAAGGCAAAACATGGAAAGACACTAATGTATGTGGAAATTTAGGTTGGTCATTATCTGGTAATGATTTATTGATGACGACTAATATTTACGATGAATTAACAGAAACAAGTCTATTGCGTTCGGAATCAATTATTTCGTTTACTGATGTCGAAGGCTCAACAACAAATGCGAATGTTGTAACATTTGGTGCAGATGGTTTTGGTAATTTAGATGGAATAGCACCAATCTTAACATTCCCGTTAGCCCCAGTTGAGTTACACGATTTCTTTGGAGATATTAAATTGAAATCAGGTATGACTTCTGATTCAATATCTGATTGGAACAAGGATTGGGAATGGAGTGTTGGTTCTGAACAAAACACTGCAGAACATGGCTTGGTTTATCCAGTAAAAATTTCTCACTCCGAAGTTGAAAGATGTCTTGGGAGAATGAATATCGATATTCTTGTTAAGAATGGTGTTCCTTGGGCGGTTGAGCAAGAAGTTGATATCTTAATCGATAAAGATCAGAGTACTTCTGATTGTAGTTTTATAGAAAGTGCAGCTACTGATGCAGTTCTCCCAGAGGGGACTCTAACTGTAAGGATGAAGATGAGCAGAATAAGTTCAGATTCAGGTTCAGAATCGATTTCCTGGGGGTCAACATATGCTGGTAGGCCAGGACCTGGAGAAGACAAACTCAGTACTAATGCAAAGAAAGATTGGTCGACGGCAATGTGGGACGAATCTGAAATCAGGTCATTTACATTGGAAGATGCAATTAGTTGTTTACGTGCCAATCATTCTAACCGAGATGTAACTGTAGCAATTGATAGTGATGGATACATTTGGCAGTCTGCTTATTCGCTAGGTGAAATGGAAGAATGGAATCTATCATGGGTTCGTTCAGACGAAACATCTGGATGGGCAATAGTTAGCCAATCAAATAATGCTTGTTCATTTGAGGACGAAGGTCGTGATGATGGAGAAGTAATTTGGAATCAAGATGCAATTCCTTCAACTCATACATTGAAGAATCTAGAAGTTCGTGTTCTTGATTCTAATCGGTATCAAGACTTATCCGTGTCTTTGGGTGATAATCAGTGGTCAGAAGGTAGTAGTTTTGGATACAGATTGTCAGTATCCGAAGATAGTGATTTTCTTTCATTTTTACCTGGTGATCTTACAGAAGGACAAGTAACAGTTGCTGGAAGTAGGGAATGGACAGAATCTAATCGTAAACATAACATAAATTTTGCAATGGATGCTCAAACCGGAAGGATGCTTGCTTGGGCCGAGATTATTGGCCAACCTTAAATCGTCTAAATATAGCAATCTGATAATTATTACAGGCGGCACATTCAACTTCCTTCTAAGCGCCGAAGGCGCTTGTATGTCTGCTGATGATGACAGTAATCTTCCTGAGGTTGAGAAGATTCCATTGGTAATTGATGCCGAATTTACTGAGGAAGAAGAAATTCAAGGTACAACAAGTAGTTTGAATGAAATCTCTTCTCAAAAAACAAGTAGACCACTGGATTTACCCTTTCCAACTCCAACTCCTGATGGTCGTGCAAGAGTAATCACTGTCATTAACCAGAAAGGAGGAGTTGGGAAAACAACCACTGTGATTAATATTGCATCTCAATTGGCATTGAGAGGTCACCGTATTCTAGTCGTGGATGCGGATTCTCAAGGTAACTGTGCAACAGGATTAGGAGTAGACAAAAGTAAGGTTCAGCACACAACTAGAGACCTTATTCTTTCACCAGAGACTGCTATATCTGCTCGACATGCGACCGCTGTTGACGGACTACACATGATTGTTGGAGATCGAAGTTTGGTAGGATTAGAGCAGGAAATGTTGAGGCAGTTGGGTAGGGAAAGACGATTATCAGAAGCTTTAGAGCCATTACTCCCACATTATGATATTGTCATAATCGATACCCCTCCTTCACTGGGTTTGGTAACAATAAATGCGCTTGTTGCAAGCAATGGAGTATTAATTCCTGTTCAAACCGAATATTTCGCTCTTGAGGGTCTTGCAATGTTGGCAGGAACAATCAGAGAGGTCAGAAGTCTTCTCAATCCAATCTTAGGTGTTGATGGAGTTTTACTGACCATGCATGCTAGTACTCTTCTAAATCAACAGGTGGCATCAGAAATTTTCGAACACCTTCCTGAGTTTGTAATTCGTCCAGCTATAAGGCGTAATATCAAACTAGCAGAAGCCCCAAGTCACGGTGTGCCAATACATTTGCACGATCCAAGTAGCAACGGCGGTAAAGACTACCAAGACGTTTCTAGTGTATTGGCAAAAAGATGGGGATTAGAATAATGTCATCTAAAGGCCTTGGAAGAGGCTTAGAATCGGTAGCAGAATTGGCCAAAGAAGGACCTGATCTTTCATCATATGTATCTGTACCAAAATTACCAGTAGATTCTCCAAGAGTGGCTGTTCTTTGGATGATATTTGGCAGTATTTCATTTGGGACTATGAATGCATTAGTGAAATGGACATCTGTAAATGCAGACGTATGGATGATAATTTTCGTACGTTCACTGGTAATTGCTATAGCAGTAGCTGTTTTTGCTAGTTTTCAAGGCATAAGCCTCAAAGTGAAAGATCGAAGAAAGATGTTTCTACGTTGCCTCACAGGATTAATTGCCATGTTGCTTTATTTCACAGCATTGTCATTAATTCCAATTGGTCAGGCGGTTACATTACAGTATACTGCTCCATTATTTGTAGCACTACTTTCTGGCCGGTTAATTAGCGAGAAAGTTTCTTCTTCAGTTCTAATTCTCCTATTGACAGCTTTTGTAGGGATAGTTCTGATAGTCTCTCCAGACTTGGAAAGTATTGATTCCAATGCACTACTTGCTCTTGGGTCGGGATTATTTGCAGGATTAGCTTATATCTTTGTTCGTGATTTAAGAAAAACAGAATCACCATCTTCAGTAGTATTTTGGTTCGCTGCTTTTTCAGTCCTAGGATCAATGGTTCAAGCAGTCCCTGATTTATCCAATTTATCATTCGAAATGATTGCAGCTTTAATCGGCATTGGAATTGGTGCAGGGGGAGGTCAAGTAGGAATTACTATGGCTTACCATAAGGCAAATGCTGCTTGGGTCAGTGCTTTTTCCTATCTTACAGTAATAATAGCAACAATTTATGGCGTTATTTTGTTTGATGAGATATTAACTTTGAAGATTATTATTGGTGGTTTAATGATTATAGGTTCGGGAATAGCATTGGTATTTTTTACTCCCTCAAGTTCAGAGAGTGAGAGTTCTTAATCGAACCATTCAGAAATCTCGTCAAGATTCTTCCTTGTAAGATTAGGTACTTTGGCATTGTCTGCAGGATATCCGACAGGCATTAGTAACATTGCATGTTCATGTTCCGGTCTATCTAGGATATCTCTTAGGAATTTCATAGGTGATGGAGTGTGTGTCAAAGTAGTCAGTCCCATATTTTGTATAGCTGCAATGAATAAACCTATAGCAATTCCACATGATTCTTGAGAATAATAGGTCGGAGCGCTTTCTCCATTCATGCGTTCCCTTTTAGATTGCCTAAATACAACTACAACCCAAGGAGCATCAGTAATATGTTCCTTGACATGATCTGTCCCCAGGGGGCGCAATAATTCAGCCCATGCTTCTGGCATTCTTTCAGAGTATGTTTTTTCTTCTTCCTCTTCTGCTGCTTTGCGAATCTTAATTTTCAGTTCTTCATTTGATATTGCGACGAAAGTCCAAGGTTGCAGATGTGCTCCAGATGGTGCTGTACCTGCTGTTTTAATTGCTATTTCTATTAATTCACGGGGGACTTCCTTTCTTGAAAAATGCCTTGTAGTACGTCTTTTATTCATCATTTCAAAGAATCTCGAAGCATTTACAGACATATCTTCTATAGGAATCTCAGAGAACTCTAAATCAATGAAATCAGATTCTTCATCATTCATATTTTCCCTCAGATCTTTGTACTATAAGTCCTGCAATAATCATCGCAGATAGAGTTAGAGAGAAAATAAATCCTGGCAAACTATCATCTTTATCTTCAGTCATACAAGAGGTATCATTCCCTCCCCATTCTTCTCCATCATACCAACAGTCAGACCATATTTTCCAACCAAATCCTGATTCAGGAATCCTTACAACTGTTTCATTATTATCTACTTGGTCAATTCTCCAATTCAAGTAGGT
>Ga0115012_10001291_pt1 | contig 14512 bp, 9 predicted proteins | sample TroAtlMetagenome_FD_88706 | JGI IMG/M metagenome (GOLD analysis project Ga0115012, IMG submission 88706) | Marine eukaryotic phytoplankton communities from Atlantic Ocean - Tropical Atlantic ANT10 Metagenome | ecosystem: Environmental > Aquatic > Marine > Oceanic | place: Tropical Atlantic Ocean...
ATGAGCGAGAGCTCGGGGTACTTCTCTACGGGGAGCACATCGGTCGAATGGCTGAGGCCTCGAAGGCCAGCAAGGTGCCCTTGCTGCTCTCGACAGTCGCCGACCAGACCCGCTCATTTGCCTTCCATGGAGACCCTCCGCCCCTCAGTACTGGCGTGACTGAGGGCGTAAACAAGCTGGATGCAGCGGGCCGTCAGCGCGACTGGGCCGCGGTGACAGATGCGCTCGAAGACGTCCGTCCCATGCTCAAGACGCAGGCTGACCATCACGCTGTCGCTCGCCTTCTTGACCGGGATCAGCAATGGGATCAGGCTCGTTTTCACTACGGCCAAGCCGAGTATCTCGACCCCAAACCTCGACGCTCGAGTGATCCCATGCGCGCCCTGGTAAAGACTGTAGCCAGCACTCACGATGTCCCGGTCTGTGATGTCGCGACCCTGCTCGCGAACCAATCCCGGGGCGGGATCACGGGCGAGGATGTGTTCTTTGATCCCTGCCACCCCAATCCACTCGGTCACCGCCGCATCGCGGAGATCTTTGTGGAGTGCATGATCGCGGAGGAGTTGCTCCCGGGACTGAGCGGGAAGGCCGAGGCTTTCTCCAAGATCAAGGCTGCAGTCCCGCTCGTCGGGCCCGATCCATTCCGACTGGATCACTTCACTGAGCGTCGGGCGCAGCTGCATGAGAACCGGGCGATGACCGAGGAGGAAATCACAACCACCATCCGAGGCTTCGACGACGGCAGTGCGGAGGGTGCCGCGCTCGCCGGTCATCACGCCACGCTGTTCAAGCTGCACAAGGGTGCGCTGGCTTGGTATGCGCTGGCTGTGGAGCGTGGCGGGCCCGCTGGACAGCTCGCGGTGAGCCGCGCGCTGACACTCCAACGTCTGCATGACATACAGGGCGCGCGTGAGTCACTGAGGTCGGCCGCACAGCTCCTCCCGGATGACGTCGAAATCCGGCAGTTTCTGGACGTCTTGGAAGGATGACCACTGTGGTGCGGATGTTGACGGGCGAAAGCACTCATCACGAGGGCCAACCCAACCGCTTGGCGAGCCTGCGCCAGGCTTCAGCGTAGAGCGGCACAGTGTCACATCGACTTGCGACAACCTGCTTGAGTGTGCTGCTCCTACTGACTGCTGCATTTATGGTCCGCGGACACAATGCGATGCCCCTGCCGCCACACAGCTCGCATGATGGCTTTCTGCTCGTCCCGCAGCTGGTCGATCTTCTGGAAGGGCAGACCCCAGTCGACGGTCGCTTCGGCATGTTCCAGTCCACTTGGTTCTCCGAGCGCGTAGAGGCAACCCATGCACTCGGCTGGACTGGATTCACTGAGCGCGTACTCGGGAACGTACAGAGTCACACGTGGATCGATACGCCTCACCCGATGGCATTGATGGCACTCCTCGCACACAGCGGCGGCATGGGGACCTGGGCTGCAGTGTTGGCGCAATGGCTCTACCTGTGCTTGCTGGTCGCCAGCCTGTACTTCATCGGTCGACGTGTGAAGGGACCATTCTGTGGCTTCATCGCTGCATTAATGAGCCTCGGGAGTCCAGGTATTATCGGGACCACGCAGTACATTGAGCCCCACCTCGCGGTGGTGTCCATGTCCGCGTTTGTCGTCTGCCTGCTGGTTCACCTCGACGGACTGAGACGCTGGAAGTTGGCGGCGCTGGCGTCGTTGGCGCTGTGGTCTCTGAGTCGATCGGGAGAGGGCTCAGGTGACGCTGTCATCGCTGGACTCGTCGTTATCGGACCCGTCATAGCGACTCTCATGACCGCAGATCGTAGTCAACGGGTCGGTCGGGTTCTACTGGGCGTTGGTGCGCTCGCAGTGCCATTTCTCTTGCTCGCGGACATACCTTGGATGATGGCCGCGATGGAGCGTGTCACGCGTGCATTCGCAGATCCTCAGATTCAGACCGACGTCGCCGCGAAGGGTGGAGCGCTCGCCCATCCGCTCGCATGGCTCGGCGCCTACGCCATTCTTCTGGTCACGGACTACGCGCTACCGGCGATGAGTCTGGTGATCGGTATCGGCCTCGTCTGCCTCCGAGGAGCGCGCCATGGTCACCGACTGCACCTGCTTCTCTGGGCCATCGTGCCTTGGCTCGCGCTGAGCTGGATGCAGAGGAAGGCCAGCTGGTACGGCTTCCCGCTCCTGCCGCCGCTCCTTATCCTCGCGGCCATAGGCCTCACCCAGCTGGGCACCAAGATGCGCTGGCTGGTCGCTGGGGTCTGCTTGTCGCAGTGGTGCTTCATCAACGCATCGACCGGGGAGACACAGCACACCTGGCTCACTCGACCCCTTCCGCTGCATGATTGGCGCCTCCGTCGGATCGATCTCTTCAGCCCAATGGATTCGTCTGAGAGTCGTCGGGTGAGGCGCGACCTGGACGCCGTCGTGGACTGGACGGCGGTACAGCGGAGTCCTGGACCCCTCGCGCTGATCACGATGGGGAGCAAGCACGACTATGCCGCGCGGTACTACCTCTCGATGAAGCAGCCAGAACTTCAGGTCGTGAGCCTCTCGGACCCCAATACGCGAGCCGAGGCCTATCGTGGCCTCCATCCAGGCGACTTCTCGGCACTCTTGTTCCTGGACGATGGTGCAAGCCCGTGGCCTCCTACGAGCCAACAGCAGGCATGGCTTCGGCAAAATTTACAGTGCCAGGAATCTGATCCTATGGATGCTTTCGTGGATGCGGTCTGGGCGCGCTCAGGTGAGCGAAGCGACGGGTTCTACCCCTTGAGCGGTCCTGGGTTCGGCCACGTTGGACGGGGTCAGATCTGGGTGGCTCCGCCCGCTGAGGGAGGTCTCTGTGCGCCGTGAGTTGTGGTTCTCGGCGGGTGGGCTCTGGGTGTCTCAGGGTGCACACAAGCTGGGCGTCCTCGTGTACTCGCTCTGGGTCGGACAATTCCTCGGCTCAGAAGGTGTGGGTGTCATGGCCGCCACACTCGCTGTGTGCTGGATCGTCGGAAATATCGCCGGCCTGGGGCTTCCAGATCGTGCGGTCTTTGACGGTGCCTCCTCACGTCGCCCCGCTAAACTCTACGGATGGTTCCTGATCCTCGGTGGTGTGGCTACAGCTGTGCTTCTCTCTCAAGCACACTGGGTGTCACAGCAGGCCGATACGCGGCTCATCACCTTCGCTCAGGGCCTCATTCTTGGCGCAGGTGCGCAAGGACTGAGCGCCGTGGGGCTCAGCTGGCTGCGTGGTGCTGCGCGGCCGACAGCAGAGGTCTGGGGAACACTCGCAGCGGCTGCAGTGCTGGTCTCGGGCGGTGCCTTTCCTGATCATCTCGGTGCAGTCTGGGCCGCATCGGGGTTCTGCTTCTTGGTGAGCGCAGCGATCGGCAGCGTGGCGCATGACGGCCTCTTGCCCAGACTGCCTATCGGTTCAGGCTTGTTGAGCTATCTGGGCCAGACCTGGGCGTACTGGGTGCTGGGGCTCGGTGCCTGGCTGGTGGGCAATGCGGATCTCCTCATGGCGCGTGCACTGCTCGGTGCCGACGAAGTTGGACACCTTCAGGTAGGCACGATGGTGGTCAGAGGGCTGGGCCTGCTGCCCTGGGTTGCAGCGAGCTTGATGCTCAAGGACGTCCGCATGCACTGGGCCCAGGGTGCCCGGCCGACGCCTGTCAGGTGGACAATGAAGGTGGGCGCCGTCGGCATGCTCGTCTCGGGTATCGCGTGGCTCCTGCTCCCGTTTCTTGCGCGAGGACACGGAATGACGGTCAGTGCTGTCGCATCCTCTGCGACAGCCTCCATGGTCATCGCGCCTGTCTACTTCGCGCTCGTGCTCTTGGTGCCGCTCGCCGCACAATGGCACCTCGGGAGGACGCTGAGGGCCCTGATGATGGGCCTGATGACTCAAGCCGCTGTACTCTGGGTCCTGGATCCGATGCCGACGGGTGCGACCCTCGTCCTGGTGATGGGTGTGGGTCAGCTGGTCGCATTGATGTGGTTAGGTCAGGTGCTTAGCTCACGGCCCCATCAGGGCCTCGATGTGGACGTCCGCGCATCTTGACCATGAGCAGGACTCCGCCGCCTGCCTGGCCTGATCTTGGTGCTCCGTGACCATGTGCCGATCGAGGCTCAGGAACGTTCTGATCCGCTCCGCGAGTCCATCGACCCGTCGGGTAGGGTCGGAGAATGGAACGGTCTGACCCCAAGGGGCTCTAATCAAATCTGCAGGACCCGCGGCGTCTGACGCGATGACGCAGCAGCCATGAGACATGGCCTCAAGCAAGACGAGGCCGAGTGGCTCAAACACGCTCGGAAACAAGAGGAGATCGGCGGCGAGCATGTGGCTCAGCGTCTCTGGATGGGTCAACGCACCTGCGTTGTGTACGTTGATTTGATCGAGGTCCTGGAATGCTTGTGCGACGCGTCTGCTGTATTGAGAGTAAGGGCCCTCGCCTGTGCCGAGTCCTCCGATGAGTGTGAGTTCGAGTTGCGCGGTCTCGCTGGTGGAGAGAGATGCGAGTGCTGCTGCGGCATAGTCCCAGCCCTTCTGTCCCGTGGGTCGACCGACCATGACCACGCGTCGCTTGCTGTCGTCCATCGGCCAAGGCCAGCACGGAGAATCCGTGACCGTCGGAAACCCAGCAATCACGCTCCGCGACCGACCGACGGTACAGGGGTAGAGGGCATTGATCTCTGCCTCGAACGAAGGACCGACGGCAACCAGACTCGTGGCATTGGCCACCAACTGGCGCTCGAGATCCAGCTTTGCGAACTGTGTCTTGATCGCCGCGGGTAGCGGCATGTCGCGGCCCCACCTGCCCAGGCGACTGGCCCAGCGCACACCCATCGGTCGCAGAGACTCTGGCCACACCTGTCCGATTCGCGTGGCCCATGGACTGTCGAATGCGTCGGTCCGTGTGGCGTCATCACCGAGCGCCAAGTCATGAAGCGTCTCCACCCCGACGGAGTAGTGAGGGACGGCGATCACGCGGTGCCCTGCAGAGGCGAGCCTGGAGACGACCTCGCCGGTCTCGTAGCCGTGACACCAGACGGGGGTGGACCGTCCCATCTGGACGGCGCGAGCCACGGCCGCGTCGCGGAGTGCGGACAGAGCGGGACGGAGCGCCCCGGGCAGGTAGAGGGCAAAGATGTCATCCAGCGTCACCGTCGGCTGGATGCGGGTCACGGACCATCCATCGCCGTCTTCGTGTGCCGACTGCTCACCGATGCGGAGGGCCACCACGTGGAGGTGTCCGTCCAGCTTACTGGCGAGGATGGGCACCAGCTGGGTCAGGTAATTGGCCTGACCGTCGGCGCTGTGAGCGGGTGACGGAAAGTGGGGCACGACGGCGAGGATATCTGCCATATGCAGAGCATAGGTCGCTGTCGGGATGTTTGGACAGTCTGGGTGTCGAATATCCGACAGGCGACAGAGTCAGCGGCTCTAAGTTATTGAAAATACGTAGGTATAGGTCTTGCAGGATGGTGGGTCACCCCAGGAGAACACCATGTCCAAGGCCCACAAGACCCGGTCTGATCACGCGCATTCCCTCACTCCATCATCGGTCCAAGCTGTACCTGATTACGCCAGCAACGATGCGGAGCAGATCAGTCACGGCCTCGAGGTTCGAGGCGCCGAGATCGATGAATTTGGACTCGATGGCGGCTTCGCAGGCACCATTCTGGAGTGCATGCCGACGATCCCTGCGCTGTTGATGGCCAAGCGCTTTGCGCACAATCCGGCGGTGATCGGTTGGGCGGATGACATCGCTCTCGCTGAACTGGTCGATGGGCTCAGCCTCGCGGCCAACACATTACTGCGAGAGATCTGGCCGGTCGGTACAGGGCTACAGGGTGAGACAGAGCTCGCGATGAGTGTCATCGTTGGTGGGACCGCTCGGGGTCAGGTGTCTGCGGTTCGAACCGACGTCAATACCCTGAGGACGGTGATGAACACTCAAGGCAGCGCTGAGTGGGAGGGTGTCGGTGCGGGCGTATCAACCAAGGATGCCTTTGGTGCCGATGTTCTCAGTCTTGGTGCTGAGGCTGGTCTGAATGTTTACGCAGACATTCACGCCGAGAAGATCACTGAATTCGACATCGTATCACTGATTGAAGACACGGCCCTCGGCTCTATGAAGCTCTCTCGCTTGCTCCACCAGCCGAGCGGTGGTTTGGTCGCGATGCTCTCAGCGGATGCCTTGAGCACACAACTCGTCGAGGGTGGACAGAAATGGAAGACGGACTTCGCACTCAGCGCCAGAGGGGTGGCCCAGGCAGGCTCGGACCAGCTGCTAGCAGACGAGTATCGAGAACTCGTGCTCGACGGTGCTGGGGTCGAGGCTGGGGACACGCACCACATCTTGCCCCTGCTCAAGCTCAGCGCGGAGTACGGCCTGACGTTGCGTACCCGAGACGGAGGCCTCCTGCTCGAGGGTGAGGTCAGGTCAGCTCAGGCCTTCGGTAAGCTCGCTTCCACCCCTCTCCTCGCTGAGCTGATGGGAGGGCTGAGCGATGAGGCGATGTCTGGGATCTTTGGTGGGCAGGGAGGATCGACCCTCCGGCTAGTGATTTCGGATCCGACGGACCTGAGTATCGATTCCCGAAAGAGCGGAATCGCCGTCACACGGGTGGCTTCCTCGGAGACCGGAGAATTTGAAACCGAGCACTTCTTGAGCCTCGCGACAATCAGCGAGGTAGCGACGACCGATTTAACCATCGGGACCGCCATCGCGGACACGCGAAAATCTGTGAAGCTCGCCCTCGATCCCGGTGAAGTACAGGCCCACCTCTCTGAAGCCATGAAGCAGGTCTTGGCACTCACGGGAGGCATCCTGCCAGAGAAGTCGAGTCTTCATCTCGAGGGTGAAGCGTTCTTGAGCGCCGAGCGTGTGAATCGCATCTTGGGTGATCGGGCCCTGAGCGCCCTCGAGCGGCCACAGGATCTTCTGGACTCAGCGATCGATGTGGCGATGGGTCGATCGAACGCTCTGAGTCGTGAGTTGGCGAGATTCGAGGCGGAGGTCCAGCGCGTCGCAGAGTTGGTGGAGTTCGGTGGAGCACGCCTGAAGGGCGTCGTACGCCAAGGCATCGGCGGTCAGATGGATCTCACAGCACCTGGCGGTTCGGCGGGGGGCACAATCCGCGCCGCAGGCGGCTTTATCATCGACAAAGAAGTTGATGCAGAACAGGTGCTGAGGCTGCGTCAGGCGCTCAGTGGTGGTCAGCGTGTGGCATAAGCCTGTAAGCTGCCCTCATGATCATCTTGGGGATTGCGGACAACCACGATTCAAGTGCTGCTGTCGTTGTCGACGGCCGGCTTGTTGCGGCGGTGAACCAAGAGCGTGTCGATCGGGTCAAGCACTCGGGCGCATTCCCGTGGGGCGCCATCGATGAAGTGCTGGACATGGCTGGTCTACGGGAGCGAGACGTGGACAGGGTGGTTGTGGGTACGGCCTTCACACCCTCAGCCGCCCTCAGGGCGATGCCAGGTCAGCATGCACAGACCCGCGCGCAGGGACAGTTCTCGCCATGGCTCCATCGGTACATCCTCTACCAGACGGGGCTCAGGGCGACGGGAATGCACACTGTAGAGATCGATGCGTGTCGACGAATCATCGAACGTCGACTCAAGGCTCGACCCTTTGCCAAGGCGACAGTCGAGATGATGGATCACCACACGGCTCACGCCGAGGGTGCGTATCGGACGCAGGGGCGGTCCACCTGTCTGGTGTTGACTGTGGATGCCATGGGTGACGGCATAACGGCCACTGCATCCATGGGGCGTAACGGCCAGCTCGACAGACTCTGGCGACAGTCTGGTCTCGCCTCCATCAACACGTTCTACAGTAGGGTGACGGAGAAGCTGGGCTTCACAGCGATTCGGCATGAAGGCAAGGTCACAGGGCTCGCTGCATACGTGGACCCTCCCGCAGCACTGGTCACCCACATGGCCAAGCGTGTTCGTTTTGAGGCGCCAGGCTTCACTCGCGACTCGGCAACGAAGGCGGCGACGGCCGATGATGCCTTCTGGTCTGTTCTGGACCGGTACTCCCGGGAAGAGGTCTCAGCTGCAGCCCAGCAGGTACTCGAGCAGGCCGTGGTTCCGTTTGTTGCCCATTGGGTGGCCGAGACAGGGTGCGGTCATGTGGCGGTCGCCGGAGGAATCTTCGCGAACGTCAAGCTGAACCAGCGCATAGTGGCGCTGCCATCGGTGAAGACGTTCTGGGTCATGCCCCACATGGGTGATGGTGGCCTCGCTGTCGGGGGTGCGCTCGGAAGTGCAGGGGCGACGCCGACACCCACAGACCATGTGTTCTGGGGCACCCAAGCTGACGACAAATCCATCCGACGCGCCCTCTCTGTTGCGGGACTCTCGAAGCGTAAAACAGGCCAGATTCATGAGCGCGTCGCGGATGTCTTAGGGGATGGCCAGGTTGTGGCCCGATGCGCTGGCGGTATGGAGTGGGGTCCGAGGGCACTCGGTAATCGCTCGATCTTGGCAGCACCCTTCGATCGCTCCATCAATGACTGGCTCAATGAGATGCTTCAACGCAGTGAGTTCATGCCCTTTGCACCCGTTGTTCGAGAAGAGGACCTGGACCGGTGGTTCATCGGTTCAGGCAATGCAAACGAGGCGGCCAGGTTCATGACGGTGTGCTTCGATGTCACACGTGAGTTTAAAGAGCGCTGTCCTGCTGCAGTTCACGTGGACGGGACTGCTCGACCACAACTCGTTCGGGCCTCAGAGCACCCGGACTTGCATCGAGTGCTGACCCTGTTTGGGGAAAAGACGGGCATACCGGTGCTGATCAACACATCATTCAACATGCACGAAGAGCCCATGGTTCGTACGCCGACGGACGCGATTCGGGCGTGGCGTGCCTCGGGAATCCCTGCATTGTGGCTCGGGCCACACCTGCTCAAGCAGTAGCTCAGCGCGCGGCCAGCCACCCGTCAGACTCTGCCCAGAGGCTCCCAAAGCCGACACACAACTCACCAGTCAGGACGGGTCCCCCGTCTTTGCCCTTGCGAAGGACTGAGTTCCAGCGCTTGCCTTGAGCGCTCAACTTCCGGGAGGGGTGACGCATGTTCATCACCAGTCGTTTTACGCCCGAACCACCGAGATGGATCAGGCTGATCGTGCCGTCGGCATCGACCGCCTCCACGATTGCGATGTGGGTGAGTTTGTCATCGCGACGACCATTCTTGTTTCGGTCCCAGGTGTTGCTGAAGAAGGCAACGTCACCCACATCGGGGCGCTTACGCTTGTGGAATACGCGGAGATCTTTGGACTTGTCGTACAGCATCCTCGTGTTCCCTGAGGTGTGTATTCCTGCCTTCACGTGAGCCGCACAGATCATGCCAGAGCAGTCGTACCTGTACTTGTCCCCGTGGACGATGAGCTTCTTTTTGTCTAGAAAGCTCTCGGCTGCACGGGCAACCTTTCTGCCCATTCGCGTGCCCCTGCTGGCCGGCTCCAGGTGCTCGGGTTCCATGGCCTCTGGTGGTACATACGCAACGCGCTCGGAGCCCACGCTCCCGGTGGGTCCAGGGATGCGCAGTCCCCTGTGAGCAAAGCATCCGACGAGGAGCGGGATGAGGAAGACCAGTTTCATGTGTACAGGGTATCCGACTTGACGTGGCAACAGCAAGCCTCGACCCAATCTAAGTAATGGTTCAGACACCGTGGCGGCACCGGGATAAGCGATCCCATGGCTCAGCATATGGACATCTTCGACGAAATCGATGCACTCAAGAATCAGCGCAATGCGGTGATTCTCGCTCACTACTACCAGGACCCAGACATCCAGGATCTGGCTGACTTTATCGGCGACTCATTGCAGCTGGCCAAGGCGGCGAGAGACACGGATGCGGATGTGATCGTCTTCTGTGGTGTGCACTTCATGGCAGAGACCGCGAAGATCCTGAATCCTGGTCGAATCGTCCTGATACCGGACATGGATGCTGGCTGCTCTCTGGCCGATGCCGCCCCTGGACCCGACGTCTCTGCCTGGAAGGCTGCACACCCGAACCATCAATTGGTGTCGTACGTCAACTGTTCCGCAGAGGTAAAGGCCGTCTCGGACATCATCTGCACGAGCTCCAACGCCGAGTCCGTGATCGCCAGCATTCCCGAAGATCAAGGGATTCTCTTCTGTCCCGATCGAAACCTCGGCGCATGGCTTCAGAAACGCTCTGGGCGCGAGATGACCTTGTGGCAGGGGACCTGCATCGTGCACGAGACATTCAGCGAGAAGCGCCTCGTCGAGCTCAAGGTCCGGCACCCTGATGCAGAAGTCATCTGTCATCCTGAGTGTGAGCCCAACCTGCTCGCGCATGCCGATCACATCGGGAGTACATCGAGCCTCTTGACCTATGCCACGGAAACCTCTGAGGCCGACACCTTCATCGTCGGGACTGAAGTCGGGATCATCCACCAGATGGAGAAGTCGCGACCCGATCGCACTTACCTTCCACTTCCTGGCATGGACGAGTCGTGTGCGTGCAACGAGTGTCCTCACATGAAGCGCAATACCCTTGAGAAGATCCGAGATTGTCTTGCGAACCTCAGTCCGAGGCTTGAGATGTCGGAAGACCTCAGGGTTGCTGCCCTCGCACCACTCGAGCGGATGATGTCGCTATAGCAGTGGACGCTGCGGGTTTGCGCTCTTTAGCTTAGGCCACACCGTCGGGAGATCTCCGCGGAGATGGTGCTTGACCAGACCGCGTGTCCTCGCGAACAACTCAATGGCTGCTGCTGCGAGTGCCACTGGCAGCCACGATGGCCGTCCGAACAAGACCTTAAGGGCGGGCACAAAGAGGTCTGTGATCCGCTGGGTGGAGACCCTGTAGCCAGTTCGTCGGAACAGTCGGTGGTGTCCAATCCAGATGCGTTCCCGCTGCGCGATGAGATCGGACCAGCACTGAGGTCCGTGGTTGATCAGGGTGGCCTCTGGCACGTAGTGCAGGTGTCCAGCTTCTCGAGTGAGCTGAGCCTCGAGCGCGGCCTCATCCACAACGGTGTCCGGATCGATTGGATGTACGGGAGGCCTAAATGCGACCATTTCGCCGAGCTTTGGCCGATGGCGAGCGATGCGATCAAGCAGCATCCACTGGAAATGCACGATTCGATTGACCATGCCCCGTGGTGGATTCGCTGGGCATGGTCGTCCTCCAGTCATCCGAACCTTGGGATCTTGCAGGGGGGCGAGCAGACGGCCGAGTGTGCCGTGGTCTGGGATGATGTCACCGCTGATGAGCACGACGGCGTGTGTGGTCGCTGGGATGGATGCAAGGAACCGATTGATGGCACGCGCCTTTCCGCGACGGTGAGGTTCGATGATCGTCCGAATCTGCGGATGGGCGGCGGCCCACGCCTGTGCAATTTGGTCGGTTCCGTCGGTACTGCCGCTGGACACAATGCAGATCCGAGCCTCCTGGGGCTCCTCCATAAGGCGCCCCAGGAGGGCCCCTATATTGGTCGCCTCGTTGTGCGCCATGATGCCGATTTCGATCCGAGCCATACTCAGGAGATAGCATGCTGCATGGCTCAGAACAGACAACCTGCGACACAACGGCTTCGGATGGTCCTGGTGGTGGTCCATCTGGTGCTGGGGTTGTGGTTCCTTGAGCGGGGTCTCTTCAACGAGGATGAGGGCTGGTATCTGTACGCTGCTCGACAGGTTGATGCCGGCCTCATGCCAGTCCGTGACTTCGTGTTCTACCAGGGGCCAGTCTACCCGCGCGTGATGGCTGGTCTTCTCGATGCGGGGCAGGGCATGATCATCTCAGCCCGCTGGCTGTCGTGGTTCATGCTGACGTTGGCACTCGGAGTCACGGTGCTCGCTGGCGCGCGCTCCTCTGGACCCAGGGGTGGTCTGCTCGCCCTGACAGTCATGGCCACCCAGCCACTGCTTATATCCACCGCCGTTCTGGCCAAGCCGTACGCACTCTGCCTGCTGCTGTTGAGCGGTGGATTGTTGCTGTTGGCGGCGAGAGACCGACTGCGGGTGTTCATGGGTTTTGTGTTGCTGGGCGTGAGCGTCGGCGCACGGCTCACGTTGGCTGTACCCTTCGCCGTGCTGGTGGTGAGCCATCTTCGGGGCAGGGGCGTCTCCGCGCTCCTCGGAGCCGGTCTGGGCCTGACCCTTTCGATGTCACCGCTCGTCGGTGTTCCGGTCGACGACCTGTATTCTCAGTTGATTGGCGCCCATGTGGGACACCAGCCCACCCTCGTCCAGCGGGGCGCTTGGTTTGGTTGGCAGATCGGATTGCTGGCGTTCTGGTTGCTGGCCCTGCTGCCCGGTCGCCCGTCATCCATTCCTGGGCTGCGGCTGGCTGCTGGACTCGGGGTCATGATTCATGCATGGCCAGGTGCACTTCATGTCGAGCACACCATGGTCCTGGCACCGCTATTTGCTGTGGCCTTCGCAGATCGTTGGGGAACCTCATGGAGTGCCCGTCAGCTGGTCATGGCTGGGGTTGCGATGGTGGTGTCCGTGGTGGTCGGGGCACAGTTTGTCCACCTCGACACCCAGACGCGGACCATGCAGCAGGTCACAGATCTTGGCCGCTGGGTTGCAGACCGAACGACCGAAGACCGTCCGCTGTTTACGCCCCATCTGGGCATCGCTGTGGAGGCCGACAGAGATGTGGTCCGTGGCTTCGAGATGGGGCGGTTTGCGGTGGGCAAGCTCGATCTGAGTGGAGAGAGGGGTGAGTCACTTCGAGGGCGGCTGGGTGGTGTGATCTTGGTCACAGAGGACATCGAGGATGGCGGTCAGGGCGGGACACTGAGTTGGGCGCGTACAGAGTTCTCGGAGTCGAGAATTGAGGAGCCTTATGGCCAATTTGGACAGCGACTGTGGTTGTTCGTCCCCGGCGAGGACACCCTGTGGGCTCAGTGAGGTGGAGCTGGGTGGTGGTGGCCATTCTTGCCGCCATCTTGGTGCGCCTTCCGGCGAGCACCACGCTCACAATGGATGAGGATGAGCCCATCTACCTCGCGGCCTCAGTCGAGGCTGGGGAAGCCATCCGGACTGGAGATTGGTCTGGGCTGAGCAATCCACGTCTAAATCCCGAACACCCCGGACTCGTGAAGGCCTTAAATGGCATCGCGATATCCCAGTCGCCACAGCCCGAGGACTTGATCACTGGCCTTGCGACCGTCCGAGGTCTCTCTGTGATGGCCGGCCTCGTTGCAGTGGGATTGGCTGCCGCTGTCCACCCTCTGGCTGGTCTTGCGCTCGCCACACACACCATCCATGCCAAGTACAGCAGTCAGGGCTATCTCGACAGCATGCCAATGCTCTGGATGGCACTCGCCATGGTGCTTGCCTGGCGTCATCGACACACTGAGCGGCATCACATTTGGTGGTTGATCGGCGGCTGCTGGGGCGCAGCGATCGCCGGTAAGTGGCTGCATGGCTTACCAGGCCTCGTGCTGCTGTTCTTCATTCCTGGATGGTCAGCACGGGCCAAGGTCGCTGTGACCTCACTCGTGGGATGGGTGCTTCTGGATCCCAGCATGTGGAGTGGTCCTGTTGACTCGGTCCTTTCACAGACGGCACTTCACCGAAGCTATGCAGACAGCCTCACCACTGAGACAAGTTGGACAGCGCCGCTGTTGAGTCTTGTCTCAGGCGGGCCATCGCGATGGCATCCAGAGGTCTTCCCTGTGAGCCTGGATGCACTTTGGGCAGTCCTCGCCGTGGTGGGTCTATGGCGCGGGCGTCGCGAACCCTATGCGCACTACTTGTTGGCCTGGATGGCGGTGCCGCTCGGGGTGATGATGCTCTGGGGAACGAGATGGCCCCAGCACACCATGGTTTTGGTGATGCCCCTGTGTCTCTCTGTGGGGCTGGTCCTTCGGACCACTCAGGACTCGGGGCGATCGGACTGAGCGAGTTCCCGGACGACGACGCTGGCCGCAGCCAGTCCAAAGCTTCCTGTGACGAACCCGGCAGTACCCCAGATGACGTTCCGGTCATCGCAGGTGTGAACGTCATTATCACCGTTGGGACACACGCAACTGAACCCGTCTCCACCGTCATAGTGCAGGTCGACAGGGTCCGAGAGGGGCTCTGTAGAGTAGATCGCGGGGATACCAAACGAGCCCTTCCGAGGGAAGTCATAATCACGTCGAAGCAGCTTCCTGACCATCTTCCCAAGCGGATCCACTGTCGTGTCGGCCAAGTCCGCGACCTCGATTCGGGTTGGGTCGAAGCGGCCTGAGGCACCAGTCGAGCAGACGACGGGGATGTTGCGCTCTCGGCAGGACGCGAGCAGGTGACACTTGGCGGTGACGTTGTCGATGGCATCGACCACGAAGTCGGTGTCGGGTGGCAAGAGCTTGTCAGCGAGACGGGCTTCGTAGAACAACGGTACGGCCTTGATGGTGGCCGATGGATTGATCAGACGCAGTCGCTCAGCGAGGACGTTGGCCTTGGGCTTGCCGACGTTTCCCCTCACGGCTTGAATTTGACGGTTCGCGTTGGTCACACAGACCAGGTCGAAATCGACCAGCGTGAGGTG
>Ga0115012_10001292_pt1 | contig 14512 bp, 31 predicted proteins | sample TroAtlMetagenome_FD_88706 | JGI IMG/M metagenome (GOLD analysis project Ga0115012, IMG submission 88706) | Marine eukaryotic phytoplankton communities from Atlantic Ocean - Tropical Atlantic ANT10 Metagenome | ecosystem: Environmental > Aquatic > Marine > Oceanic | place: Tropical Atlantic...
AAAAAGAAATATAAAATAAGAATGTTGCAGTTGCAACGTGAACATGAAGCTAACACTGTAGATGGAAAGTCAAATCCAAAAGCTCCATCTGCTATGGATTTTATTGATGCTACAATAGAAGGTATAAAACAAGATCAGTTATTAAGCGATACTGATTTAAAAATATTAGAAGAATTAAAAGCTGAGTTTGATGTGGACGGACAAATTAGTTTGGAAAAGATTGATTCATCTCTTACGCCTGATGAAAGAAAAGCTTTAGCATTATATGATGAAGTGAATAATTCATTAGCGGCAGATGCACAATACATATCATCAAACCTTCATGGCAATAAAATTAATTTACTAAACGATTATAATCATCACGCAGTTTTAGAATCTAAGAAAGAAGGAGAATCTTCTTTAACAAATAAATTAAAAAGATTTTTGAATACTGTTCAAACTAAGTCAGGGACTATAGTTGAAAGAACGAATGGAGCAAAGCCAATTAGTTTTGATCCAAGTTATTCTGCTATGAGAGGTGCGCAAGAAACTTTACTTGATGCAGAAATGACACAGGTTGTAAGAGAAGTTGATGGTACGTTAAATTTATTAGAACAACAACTAAAAAAAGATGGAACCAAAGAATCAGTGCAAGCAGTCAAAGCTATAAAAAAAGCTAAGAAAGAATTAATGACTACAATATTTAGGGGATCATTAATTGACAATGCACACACAGGTTTACTTAATAATTTAAGAATACAAAGACTGGGATACCAAGCTGCTTTAGGATCTGTATTAAGATCTGGTGCAGAGATAATGGGTAACTTAGCTATCATGATGAGCAATCCAAAGCTGGCACTTAGAGCTTTTGGTAGGTTTGGTAAGATGTCTTTTAATCCTAAGAATGTAACTCAAGGTATTGATATTATGGAAAAGCTTAGGTCTTCACAAACATCAAAGTTATTTGATAGTGATGCATTACAATCGAAGCATTCTCAAATGACAGACTATGGTGGCTTAAATTCAAAGAAAGGTGCGGGTGTATCAAGAGTACAAAATGTAATAGGACAAATTTTAAAATTCACTGGTGTAAAACAAACCGCTGCTGTTACTGATAAAATAGCTTCAAAAATTATTACATTCCCAGATCAAATGATGGCAAGACCTTTATGGTTTGCATCCTGGGCATCTGCATTTGAAGCACAGGTAAAAAAACAAACAGGTGAAACTATAAAAATTACACCTGCTGAATATAAAAAGATAGCAGATGGCACCTCAAAATTTTTAGATAAAAAATACGACAGCGCAAGAAATACAGCGACCGCACAAGCTGATGCTAAGACTGTAACGCTGGCAACATCTAACAATCCATTTGATGGTATTATAAAGAACATGAGAAATGTAGATGACGGTGCATTGAAGGCTATTTATAGAATGGCTAATTCATACATGGCAAGGTTCTCTTTATACGAATTTGGTACAGCTCGTAATGCAATCAACTCTATGTTTCATAAAGGAGATCTAAGTAAAGCAGAGGCTGCTGCATTAATGGCTGGTGTTATAGGAAGAATGTCAGGATACATGGTAACGTATACAATGTTAACCAGCTTATTAGATGATGAACTATTTGATGCAGATGATTACAGAGAAGATGACTTTGAAGATTTGCTTGCAAGACAAACTCTTGGAGCTATGTTGTCAATCATAGGTAGAGGTTCAATGGGTAACATACCTACTGCGTTTTTAAATTTAGGTATAGAAGAATTAAACAGACAACAGTTTGGAGATCTAAGAGACAATGTAGAATATGATCCATATATACACTCGATGGTATTTGCTATTATTAACCCTGATGATTTCAAATCTAAATCATTAGCAGACATAGGAGCTAATATGTTTTTAGGACCATATGGACCAGCGTTTAAAACCCTATCAAGAATAGTACAATTATCAACCAGTGCAACAGGTGCAAAGAAAAGAGAAACAAGAAAGAAAGCTGAGGATGAATTAATTAATAGAATGACAATAGAAGTTTTAGGTAATTTAGGTTTACTTCCATTTTACAAAGACATAAGAAGAATTATTGTAAAGAAAAGGTTTGCTAAGAACCCAAACATATTAACTAAAGAACAGATCGAAGAGTTAAGAAGAAATGGCGAGCTTATCGAAGAAGATATATTACAGGATGATAGATTAGAAGAAGATGGTTTCTTACCGGAAGATGATTTATTAATAGATTGATGCAATACTTTGACGAACATAGAACTATGGTTGACAGCTACAAGCTTCTAACAGGTAAAGAAACCTACGAAGAAATGCTTGATAAAAATGTTCAGCCGGCTTTTATATTCAATCCCACTAAACCAGTGGTGTCAATGGATAATGATGTGTTTGATGTATTAATAGAATACTTTGCTGACCTGGAAGATTATGAAAAGTGTAGTGAATTAAGAGATCATAAGAAACTTAATTCTTATTATAGTTTATCCTCTCCGCTTGTAACTTATAAAAAAGGAATGCCTGCATTCCGTTCACATGGGAATCAGTTGGGAAAAAATACTTCCAACCCTTCGACCGACCTTTAGTTATGTAGTAGGCAAAAGCTACTGCAATTTTACCAGTATTTTTTTTAAAGTTTATTACAGCAGAATGATCTGATGTAGGTATTACTTCGTCTACACCAAACGTTTCATTGTTATGGTTGCATTCTCTGGCTGTATTAGAATATCGTTGCGCAATAGTCTCAGCAAAAGCACGAAGCTCTTGTGCGGTTTCTTTCTTCATATGTCGTCACTTAGGGATTGTATCAACTCTGCCATGAGCTTGCAGATATGTTGTGCGGTTTCTTTAGCTTTATCGTTTTGCCTGTCCATCAAGTCCTCATATAGCTCATCGGAAAGGTCATGAAGTCCGTTAGTCACACTATTTATGTGAGCTATTGTATTCACATCGTCCTGAGATATATGGGCCATCTTCTATTTATCCATACAATCAAGTAATAATTTTCCTAAACTTTCATCTATGCCTTTAATGGCTCTGTAAATATTTCTTGATCTTTGTTTTACTAATTTTTTTTCAGCTACCGTACTATCAATTCCCAAGTTGCAGTACATAACACAATCAATATGTTTGAGTGTGCTGACTTTTTTTCTGTCTGACCAAGTAACATACCTTACAATTTTATCTACATCTTCGTATGTGTATTTACAATCTTCGTGCATGTTTTAATTTATATAACTCTGTTAATTCTTTTTTGAGTTCCTTTATCTTTGAATTTAATAAAAATATTTGGTCCTCACAAGCTTTGATCTTAATATCCTTGCGACCATCTTTATCTGGTGTACAATTTTCATTAATATAATCCACAATAAAATCTTTTTTATCTTCAATTTCACTACGATACTTAACCATATATGGCCATTCTTTCAATGCATGAAGTACAGTTGCATGGTTTTTGTTGAAAACTTTGGCTATTTGTTGATAAGTCAAACAAAGTTTGTGTCTAAGTATATAGTAGACTATAGCTCTACCTTCGATATACTCTTCTTTTCTGCTGTTAGATCGCAGGTCCAGTTGTAAAATTTTTTGCGCTATATATATTACGCTTTCGGGATTTAGATTTATCATTTGATTTGATATATGAATTTAAGTTTATAAAATCTAAGTATTCATTTAATGAAATGAACTTTAAGTCTGTAAATATTAAAAAGGTATCAGCTGTCTTTAAACACTCAACAACAAATGGATCAGCATTTTCTAATGTAATCATAAACGAATCTTCAACTTCGTATTCAATCGCCTTTGTATACTTCAACTCTAACTCCATGATCTTTTAATTCTTTAATTCTATATTCTTGTAATTTAGATACCTTTCCTTTTTTTCCTTTAACTTCTATAAAAAAAACGTCCGAATCTTTTGGTATTGCCATTAGATCTGGTATGCCGTTTTTGTTTGTCAACTTTAATTTAATAACATAATATCCCTCAGCCTCTAACTCTTTAATTTTTTTAGTTTGTATTTGCTGTTCAGTCATAATCAGTTACCTCCACGCCCAGGATTAACTGGCTTTGGTGGTGGTGTTACCACACTTGGTGCAGGTTTAATGACTGGTGTTGATATTGAATTATTATTTGAGTTATTGTTACCCCCTTGATCTATAGGCTTTGGTTTGTTCCAATGCGGATAGTAAGTGGGAGAGCCATTCCAATGATAATAATTCCAATACCTTGAGTAAGAGTGAACATTATCATATATGCGATATATGTTAGTTGGCTTGATTGCATCAATAGGTATTTTTAAAGTATCGCCTTCTTCAGTAAGCGCTAACACGTGTGTGATCTTTGGCTTTTGCTGATAGTATATTGGCGAGCAACCAAGAAACAGAACAATAAATATTATATATCTTATCATATTACTAAGTTAATAAATCTCTCTTAAAATGATTTAGTGTGTAGTCTTTCTTCTTAACTACTGCTTTGTATATTTCTTTTTCAATACCATCTTTTGAAAAGATCCAATATATTTTATTATACAATCTGTCTTTGGTTGTCATTCTATCTCTTGACTGCCAGTAACTTGTAGCGCTGAAGTCAATATTATAATAGATCAAAGCTTCAGCTTTACGCAAACTAATTCCTTCACGTCCAGATACTATTTGTAGTGCTATTGTCTTACCTGTATTATTAAACTCTTCTAATGTTTCGCATAACAAATCGCCATATACTTCTTTCAAAGCTTCAAGTTCTGCTTTAAATTTGTAGAAGATAGCAATCTTTTTACCTTCAAATTTTTTACGTATGTATAAAGCTTTAGCAAGATCAAACACCATTGATCTACCGCTTTCAAACTTAACAGTACCGGAACACAACTGATGTATCTTTGTCATTAATTTTACCGGAGTGTCCGCTAATATAACTTCTTCATTACCCTGGACCACTCTTTCTTTCTTAAGTTCTTTGATAATGTTTTTAACTTGTGAGTCTATATCTACAAACAAAATCTTTTCATTTGTATTAACAACAAAGCCAGCTTCCTTCTGCGTGTATGAGATAGTGTATGGTTTCATCTGATCTAATATAGTTGGTAGTCCATCAGACCAATCATTAATAAACAAACTATTAATTTTTCTTTGCTTGACTCTTACATAAACTTTAGCAAACTGATAAAAGTTTTTAAAGGTTTGAAATGGATTGCCGGGGATCGCATGTACTTGATGAAACATTTGAGAATACGATTCAGGTGTAGGTGTACCAGATAGTAAAATAACTTTGGCTCTATGTATATTAATGAGACGTTGAACTGTCTCACATCGTTTGTTCTTCTTCGGAAATGCACCCAAAGTATGCGCTTCATCTAATATTATATAATCAAACATGGTCTCATGAGACACTTTATGTAAGCTTTCATAATTAATTACTGTAATCTCATAGTTAGGTTTAAGTAATTTGTAATCGTTTACAATACTTGAAATTGCTTTTTTCTTTGTAACAAACAAAACATTATAAGCGTTAAGTTTAGAACATATGGACAGGCTGGTAAGAGTTTTACCCGTACGGACTTCCATGGCTAAGTATAAAAAGCCATGATCATTTATAACCTTGGTGCCTTGACGCACAATCCTTTTCTGATAATCTCGTAGTTTAAAATTCAAAGTCTGTCTGTTTTTCTAATTCGTGTTTCAATCTAAATCTTATCCATCTCATACTTTTATCTCGCCCTTGTTCTGGCTCACACTCATAAGCAAATAAACCAAATGCTACAAGCCATTTGTTAAATCGTGTACGGCTTACAGTTAGTTTTGATTTGGGTGCAAAGTCTGGGTTGTCTTCTATAAAATCATGGTATAGTTCTTGCTTCGCTATCTTACCGGCTGGTTTTAATTTCTCGTGTATATTATTTTCTAATACTCCACACCATTCAATAAACTCATGACAAGTTTCAGCTGATAGTCTTCTGACTTTTAAGTTTACAAATTCACTCTTCTGCAATCCTTTTTCTAAATAAAGCTGTAAACAATTAATCATGTAGTTATCAAACTGACACCACTCCTCATCATTCCAATCTCCAAACATAAGTTTACCAAACTCTTCAAGCGGAGTGTAATCTTTGTTGTAATGGTGAGCTAACTCCAGCTCCCACTTACGTCTTTCAAATGAGGTACCTTTACCTTTGATAGCATAGTTTGTGGTGATTACAATCTTTGGAGATTTAGCAAAAGGAATTTTGATAGCGTCTTTGTTTTTCTTTTCTAACGTTAATCCTTCTGTTACTACAGAAAACAAACGTTCAAAGTCAAAATGTTTTTTGACATCATCAAAGCATAGGACCTGGGTGTCTGCACTTACTAACTGGTAAGCGAAAGATCTTTCAAAGTTAAAAGACTTACCATCTATAATTACTACCTTCTTCATATGGCTCAGGCCGTTGACCCATAATCCCTTACCGCTTCCGCCTTCTGGATTATCAGATATAACTTCATCATTTAATATAACAGCCGGACAATACGCTAAGTTCTTCCAGCCATGAAGCATGTATCCTATAGTAGATCTCATAGAGTTTATTCTATCATCATCTCCTCCACATATATTTTGTATAAACTTTTGATAATCACAATCAATACTTTCACACAATGCAAAGTCCCGATCTATTACATGGTCCTTCCATACGTAACCACCTAAGTCTAAATAATCTATTTGTTTTATATTGTCTTTACTAATTTCAACTGCACCATTACGATAGTATAAGTATGTAGTATTCTTTTTATCTTCAATAAAGTATACATCTATTGAACTTAACAATGTCAAAAACTCTTCTCTAAAATATCTGGTGTGTTCAGCAAAATAATTATAGACAGACAAGTCATCAATGTCTAACAAATAATTTAAAATAAAATCTTTTATTTCTTTCTCGCTGGTGTGATCAATCAAGTTGTTAGTTACTTTTACAAAGACATAGTTCTTACTACCTTCAGGACAAAACTTATAAAAGCCATTCTCTTCTAAGAAATGTTTGAATAGTATATGTATAATTTTTATAACACCTTTGTCGTTCTTGGTCCAGAACTTATGGTTTGACTGCTCCTCTTCTAATCTATTGATTACATTCTCTACTATATTAGCGTCAAGTTCTGTAAGCTGTGTACGTAATTCTTTTTTAGATACACCTCTTTTTAATTTGTGTTTGATCATGTTGACTTTGTCTTCGTCCTCATAATATTTTGTGCCAAAGTTTTGCACTTGTGAGTATGCGCTGTCAATAGTTCTTTTGATCTCTGACTTACTAAAGTTCTTAGTTTGGAAACCATTCAACACAAACTCAGCTAAAGTTTTGTTAACACCAAAGTCATTGAAGGCGCTGGCTAATACATATGCATTATTATTTCTTTGACCTTCAGTCATTGGATATTTCTTTTGCCACCACTTAACCAGTATATCTACAATTTTATTTTCATCAGTAACTGGTATAGTTTGTAGATCTACATTCTTAATTATCTCTGTGTATTCTTTTTCTTCAAGCTTATCCCATACACTTGCGGTTTCGTTTATATGTATTAAAGGATCATAACTTTCATAACAAACTCTTGATAAGTTCTTACATGTCTTATCAAAGTATTCAGATCCAAAATGTTTTTCTAAACTATTAAAGTAACTCTTATGGTTGTCAGCTATTGGTGGTATCTTAATTATAGCCTTGAGTCCTTTACCTGATGGAGATATAAATACAGAATAAACATATTTATTTTTAGATAGTCTCTCTTTTTCTTGTAACAAATCTCTGTTGCTTGGGTATCCATCAAAATCCAAACAGATCAAACCGCTGTGTTGATTTAAAGACTTGTCATTTCGTTTTGTAAAATTACCGCTGAAGCATACAGCTGGTAGTTTTTGTTTCAAGGAGTTAACCTTGTCTTTATCTTTCTCTTCTCTAATTCTTTTTACAAGCTCCTTAGACGCACCATCTTTTATCCTTTGAAGGATTAGTATTGCTTGTCTGTAAAAAGGCTGAGAGGTCTCCTTTATATCTTTGAATATAGTGATTTCCATTGTTCTATTTAATTATATTTTATTCTTTGATGACGGAAATGACAAAAAAATAATAGAAAAATAATATATAAAAATTTAATGAGAGTATAAAATATATTATTGGATATTATAAAAATGTTCTGTCATAAGTGTCATAGTATACTACATAAAAAAGGGAGGAAAAACCACTTATCAATTAAACCTCCCAATCATATGTAGTGCCTTTCGGCATTCCAAACATATCTTAGAAAGGCAGATCTGTACCCTGAGCTGTGTCAGGTTGAACTGCTTGTGTAACAGGCTCTTTCTTTGCCTGCTGTTCAGGTTTCCACTCATTGATAGTTACGTAGTGTGTCTTACCATACTCGCTTGGTCCGTCAATATTTTTATTGACTTTCAATTTAACATACCATTTACCTTCGTACTGGAAACGATGCTCTTGTGGAATATCGGAAAGACATAATGAAACCTCTACAAGATTTCCGTCAAACTTCTCAACACCATTACCAACTTTAATGTACTTCTTTTTTACTTCGCTCATATTACTTTGTTTTAATATTACGCTCCAAAATATTAACAGCATTTGAGATACAACTTTGTTTCTCTTCTATGCTCATGTAGATAGTTGGAACTTCTATCCACAATTTTTTATCGTCTAACTTTAGTTTACGCTTGGCTTTACTAAAGAGCCTCAGTATAAACGTAATTAGATATTTCGTGTGTCTTATCATCGCTAAAAAATTTATTATAAACTCTAACTGCTTTCTTGACTTTCTCTCTACCTCGATCTATAAAATCAGTAGTTGTCGGTGCTATCTTCATAGCTCCGTTCTTTTTATCTACTACAATAAAAACAAAAGGCTTGTTAAATAGAGTAGAATATATGTATGCTTGTGCATCATAACAATATTCTCGACAGGACCATTTAAATTTATGTACATCAGAAGATGTTTTCAGATCTATGATCGCTCCGTCAGGATAGTCCAATACTTGTACCTCTCCGGTTTCTTGATCTTCTATTTCTAATTGAAAAGGATTTGGATTTAATACATCACATTTACCTTTAAACATTACACCTTCAATTTGTTTTATTGCTGGTACCTCATACTGAACATTGCTATCATAAACCAGTTCGCTAATTTCTAAATTAGCTTTCATCTTATCACATAGCTTTAGCATATGATCTCTCTCTTTTTGTAGCAAGACATCATACTGATCTAAATTATTTTCAAGTGTAAAATCTTTGAAAGCTTTAGTAACTCTGCTCTTTGAGTCGTGGACTGGTATCTCGTTGATCTTATCTGGCTCTAACATATACAAGTGAAAGTATCTACCTTGTATCAAAGCTAATGTTTTTTCCACTAATCCAAACTCTGTTGGCTTACTGATCAACTGCTTTACGTTTGAAGCTGATAAATATTGTTTGCCAAAGGGACCATAATATTCACTATCGTCCCTTAATCTTTTTAATACTTCTTGTTCTGTCATGTCTTAACAATCTTAGCTATTTCTTTTTCAACTACTTTAGTTACTTTGTATTTCGTTGAAAGTTTTTCAATGATCCATGGTAGTCCTTGCTTCTTGTTAGCAACAACAAACTTCAGAACTTTTTCCCAGTTTCCATCTCCAATTTGTAGAGCATAGGTACCGGTCATTTTCTTTGTAGATTTTTTATCATCGCCAAGACTTGCGGTATCTTCCCCAATCCATAACGATAAACCTAATCCATGCATTGCAATAGCTTTTGCTGTGGACCTTTGTATAGTCCTATTAACATCAAAAGATGTCATCTTTGTTAATGGTATAGATCTATTTAAATTATCTGTAACTGGCAGATAATCTATGTGTTCTACACCATTAATAGTAATACCTACTTTTACATTTGCAAACTTGCCGTCTGTAAAGTATGGTACTCCATCAAGGTTTTCATAAACCCTACGTGTGCTGTTAGGATAATTACTTTGTAGGTAATGCCATGCCCACGCCCAAGATAGATAATCAAACCTACCTTTTTTTTCTACTTTGTCATTTACTGAGATCTTACTCAGATTTTGGTAAACTTTTTCCATTTTGTTTTGATTTAATTGAATTTAATTCTTGTTTATAATTTGTATACTTATTCAGTAAAGTTTCTCTTCGTGATTTTAAATTTTGTATATGCTTATCATTCTTTCTCGTATTCATTTCTGTTTTAATACGATCCTCAATGATATTTAATTTATGTAGTGTATTGTTTATCTGGACCAGCTTGCTACCAATGAGCCAGCCATGTTCAAAAAACATATCATACTCGTTAGGCGTACACTCTTTGAAATAATCTCCGCCTTTGCCTAAGTTAAGTATTTCAGTCTTATCTTCAAACTGCTGGATCTTGCAACCCCTACCAATAACACTCATGCCTTTAGGCAATACGTTCTTTATTGTTTTTTGATCTGCGACTGCTTGTAACACTATATCTTTTATCTTATACTGCATTCGTTTCTTTTATACTATCAACAATATCTTGATAGTCTTTATCATTGTCAATTAGCTCCTTAGCTTTTTTGTATCCATGTAATATGGTACTATGCTGGACCGGACAATCATTCTGTTCCATAAAGGTTTGTATATATGAAAGTCTAATAGGTCTTTCCATACATAGATAATATAACATTTGTCGTGCGTCCACAATGTCTCTTCGTCTTGCAGGCGAAAACATCTGATCTAATTCCAAATGAAACTCTTTTGCTATTGCTGTTGCGTACGCATCAAATACTTTTCTTTTCATTTTTTTGTTTTATTAATTTGTCTTTGATTTTATTCTCTTCTTTTCTTACCTGAACTTTATAAAGGATCAAGTAACCAATTAGATCTGCTACACTATCTTCTGTCAGATCATTGAGTCCTTTGTTTTTTATCCGGCTCAGTTTATCATCTATCCTTGCAAGTATACCTTCTCTTGCTGATAGCTTACTAAAGATCTGCGGTGGGTGGTTTGCTGTGTCCCCATACGCTTTGTTCTTTTCAATAAGAAGCATGACGATCTCACGTCCTACCTCTTTTATTAATTCTTCTGTTGATTTCATAAATTAAAAATAAAGTTTATTAATACAAAGAAAACAAATATTGCGACAGCTCCCATTAAAAATTCAATACATTGATAGGTACTCTCTACTTGTTGTTTAGATCTACCTTGTCTATATTTTTTATCTTCTTCTGTCATTGTACTGCTATTCCTTGTTCGTTTAAAATAATTCCATGCTCACATTCACTAACCCATTTTCTTGCTTCTTCTATATCTGTTGTTGTTTTAATTTCATCTGGCTGTTCTCCGCCATGATATAATTCTACTTGGTATGTTGTCTTTCTCATAATTTTAATTTAAAAAGAGATAGGGTGCTGATAGAAGTGCATTCTTAAACTTTCGCACCCATTCTCTGTTAACTAAACTAACCACTATATGAATAATGGGATAGAACAATCATGACACATGTCATCACTGATCATATCCGCTTTTGTTGTCCACTTACCGCAACGCTCACACTCTACTAACGTACCATGATCCGTTGAAGAACTCTGGACAATTTTTTCGCATGCTTTAATATAAGAATAAATTTTGTTATTTGAAAGTTTGTTCATGTTTTGATTATATTATATTATATTCTATGCAAATATCGTTTATTGTTTTAACATATGCAAATTTATTGTGGTCTATTTTCTTCTGCATATTCTTTTATCTGTGAGTGCATGCTATCATCTACATAATCCCAGTAAAAATCTGTAATGTCTATGTTGTTATACATTACTCTTTCTATTTCTAAATCTGCTTCCGGTGGCTGATAGTAGTCTCCGTTATCCCAGTAATAAGAATAGTCTACCCATAGGGTATACGTTTCTTCTTCTTGTACGTACGTTCCGTTATATTTCATCGTTATAATGTTTATGTGTTGTTTCTAATACTTCTATTACATCTTCTTTATAAGAAGAATCTAAGGCACAATTTATTAACCACTCTAATTCGCTATAAGGACAAGAGCATTCTTCATTGTACCATTTAACATAGCTTTCTATTTGTTCTGTTCTATTCTTCATCTTGATCTACTTTTAAAATTATACTTTCCACTATGTTATTAGTCTCTGGATCAAACAGATCCTCTTCGACATGATTTAGTCTGTATACCTCACTATCATTATGATACCTGAAATTTACATCTACATCTTCCAGCGTTCTACCGGAATATATTAATTCGCTTTCTATCTTTAATAAAAAGTCTTTTAAGTTACTTGCTTTCATATTTAATTATAGTTTAATATTATTTTAAATTGTGTTAATAGTGTATGTTCTATCTCGTCATACTTTCTATCAAAAAATTCCTGAGCTTCCTCAGTATATTCAAAATACTCATGGACCGCATCTTCATCTTGAATAGCTATCCACGTGTTATCCCCAAATCTTTCTGTCGTTATTTGACATGCAAGATCTGATACAACTTCTTTAAATGTTTCGTTTTCTATTTTCATAATTTACTTTTTAAAAAAATGCCGAGGGGTTTAGAGTATCGCCACCCCTCGTAAGAAATTAGTACCATTGTTTCAATACTCGCCTATTTCTACATTTTTAACTTTTTAAATCTTTATACCAAATTTTATATTCATCACTGGTCTCAAGATCAAACACCGCCTGATCTAAATGTTCAATAACAAATTTTAATTCTGCTATCTCATCACTACCTAATCGGTCGGACCAATCAAGCATACTTTTCAATGAGCTTACTGCTATTTTTGTAGCTGATAATAATTCTATTTTTTTCATATCTATTTATTTTCAAATTCGTCTGCGTACTCGCACGCATTGTTATAAAAATCAGGGTCTTGGTCCTGAACGTAGTCTACAAAATTGTTGAACCAAATGTAAACTGGATCAGTCGTAAAGCTATCCGTTTCTCTGACCTGTATATCAGTTTCAAACTTACAATCCTCTAAGAACACAACTCTAAATCCGTTAGGTCTTATGTGTTCTAATAAGTGGTCAATTTGCCACACGTCATCGCCATCATCACGCCATGTTTTTCCTAATACTTTGACCGCTTCAGCTTGTAGCTGGTTGCTGTCTACAAAATCTTGGGTCGAGGTATATCTACCCAGATATTTTTCCTCTTGTAATGTTAATCTGCTCATATTATTATTAGTTTTTGTATTTCAAAATCTGTTAATTGTTCCGGCTTATTGCCGTCTGCTATTCTCTCTTTATTATTTAGATCTAACCACTTACTAACGTCATAAGTGGTGGTAACATATTCTTTCTTGCCGTAGTTATTTCTAAAATAAACTATGTACATGTTTTTTTCCTTTGTTTTCATACGTTATATAAATAATGTGTTTCATGTGTTAGGTCGTAAGCTATGCTTTGCGCTTTCAATCTATTTTCTGGCGCTACGCACACCCAACGTCTCATGCAAAATACATTTGATGAATTACCCCACGTAGTTCTGTATTTAATTTTCTGCTTTCTTAATTCTTTAAGAAGCATTTTAATTTCCTTGTCCACTAAATGTGAAGGACATGGACTATCTTCATAAGTGCCGGTGTCATTTGCACCGGCTATTGCATTGACTGGACGAAGGTACCCACGCCAGCCGTCAATTTTTACGTACTCTGTTCTTGTTGTATTTATCATTTTAGATCTATTTTAGTTTTGTTATCTTTTATTATTCCCTCTGCTATAAGGTTCTGCGCTGTTCTACCGAACCAGCCTTGTAATTGATATGCAAGACCGGTATCATGTAGCTGTTGCCATGCCTGAATTAATTGTTCTTTGCTTTCTGCTGGTATCCAGCCTTCAGCTATTCCGGTGGCTTCGTATGTTGATAGTTTTGTTTTCATATTTCTGTTTCGATTTTAGTTAAACGTTCCAGCTTCTGCTCGTCCGATATTGTGGACCAATCTGAAGGTGGTTCCCATTGAGGTATCATTGACCTCATTGTAGCAAATACAATTTTTTCTTTGTATTTTACTTTCTGTTTGAGTGATGTTTTGTCATTGTCCATGAGTTCGCCCAACATCAAAAAGCTTTTCATTGCATTAAATTTATCCATAGTATTAATAATTATTTGTTATATAAGTTTCTATTTGTTCTGGTGTCGCTGTGTAAACCGGCTTTTCATAGTCCCTGAAATAATCTTCAGCAACAATAAAAGGTAGCACCATATGTTTACCGCATATGTTGGCAAATTCAAATTGCATTGCCTCTCTATGTTTGCGTTGTTTCTTTGCGTTATGTAATAATTGTCTTTCTTTTCTGTGCATAAGTATTTAATTTAAGTTTGCACAAGCAATCTACGAAGAATAAACTACTTGTGCAAGCTTTTTGAACATTATTTTCTTTTTCTATCTGTCAGGTTACTAAAATCTCTGACATGTTCAACGTCAATTTCATAGTAATCTCCGGTCAATCTATCTAACCAAATTTCTGATTCTGAACATTGAGAGTCAAAGTATTCTAACCGGTCCTGTATATAACTTTCGCATTCAA
>Ga0115012_10001294_pt1 | contig 14508 bp, 10 predicted proteins | sample TroAtlMetagenome_FD_88706 | JGI IMG/M metagenome (GOLD analysis project Ga0115012, IMG submission 88706) | Marine eukaryotic phytoplankton communities from Atlantic Ocean - Tropical Atlantic ANT10 Metagenome | ecosystem: Environmental > Aquatic > Marine > Oceanic | place: Tropical Atlantic...
GAGCGGCGAGTTGAACGCCTCGCAGCCGGCGAACATGCAGTTGGCCTTCTTGAGGTTGGCCACGGCCCAGCCGTTGATGCTGCAGTTGAAGAGCGCGCAGTTCTTGAACATCTCGAAGGCGGTCGTGAGCTGCTGCGTTCCCAGGCTGCTCAGATCGCCGCGGAAGTTGTGGCAGTCGACGAACATGCCGTCGCCGAAGACCATATTGGGCATCCTCCACGTCTCGAGGCCCCTGCCTTGGAAGCGGTAGCAGCCCTTGAACATGTACTTGGCGCTCACGACGTGGTCGACCTCCCAGCCGCTGAGGTCGGGGTCGAAGCCGTGCGGGTTCTCGTCCGGCTTGCACCCGTGGAACGCAAAGAGCTCGTCGATGATGGTGATCGTCGGGAAGCGCCACGTGCCGATCGGGCCGTGCTTCGACTCGGCGTTGTCGGGGTCGCGGGTGTAGAGGCGCGCCGCCTCGTAGAGGTCCCAGGTGGTGGAGAAGGTGGTCGTCGTCATTGTCGCTTGCGCGGTTGCTCCTACCAGTAGCGCCAGCGCACAAGCGCCAGACCCAGCACAGGGCCCGCGGCGCACGATGGGCGCCGCGGCGCACGAGCGCCGCCGCCCCCCCCCTCCCTCTCCGCGGCCCTGGCGCTTGTGCGCCAGCGCTATTGACCGCGCGAAGCGACGGCGGCGCGTGGCCGACCGCCGCGGAGCATGAACGCCGCCCCGCGACGACCCGACGGGATCCTGGTGCCGCTCGACCGCGGCTTTGTCGACCAGCCGGAGCGCTGGGCGAATGCCATCGACGCCATGGCCCGCGCCCTCGCCAGCTTCTTGGCGATTCGCTGCAAGCTCTTCCTCCGCCGCGGCAAGTTTGTCACCGACGCGTACAGGAGCAACGCGTGGTCGATGAGCGACTCGGACGAGGTCATCGTCCCGGTGCCCGACGGGAGGTGCGCGTCGTGCTCGCGGTGGATGAGAGAGCCGTCGTCGGGGCGGATGCTCTGCGCCGACTGTCAGCGCCAGCCGCTCGTCATGCGCCCCGGCAAGACGCTGGTGGAGATCATGTACGCGGGCTCGCACACGAGCCTCGAGCTGACGCAGGCCAAGGTGGACGAGATCGAGCGGCTGCGCGGGCACTGGATGTTTGCGTACGACACAATGTGCCTGTGCCAGGTCTTCGAGCAGACCGCGATGGAGATCCTGGACGAGGCCGTCCACGGGCGCTCGCCGGGCAACTTTTCGTTTGGCGACAACTTTACGGCGGCCCAGAGCCCGTACGTGATCAGCTACCCCTACCCGCAGACGCGCGGGCCGCCGCCCCGCTCGTCGAAAAGCCGAGGCGCGCCCTCCTCGCAGCGACGGTCTCGCCCGCGCGGCGAGGAGCGCATCGGCAAGGTCGGCATCCGCCTGAGCAATCACCTCTCGGGCCTGATCATGAACTGGCTGCGCCACATCGACGTCATGCACTCGTGGCGGTTCAGAACCTTTGCCTTCGACGACCACGCGCAGAGCCAGTCTGGGGAGGACGAGGCCGTCCTCTCGCACCTCTCCTACTTTGCAAACCTCATCGCCAACCTCGTCGCGCGCACCGAGATCCCCGACGGGGGCGACTCGTCGCGGCTGACGCCGACCACGTGCGGCCAGCGGGCAAAGATCGAGTTTGTGCGCAACGAGCTCGGCGCAAAGGAGGAGGCGGAGAGGGACGTGCGCGCGATGCGGGCGCTGCAGGCGCTCTTTCGCGCCTTTTGTGCGTCCACGGCGACCCCGCAGCAGCGTCGTTCCCAACAGCTCGAGGTCCTGTCGTCGTTCTCGCAACGGACGGCCATGGCGACCGTCCTCCGCAACCCGCCGCCCGAGATGTGCGTGCGCAGCCCGAACATTGCGCAGCTCGTCGAGGCCAACGAGCTCGCCTGCAACCTGACCATTCGGTACAGGACCGACGACGCACTCCTCGAATCGGTGGGGGACACCCTCTCCAAGTCGATGAACCTCGAGCTGGCCGTCGAGATGCTCACCACGGCCGTGGACGAGGCCAACGCGTGGCGACGCACGTGGAGCGAGCGCCAGCAGTACTTTCTGCCCGTCGTCTGCCGCGTCGCCTCGGGCGAGTCCGCCGCCGCCGTGGGCCCTCGGTGCTGGTGGGGCGAGCAGACGCTGCCGCCGGCGCCGTGGCTGCGCGGCCCCGCGGCCGAGGGCTGGGCGCTCCGGCGCGCCGCGTCGTGGATGCGCGGACGGCGGCGCATCGGGCTCGACCGCAAGGGCCTGCGCATCGTGCTCATCGCCTCGATGCTGCAGGAGATGCTCGCCTCGCCCGACTCGCCCCTCGTGCCCGGCGTGGTCGCCGCCGAGCACATCATCCAGATTGCCGGCAACGAGCGCGTGCGGGCGAGCAACGCGTGCACGGCGCTGCGCGAGCAGATGCGCCCGCTCTTTGCCGGCGTCGAGTACGCCCAGTCGCGACTCACCGTGCTCCAGGGGAGCAGCAACCACATCACCGGCGAGCTGCAGCGCGCCGTCTGCCCGCTGTCGCTGTTCAGCCTCAGGGACCTCGTCACGTGCTTCTCGCGCGGCTCGCCCTACTTTCACGTCTCGCAGGCGCGGCTCTACGAGCGCACGCACGCGCTCATGGTCGTCAAGCCGGCGGAGGGCTACGAGGAGTTTCTCGAGGCCTCGCTCGACCTCTTCCTGCCGCTCATCGGGTACTTTCGGACGCGCCTCTGCGCCGGGTCCACGCCCTCCGACCTCTGCAACGGCACGGCGCACCCGCTCGGCGACCTGCTGCGCACGCTGCCCGAGGTGCGCGCGTGGGACCTCGACGAGGACGAGGAGCTGCTGCTCTCCAAGGACCAGGTCCGCGCGGGCCCGCCCGAGCTGATGCGGGCGCTGCTCGCCATGGCCAGCAAGCGGGGCGCGGTCGCGTACAGGCGACGCGGAACCGTCGAGCGCTTCGTGCTCTGCGGGCCCGCGCTGCGGCCGATGCTGGGGATGGCGCCGGGGACGGCGGAGGACGTGTAGCGTTGCGGTGTTGTGGTACAAACTCTTTTAGGCGGGCTCTCCCGACCACGAACGACGACGCTTACTCCCACCCCCACTGTACGAGTCGTCGTGCATTGCGATGACAAAGTCGCCGCGAGCCATCTCGTAGAGCGCGCCGCCCCGGCACGGATATGGCGGCGGCTCGAGGAGCATCGCGTTTATCCCGCGGATGAGACACCCCTCGATGGCTTCGAGGACGTGCAGGAGCCAGAACGCCCTCGGCGTGATGTTGGATGAGAGGGAGTAAGGGTACCTGGCGGCCTCGCCCTCCCCCGGCGGCACGGCATAGATCGGATACGGATAATCCGCGGCCAACGGAACCCCGGCCGCGTGCAAATCGCGGTAGGAAACCGCCTTGTCGTTGAAGTAGTGCACCGCCATCGCCTCGCGCGTCCTCGTAAACAGTTCGCCCTGAGGGTATGCCGTATCCAGAAGCCGCTTAATCGCTGCGTCCGGGTGCTCGCCGGCGTCCGCTCCGGCGCCATAGAGACCCTCGTGTATGGCGGCCTCGTACGCCTCCTCCGTGATCGCCATGCCTTCCGCTCCCTGTTCCTTGAACAGGTTTGCAAAGTACAGCATGGCGTCCTTGTGCAGCTGGAAATAGGCCCATAGGGCGTGTTTGGCGTACTCTGCGTCCGCCTCGTCCGGCCGCTGGTCGCGGAATTGCGTCTCTCCTTTCAGCCACTCAATCCTGTTGCCCCTGTTGCGGATGACGGCTTGGATGCCCTCTCCGGACGCAGCGAAGGCGTCTATTTTTCGGTACATCTCGTCGTCGACCTCGACCTCGACCGAGCCGCTGGTTAGCTCAGTGCCGCACAGACCATCGTCCAAACTCATGTGGACTCGCACCGCGAACTTCGTGTTCGAGAGCACCTTGTAGTCGTAGCTGGCCTGGAGGACCCCGGGAGACCACTGTCCGCCGTGAAGGACGAGGTCGTTGCGAAGGTAGGAGTCGCGGTGCTCTCCAAACAACAGACGGTCGCCTTCCATGAGCTCTTGCATCACATGCTCGTTGAACACCAGCGATCGCACCTTGTTCGCAACGCACTCCTCCGGAGTGTCGTCCCTCGGGACGTACGGGTGCGGAGCCGGCTCGTGATCCGAGAGGATTAGCAGGCCGGTGGCTTCCTCGTCGCGCAGCGGCAGCCGCGAGAGCCGCGACAGGTTGGGCAGCGGCATCCTGCTCTCTGCTGTTGCGGCCGGCGCGACGAACTTATCTCCAAACGCCGCGGTGTTGATACACCGACCCTTTTAGACGAGCACTCACGCACACACACTCAACCCGCGCGCCAGCCGGTCGTAGCGCGGGCACGCGCTCCGGTGCGGCAGCGTCCGGTGCAAGTTCTTCGGCTTGGCCTCCGCGCGCGCCGCCTCCTCCGAGCTCCCGGCCTCGCCGCTGCGCTTCGCCACCGCCTCGTCAAAGAGCGACGGCTTCCGGCACGTCCACGCCGCCCTCTGGCACGCGGCGCTGCAGTAGCGCCCGAAGATGGCGTTGTCGGTGTCGTGGACCGCGCCGCTCGGCAGCATCGCGCCGGGCGGCACGCAGCCCGCGCACCGAAAGGTGGGCGTGATCAGCGGCCCCCACACCCACTGCTCGACGCTCGGGCAGTACTGCGCCTCCTTGCACCACGCGCAGAGGCGCAGCGACGGCTCGCGCTCGCGCGTCGCGCGCAGCTCCTTGCACAGCAGCACGCGCTGGTGCGCCTCGGCGACCGTGACGCACGGCGCCCCGGGGTAGAGGTCTTCGAAGCCTCTGATGTAGAAGAGCATGGCCGCCTTGGGGCTCTTGAAGCCGACGCGGGCATCACGCCCGCCGCCGTCCGAGTACGTGACACTGAAGACGACCGCCTCCATCATCTTGGCCACCCGCCGGTCGAAGTCCGATGTCAGGTTCTTCTGGCCGTTGCGACCCGTCGGCGTCGCCTCGCGCTCGTACGCCGTGGCAAACGACCGCAGCACCGACGTCGCTTTCCAGTCTAGATCGGATTTCTGTTCGTCCGTTTCGGCCTCGAGCAAGCCGAGATACGCCGACTTGGCCCTCTCTCGCGAGAGCGCCGCGCTTTCCGCCAGCTTGGTCATGTCCTCCACCATGGCGTTCAGCTCGTCCACCTTCTTCTGGGTCCGGTGCTGCTTTGCCAGGTGCGCCAGCTCTGCATTCTTGATTATCATGGCCGCCGCCGCCGCCAACGCCGTCGCGTCCGCCAACGCCTCTTTGCACACTGTCGCGGCCTCCTTTGCCATGGCATCGTCCGGGTTGTCCAGCGCCTTTTGGTCGGCGATTTTCGCGCAATCGCGCGCGTTCTTCGCCAGCGTCGTCGCCTTCTCGAGCATCTCCGTCGTGCGGTCCTTCACCTTTTCGAGGTCCGCCCCGAGCCTCGGCGCGATCAGGTCGCCCCGATCCGCCCGGCTCTCGCGCTTGCTCTGCTTGCCCATGATCGTGCGCGTTTCCGGCGCGCGCGCGCAAGCGCCAGGCCCGCGCGCGTGTAAAATATATATAAATAGACGCCTCACGCGCGTCGGTGACCGGCCGCACTATTCATCGTCAACCCGTTGAAGGTCAGCCCCACCGCCGTGCGCGGCCCGGCCGACGGCGCGGCCGACGCTCCACGCGCCGGCGCAACGCCGCCACCGCCAATCTGCCGGAAGGCGCCCGTCGAGCTCACGGATCGCGGCGCGCAGGTCGCGCACGAGGCGCACGGCGACGCGTGGAGCGGGTGCTGGTGATGGGCCATCGGCGCCATGACCGCCTGGCGCGTCAGCAGCGCCTCGCGCTCCTCGGCCTGCTGCTCCTGCGGCGTCTTCGCTCGCGACGACGGCGGGCCGTACAGCTGCGCGTGCCCGTTGACGTGCTGCCCGATGCTCGAAAACTGGAGCCCGGCGCCGCAGGCCTGCTGCATGTCGCGCAAAACGTACGGGTTGCCCGACAGGCTGCCGCGCTCCTTGTAGAGCTTGTACAGGATCTCGGGCGTCGCGCTGCCCGGGTTGGAGCTCTGCTCCATCAGGCCGCCGGCCTTGAGGATGGCGGCGACGAGCTCGGCACAGAAAAAGGAGGTGTCATCCGTCTGCCGCGGCCACAAAATGGACCGCGCCATGCCCACCTGCGAAAAGGGCTTGCCCAGGCAGCGCGTCTTCGCGTAGTGCAGCATGCGCCGCTCGGCGTTCTTCGAGCAGCCGAGCTGGATGTACTCGTACTGCGGGTTGCGCCCGGTGCGCTCGACGATCTCGACGCCCACCGCATCGTTGAACACGCGGCACACGTTGGCGATCTGGCCGCCCTGCCCCGCGTGCTCGCCAATCCCAATCTCCACGTGCGTCAGGTTGCTCATCTGGCACGCCGCGGCCACGATGTTCAGGAGCGGCTCGCGGTACCACTTGTCCTGCATCCGGTAGAAGATCAGCGTCACCGACGAGCCGGCGTCGGCCATGGAAGCGCGCGATCGCACGCGGCCGCACGCCACTGCGCGCACGCTCTTGTTCCACCCGTTGTAATTTGCGCATTATGCACGAGCGCCTAGCGACGCGCTCGCGCGATGGCGCCCATCGTGCGCCGCGGGCCCCGCCCGGAGCCGCCCGGGGCTGGCGCTTGCGCGCGAGCGCCGTCGGATCGCGCGGCAAGCGCTCGACGACGGGGCCGATGACGACGCCGAAGCAACGGGTCAAGATTATAATCCCCGACGTTGAGGTCTTCCGACCGTTGCACGCAAAGTGCTTCGACCTCGCCGAGCTGGTCACCGCCGTCGCCACGCACCCGTCCACGCCCTCGTCGGAGCGCGTGCGCATCGCCTCCTACAAGACGCAGATTACGGACACTCTTCGCGGCGCCAGGGAACAGGACGCCGACCGGGTGGCGGCGGCTCGCCGTGTCAACTCGCTCATGAAGGACATGGCCGTGGCGGCCGGGCGCATCGCGGTGGAAGCGTCCGTGAAGCACGTGCTCAACAAGCCCAACACCTTTGATGCCACGACACACACCGTTGTCGACGCGTTTGATTTGGGCGGCGCCGGCGCGCAAGCCGCGGCCGCGGACCCCCCGACGCTGCCGCCGCCGCCGCTCGACGTCCTCGCGCAGGCGGCGGCCGCCGCCACGGTGGCGGCGCCGACGCCGACGTCGCCGACGCCCGGCCAAGCGGAAGACCCCGCGCCGACGCCCGCGCCCGCGAGCGTCGACTTGGACGATGCGGTCGACCTGCGCGTGAAGCGCGCGACGGAGGCCGCCGCCGTACAGGGGAGCTACAGCAACCACCGCTGGCTGCTGGACCTCCAGAGCGGTGACGACGGAGGCGCCGCCGGCACATCGACGCTGACCGGTACGTCGAGCCACGTCGCGGCCTCGAGGGTGCTCTGCTCGACGGTCAGCGCCATCTGCGAGCAGTGGCGCCAAAAGCAGTCGCTCGAGCCGCTCTTCCCGATTGTGCACCACCTCTTCCACAGCGCGGTGACGCACGGCCACCGCTGCACGATGGAGGCGCTGGCGCCCGTCGTCGGGTCGCTGACCGCTCCGGACGGGCTGCACCCAGACCCGACGGCGAGGGCCTTTCTGCCGCTGCGGCAGAGCAACGGCGCGCGACTCAGGGGCGACACGACGCTCGCTTCGTGCGACGTCTACCCGAGTGGCAAGCTGCCGCTCCCGACCGCCGTCCTGATCATGCAGCCCAGCTTCGCCGAGTGCGTGCTGAGGTACTTGCACTGCCATCCGACCAAGCTCGTCCTCGCGTTGCGCCTGCTGTCCGCGCTGTTCACCAGACCCCAGCTCGATCCGCACTACCTGGCACAGGCCAAGAAGCTGCTCGAGCCCGACTCGTTGGTGGTCAAAAGGATCGTCGATGCGGGGAACGCGCTCCCGCACGGCCAAATGGCGCGCCTGGTTGCGGCCACCTTGCTCATGGAATCCTCTTGGAGGCCGAAGGTCGGGCCCCCGTGCGCATGGAACGTCGACCCCAGCGCGCGGTGGTCGAAGCTCGCGAGGCACATCTGGTCGAAACTAAACCCCGAGGTGCACGAGGCCTTCCTGGTCACCGTGTTCGCTCCGTCGGTCCAGCCCCTCATGACGGACAGGTACGAGACCACCAAGATCGACGAAAAGAGCAGCATACTGGCGTTTTACATGTTGTCGGTACCCGCGTCGTCGTTTCCGGCCAGCGTCACCCTGCCCAAGCTGCCCAAAACGTGGCTAGAGAAAAGGGAAGGCTGGGCCAAACCGGTCGCCGCAAACGGGCAGGCTCACATCGACGCCGCCCACGCGTGGCTTGGCACGATCTTCGAGCACGACCATCCTCCGGAGGAGATGGAGCCCGTCGAGACGGTGCTCTTCGTGTGCACCTTCTGGGTGCACGCGGTCGAAACGGTGCAGGGCCTGAAGGCCGTGCCGGCGATCGTCGCATTCCTCGAAAGCCTTCCCAGAGACACGTTCTCGCCGGCCGTCGCCTGGAAGACGCTCTGCGCGCTGAACGGACACTTTCGATACCGCGCGACGAGCCCCGTGCGCGATGCGATCGTTCACATCAGCGAGAGCGCCCGGTCGACGATCACGCAGTCGCTGGTCAGGATGCTCATCGGCCACGCAAAGTCCATGCCCGGCGGCACCTATCGACCCGACTACCTGGTCTACAGCACCGACCAAGAGTTTGCCGAGGGAGACATCCTCTCGAAGGACACGCTGGCGTACAGGTTCACCTCGGGGACGCCCGTCGTGCGCATTCCGGAGACGCTCGTCCTGCGGTCGCCACGGAACCCCTCGGTCCAGGAGCGCCTGCCGCTCCTCGGACACGAGGCGCTCAGCGCGTTCATGACGGCCCCGGTCGACGCAATCCCGTTGTTCGTGCAGTTCTTTAGCAGCGTCGAACTCGACGAGGCGATGCGCCTCACGCTGTTCTCGCTGCTCGCCACGGACGAGCGCAGCAACTTTGCGCGGCGCAATCGCTCCGTTTACGGACGAGTCAAGGAGTGGGAGCGGAGGGATCGCTCGCATTTCCTTGCGTACATGGTCCAAACCTTCCCGCATCTGCTGTCGAGCGCCTCGCCGATTGCGTGCGAGTACTTTCGTCGCCCTCCCAACCTGGTGGTCCCGCCCCTCTTCTTGCCGACGCGCGACAGCTGCCCCCCCGGAATGATGCAGTACCACTGCTACGTCGTTTCCAACGAGCTCGCCAAGTGCTTCAGCTCCCACTTGGCGTGGATGTGCGCGATCAACCCGACGTCGTGCAAGATGATGCTCGCGCACCGCAAGTGGTCGGACCACGACCTGATCGAGGCGCTGATCTGGTACGTGATCGGGATCGACAAGGCCCAGCTCGACCGTCTGGACTCGTGCAGGTTGTACGGCTTCGGCGCCGACAACACCATGCCCTGCGCGCAAATGGACGCCGAGTTTGGGGTCATCCCCGGCAGGCCCAAGAAGAGGTGCCACGACTGCGCGACCGAGATGCAGGCGTGCATGGTCCCGCTCTACTCGGGCGACGTCTACATACCGGAGCCGATTCGCCGGCCGCTCGACGCGGACGAGCGCTTCGACTACCTGGACAGATACCACCATCGGATCCTAGGGTCGGACGTTTGCAAGTACGCCACGGCGTACGCCTTCACGGACCAGGTCGTCGCCATCCTGAAGGCCATCGGCGACAAGAGCCTCTTCGGCCCGCCCGGCCGGCAGAAGCTCGACCTCTCGGTGTGGCTGGTGGGCCAGTGGAACCGCGTGGACGACGGCGCCGGCGGCGCCTCGCTGTGGGTGAGCAAGTACGTGCGCGCCGCGTGCGACGGCTCGCGAGGCGACGGCTCGCTGCTGCTCGACGTCTTCGTCGAGCTTTCCAAAGGCGCGCCCGAAGCCGCAAAGGTCGCGGTGGAGGCCGAGCTCGTGGACGGGAGCACCGCCAAGCGCATGTTCGAGGCGCTCCTGAAACTCGACGGCCCTGTGCTGGATGCGCCCCTGGGAAGGGAGCACGCGGCGCTGGGGAAGGCGCTCCTCCTCGCCTTCCCGGACGCGCTGGAGCCCGACTGCGGGTGGCTGAGCCTGGAGTCGGTGACGCGCTCGTGGAACAGAGCGAGCCGCGCGTCAAACGCAAGCGGCCAAACGTACTACGTCCGCGCGATGCAGATCTTTCGCCTCGTGCACGGCGACACCGCCAGACCGAGCGTCGTCTACACGCGGCGCGGCGCGAGCGCGAGCGAGAGCGGGGTCGAGCTCGTGGCCACGGAGCGCGCCTGCGACTGGTACAAGGACCCCGCGAAGACGGCGGATTCGATCCTCCTCGACGACGACGACGACGTCCGGGTCCTCGACGACGACGCGCCCGCGCCCACGGCCGCGCCCGCGCCCGCGCCCGCGCCCGCGCCCGCGCCCGCAGAGGACGTCAAGCCCGAGGTCGAGCCCGGGCCCTCGGCCTACGGCGACGCCGACCTCGTCGTCGAGCGGACCCTCATGACGGTGGTCCGCGAGGGCGACATCCGCGAGGGCGAGGTCGGCATGCTCGTCGAGGTGTGCGAGCGCGGCGTGAAGCTCCGCTTCCTCCTGGACAATGGCGCGAACGAGACCTTCCAGTGGTCGAGCGTGCGCAAGGTCACCGCGGCGTGCCTCCAGCGCGCCGTCGCGCGGGCCGACCCCGCCGTCTGCATCCGCGTCGCCGGCCTCACGGGCTCGAAGCGCAAGCGGATGCCGTCGCCCAAGCGGCTGAACGACGCCTGCGCCGCGCTCACCCAGGTGCGCGCCGCGGTCGTGCGCCGCTCGAAGAACGACGGGCAGTGGCACGCGACCTCGGAAGCGGGGCCGAGCACGCCTCCGGCCGCGCTAGCCGACGCGCAGTAAGGGCGCGCGTACAGGAGTGAGGTAGAGTCGCGTGCGTTCGGTGCGCGAGTTTAAACCTACAATGTACGTCACCGTCTTCCGCCTGCTCTTGAGCGGCCTCGCCGTCCGCCTTCCGGGGCTCACCGGCATTCCGGGCGTGCGCGCCACCGACTGCGTCGTGACGCGCACCTTTGTCGGCTCGCTCTACGGCGTGAGCGCGCGCGTCGAGATCGACGTGCGCACGCGCGTCGCGCAGGTGCGGCTGCGCGGCGTGCCCGTCGCGGGCACCGTCGAGGGCAGGGGCTGGTTCTCGTCGCCCACGGCCGAGGAGGGGCCCGTCGAGCTCGATCCGAACTTCGCGGCGGCGCTGCGCCGTCGGCGCATCTCGATCGTGCGCGCCGCGCTCGACCGCGATCAGGACGTCATCACCGTCGTGACGCGCGTGCCGATCATCGGCGAAGCGACGCTCAGGCTGCTGCCGCAGGACCCGGTGACGCTGCCGCCGCTCGACTACGGGTTTGTTCCGCTGTGCACGCATGGGGACGAGTTGTAGCGCGCTGTACTGTCATTGATAGATAACCCCGCGCCCGTCGACGGCAGTCAAAGGGGTGGGCGCATGCCCGGCGCGCACCTGCCCAACCTCGCCGCGCTGCGGCTCGGCGAGGGCAATGACGACGAGGTCGAGGAAGACACCGGCGAGCCGTCGGCCGTGGCTGAAAACGGGCACATGTACATCGATAGTGCGCGTCAGGGTCCGAAGCTCCACAGCAGCACCAAGTGGCCACGCGCCATCTTGGGATTGCGACGCGATGGGAGCGTGAGCCCTAGCCATTACGTGGAGCTGATGCAGAACCTGACCAACTTTGCGTTCAGCGAGCTTGAGGCCTGGCCAAAGTATCTGTTCATCGTCGACGGCGAGAACCTGGCCCGTGACAGCTACCCCAATGGGTACAAGTGGACAAGGCTGGCACGCCTGTTTGATAACATCGTGCAAGCCGAACGGAGGGACCTCTATCTCCACCGAAACTTGCACTCGTGGGCGGAATGGCGGCAACCGACGGCGCTGTTCATGTTCACGTCCAAGTCCTGGCGGTACGACCCCGGGAGTCAGCACGACGGCGCGACGGCGTACGACTGGTACGCCTCGAGCTTCAGCCAGATGATGCAGCGGGTGGTGACGAAGTTTATCGAGACCCTGGAAAAAGTCGACGAAAACATCGACGCGCGGCCACAAGCGGTGGCCTTACAGATGCACATTAGCATCAAGGAGTGCAAAGGTAAAGGCGACGCTCCTTGCCAGGAAATCTTGAAGGCAAAGAACGACAAGGGGCACGTGTGGTCGGTGTGCTACAACTACGGGAAAGACGACGCTAAAGTACACGAGAGCGAGTACAAGCACGCGTACTGCGAGTTCGACGACCTCGCCGGCTTGCGACTCTACCAGGCGGCCTTTCAGATCTTCCAAGGGTGGAAGAACAGAACCCTGGACACCCTCAAGACATGGGGGGAGGACAGCAGGCGCCCAGACGTCGCCATTCCAGGGCGGAGGATTGTGAACCCCTACGACAAGTACAAGTCCGGAAGCTGGGAGGAAGCGCAGCGTGTACTGCAGGGGGTGAGGATGACGCGCGTTATGCCAACGCCGTTCATATTCACGGGCGACGGCGGTATGGCGTATCAGCAGCTGAACGATCGGATGGTTCACGTGAACTGGGAGTGGGCCCTCTTCGCTCCGCGCTTCCCGGAAAACTGGGTCCGCGAGCAGTACCTCCAAGAGCAGGCCTACCTGGCCGTGCAGTCCTTGGAAACCGAGTTCAACCGTTTGACAAACGCGATGGAAGATCCCAACGCCGAGCCACCGACCCCGCTGGCGGTCGACGGGAGTATTCGAAGGGTCTTTGCGGAAGAAAACCTTCTCGTGACCGTCTACCCGACGCTGCTCGACTACCACCCCAAACCGTGGGACGTGAAGCCAGTGATCCACAACAGGCGCGGCCGGCAGGGCCCTTGGCCGGACGCCATGCCCTTCTCCTACTACACGACCATGCCGGTTGCGCGTGCCAGTGTGGATCCGCAGCCGGCGAGGGGGCTGCAGGAGGCCGCCCGCAAACTCGCCATCGACGAGTACGTGGCCTACATGCAGCAAAACCAGATGTGGTAAAAACGTAGCGTAGGAGTTGAAGTCAAGAAATGAAACGGGGCACGCTCGGCGCGCGGGCGCGCGCGCGTTGTGATCGATAACCGAGCGCCCGTCCACTGCTACTAACACCACACATGCAGATGCAGCTCCCGCCGCTGGCGCCGCAGTTTAGGCAGCTCGTCGCCACCGGCACGAAGGCCGCCGCCGCCGCGCCAACAGACGACGAGAACGACGACCGCGCGCAGCTCTCCGACGGCGAGTACCGCACCGTGCTCGCCGCGCAGCGCACGCTGCTCGCCTTCCTGCGCACGGCGCTCGCGGTGCTCGTCGTCTTCCGCGACAGCGCCTTCGGGCCGGTCCTCGCGTCGACGGTCGCGGCGATGGGCATCTTCCAGTTTGCGAGCGCCGCGCCGCTCTACCTGACGTCGACGTGGCGCGTGCCCAAGCCGGGGAGCAAGGGCGGTCGCGTCAATGCGCACCTGCTCTTCCAGTGGACGCAGGCGCACTCGGTGCTCGTGTGCACGCTCGTTGTGGTCTGCGTGTCCATCGCTATCCCGTGGCGCTTCAACCGGGAGGTGGAGGACAGCGCCGCGACGCAGACGGCCATCGAGGTCTTCGACTAGAGCCGCGGGATGGCCCTCGCGCTCGAGCAAGCGCTCCCGCCGCTCATGCAAGTCGGGGTGATGATCCCGTCGGGCGTCGCGGTCGGCGTCCAAATGGCGCGCTACGTCGGCAGGGAGCCCAACGGAATCTGGGACAACCACCCCTACGTCATCGCGGCGCACGACTGGATCTTTGGGACCAAGTTCTGGAGCTTCCGCACCGCGGCGGAGGCCTGGCACTTCTTCGACCACGGGTTCACGCTGCTGCGGCGCGTGCTCGTCCAGCGCACGGGGCCCGTCGATTATCAGGAGCTCGGCCGCAACGGCGAGGCGCCGCTGTTCTGGAACTGGGTCGACGCCGCCATCTTCCACGATCTCAACCTGCGCATCGCCACCCCGCGGCCGCCGCTCGTGCCGCACGAGGCGTACCTCATCGCCTGAAGCGCGCGTGCGTGTGTTCGTCTATAATACGGAGAATAAATAACACCACACCACACGCGCCCCTACACTCGCGCCACCGGCACCCAGCCGTCGCGCCGGCCAGAGGGCCCAAAGAGGCTGGCGAAGCTGAGCCCCGGCTGCTCGTCCGCGGCCGTCGCGCGCGTCTGGTCCTCGCCGCGATTCTCGCCGTCGCCGTGGAAGAGCTGCTCGTGGAACGGTCGGCCCAGCTTGTCCTTTTCGCGAGTGTGCACGTCGACGCGGTGCGTCGTCACGCCGATCATGCGCGAGGTGTGCCGCTGGCGGTCGTTCTTGCCGCCGAAGGCGACGATGCCGCAGCAGCAAAAGGCCAAGAAGAAGCCCGTGAGCGCCATGCCCGAGGCCTCGACCGCGACCTCGTAGGTGTACGTGGGCGGCGAGGGCGGGAACTCCCAGCCGTCGGGCGACGGCGGCGGCGGGCTCGGTATCGGCGGCGGGGGCGAGGGCGGGGGCGGCGAGGGCGGTGGGGGAGACGGAGGCGGCGGAGA
>Ga0115012_10001298_pt1 | contig 14490 bp, 7 predicted proteins | sample TroAtlMetagenome_FD_88706 | JGI IMG/M metagenome (GOLD analysis project Ga0115012, IMG submission 88706) | Marine eukaryotic phytoplankton communities from Atlantic Ocean - Tropical Atlantic ANT10 Metagenome | ecosystem: Environmental > Aquatic > Marine > Oceanic | place: Tropical Atlantic Ocean...
CTTCTTTTGTTTCAGGATTTATCATCGTCTGGCTCAACATCTATTATTTTATCTTTGTTTATTTTAACAGAGCCATCGCCACGGTCTGCCTTTGCGTTATTTAAAATACTAATGTCTATCTGCAACTTACCCGAACCCCCTGCTGTACGTGCATTTAAACCTAAATTCCTACGTATTAACTGATCTAGCTCAGACAGTTCTTTAACTGTACGTGGACCTCTAAGGTTTTTAATACTATCCCGAAGTAATTTTATAGCAGAGGCAGCTACATAAGATTGATACTTTTCTGCTGGAGATGATTGTGATTGGGCAATCTCCATAAGTTTCTTATCTTCATCTATACGAGCTTCTAGTTTAGCTTCTTTTATAGCTTCATCTGTTTTACCTTCTAAGTCATCATCAAGTGATGCTTGTAAAGGGTCTTTGTTTTCTTTTACTTCTTCATCTTCTTTTAAAGATGGGTTGTTTGCATGAGGATCTTTCTTTGGTTTTGCACCCTCATCCCTTAACCATCTACGGAGCGTAGACACATTGATTCCTAACTCCTTCGCAATAGTAACAAGTTTATATTGCTGCTCGTACATTTCGAGAGCATGTTTAAGCAGCTTAGATTTTTTAGATTTATAAGCCAAAGCACTTAATATATACTATATATTTTCATAGCTTTCAAATTAAATGACGCAGACTTTACGTATATATGAACCACGGATAGATGAGAAGACATCTAAGATGGATGTGGGTGGGATGAGTATAGATGCAACAAACACAGTGACAGGTTTGTTGTTTGGTTTAGCCAACCATAAAAGTAATAAGGCAAGAGAGTATTACTTCTGGAGATTGTGTGACGAATTATGGAATCATGACGAACTCCCTGAACCTCTGATGGTTAAGCATCCTTGGGCAGAGAGTATGATACAAGCTGTTATACAAAATAAGTATGTGTCTATTGGTGGTGCTGCATCATCTGGTAAGTCACACACTATGGCTGCATGGGGAATCTTGAACTGGTTAGCTGCACCAAGAGATACTCTCGTTCTACTAACATCGACTACGTTACGTGAGGCAAGGAAAAGGATATGGGGTTCTGTTATTAGTTTGTTAACAGTGTTAGATGGCGCACCATTTAAGATAAGAGATTCTATAGGTAACGTCGCTTACGTAAATGAGAATGGAACTCTGATAGAGAAAGCTGGTTTAAGTTTGATTGCAGCAGAACGTAGTAAGACTAGGGAAGCTGTCGGTAAGTTTATTGGTATCAAACAAAAGAATGTTATCTTGATTGCAGACGAGCTTTCAGAACTATCAACAGCAATTTTACAAGCAGGTCTATCTAACTTATCAAAGAACCCATCATTTAGTTTGGTTGGTTTATCAAACCCTGCTTCTCGTTGGGATGCTTTTGGTGAGTGGAGTGAACCAGCACAAGGCTGGGATTCTATTGATCCTAACATAGACGAAACTTGGAAAACAAAATGGGGAGGTCTTTACAAAAGATATGATGGGGAAAGATCTCCTAACATAATTGCTGGTGAAACAGTATACCCTTGGCTACCTACAGAAGAAAAGATAGAGGAAGACAAAGCACTGCTGGGTCAAGAGAGTAGAGGTTACTATCGAATGGTACGTGCTGTATTCTTTGACTCTGACGAAACCGATGGAGTTTACACAGACGCTGAGTTAGTTAAGTCAGGAGCTATGGGTAGTATAGAATGGGAGGGAACCCCCACACCTATTGCTGGCTGTGACCCTGCTTTTACTAATGGTGGTGACCGAACAATACTTTATACTGGTCATGTTGGGTATGATAAATCTGGTCAATTTGTTTGCCAGCTAGGTGAAGCGATATCTCTTACTGACGATGCCACCAACAAAGCCGTCCCCCGATCTTACCAGATTGTTCAGCAGATAAAGGACGAGTGCAAGAAGAGGAAGATAATCCCAGCCAATTTAGGAATCGACTCCACAGGTGCTGGTAGCCCTTTGGCTGACATTCTCGCTGCTGAGTTTGGTGATGATATTCTTCGTGTTTCATTTGGTGGGAAAGCTTCTGACAAGCGAGTCAGTACTAATAGTAAACTGATAGGTAATGAGCTGTATGTCAATCGAGTTACTGAACTTTGGTTTGTGGGTAAGGAATTCTGTAGAACTAACCAGTTATTTGGTATTACTAATGAGTTAGCTCAAGAAGTTGTAGGTCGTAAGTACGATATGGTCAAAGGTTCTACCCTTAGAATGAAGCTTGAATCCAAGCCAGATTATAAGAATCGGTTAGGAAAATCCCCTGACTTAGCTGATGCTGCCTTTATTTGCATCGATGTCGCAAGGCAACGTCACGGTCTTGTAGCTGTAGAGCCTCTTGATTTAGGAAACAAGACTCAGGGATCAAGGCGCAGAAGGTCTATAAAAGAGCTTACAGGCGTACTAACAAATCAACCTCTCGCTTAGATTTGAGCGGTTGCGGTTAGCTGAAAAAGCAGTAAATTTATAGTATATGGCTTCTAAGGATTCTTCTACTTTTTATCCAGTATTGGATATGGGGCAGGGTTTGGATATACCAGATTTTTCAAAAATTCCCAAAAAAGATTGGAAGAAAGTCGTAGACGATTTAAACAGAAAAGCAGCAGAAAAATATAAGAACCTACCAACACAAGTTTTAAGCTCTCCTAATGCAAACCTTAGAGCAGGGATAGACTATAAAGCACCAGAAAAACCAGACAAAGAAGAACTAGCCAAAAAACGTACCGACGCAAGACGAAAAGAAACCATGATGATGGTAGAGGCTGCTGCTCTACCATTTACTTTTTCAGGGTTGCCATTAAAAGCTGCTGGACAGCAATTAATAAAACAAGGAGATAATATGATAAATATAATTAAAAATCTAACAAAACTGAAAAGCGGAGCCTCAAAGGTTTCTAAGACACCACCTAAGACAACGGCTCCACCTCCTAAGTTAAGTAAGGGAGGCGTTAAACCAGAGGCTAAACCAGAGGCTAAATCAAAGGCTAAAAGAGGTAGGAAACCTCAAGGAACTCTCACTGAGGTTGAAAAAATAGCAAAGCAAAAAGGGGTCACTAAACAAGAAGCTGCTGTAGGAAGCTCTAAATCAATAAAAAACTTGAGGCTAAAAAAAGAGCAAGAGTTAAAAATTAAAAAACAAGAAGCTAAAGAAGCAGCCGATAAAGCAAAAAGTTTAGGTGATCCTAAACCACAAGCCCCGACTAAAAAAGCCACTAATGAGCAAATCAATAGAGGTAGGATGGCTGAGTATGAAAAAAAGAAAGCAGAAGTACAAGCAGTTAGGAAAAAAATTGCAGACCAAAATAAGTATAATGCAAAAGTTTTAGATGAAGCTCAAAAAAATTATAAAACTAAAATACTACCTAACTACAAAAATAAAGTACTGCCTCAGTATAAAAAAGATTTAGCAGCTTACAACAAACGTAAGGCTGACATGGAAGCTTATAAGAAAGCAGTCAAAGAAAATGAAGCTAATGGTATATTTACTAATGAGCTTAAAAGACCAGCAGCAGTTGGTAAGCCACCAGTAAAGCCCACACCTCCTAAACCTCCAGCTTTAGGTGGTCAACAACTACCAGCCTTACCTAAAAAGCCAGATCAGTTACCACCAACACCAAAAGCAAAACCAAAACCAAAAGAGGTGGAAACAAAAAATGTGAAACCACAAGATGGGACACCACAAACCCCTATAAATAAAGGGACGCAACCTACCAAACAAGCGGATACAACTAAATCGGGTACTACTAAAGCGGAGACTACTAAAACAGATACAACTAAATCGGGTACTACTAAAGCGGAGACTACTAAAACAGATACAACTAAATCGGGTACTACTAAAGCGGAGACTACTAAAACGGAAGCAAATAAAACTACCTCACAAGTAGATGATGTAGCTGCTTCACAAGTAGATGATGTAGCTGCCTCACAAGTAGATGATGTAGCTGCTTCACAAAGGGAGCTAAAGAAAAAATTCCCTGATTATTTTGATGACCCACCACCTAGAATGCCTGATGCACCAGCAGCACCAGCAGCACCAGCTTCAACAGGCTCTAAAAATCCTTTCAGGGCTAGTGGTCAATTAAATATTGCAAAAGGTGCAGTTGACAAAATTAAAAATGTAGATGGTAAAAAAGTTGCCGACTACATTGGAGGTGGGGCTACTATTGGTTTGGGAGCTTATGGACTTGGTAAAGGATTGTCCTCTGGTGACGATGATGAAACACCCAAACCAAAAGAGATCGAATCTAATAAACAAAAAGATAAAAAACCTTCTGACACTGTTGTCATAGGAACAACTGATGCTAAACAAACGGTTGATACAAAAATACCTTTAAAAGACACTGAGCTTTCTAAAAAGAAAAAGTCTATGTCTTTGAATGACATTATAAGTCTCGCTAGAAAAGCTGCAAATACGGCTGCTAAAGTAGCTGTTTCTGAATCTAAAGATAAACTAGATCCTACTAGATTTAATAACCTTGATGAAGTACCTACTGACGATCCTAATAAAGGTAAGGCTCTTGCTGGTGGTGTAGGTACAGGTACGGGTACAGATGCTATGAGTTTCCAACAAGCTATGGACATAGCTAGTGGAACAAAAGAAAGAGAAATGCTTCAAAACTTAGAAGGCACTACTCCTACAGGGTTGGATTATCTTAGATCTGCTCCAGAAGTAGAAGCCCAAAATGTTGTTCGTAGAGAACTTATGGAGAGAGAAAGAAAAAGAAGAAAGCAAAGAGTAGCATAAAATGGGAACTAAAGATTTTTCATCACGATCTCGTCAGTCAATTAGACGTGTTGGTCCTGACTCTAGTTGAACTAGAAAGGTTCTAGAAGAGGTAGCACCCTTTAGCCAAAAGGCTGCTGATATATTAGCCGTTCAATTTGCTAATGAAAAACTTTCTGAGTCAGGTGTTGATAGCCCTTTACAACAAAAGGCAAGGGATAACTTTAAACAAGCGTTAGCTGTAGGCGAGCAAGTAGCAATGCAGGGAGACTTTGATCCTGCTAATGCGATTGCCCCTGTAAAAATGCAGAACTTTGGGGCTAACCTTCCTTTCGACCAAAGGATAGATTTGATTAATCGTTTTGCACCTCAAGCAAGGCAGCAAAGAGTAAACAACTTAAAAGAGCATAAACTGTTTTTTGATTTAAAAGAGGCACAAAGAAAAGCCAAAGTATTTCAAGAAGCAGATGCTGTTAAGATTCAAGTACAGCAAAGGCTTGCTAATATAGATCCATTAGCAAAACCTCAAGAGCAACTTGATAGCATGGTGGATATTATTACACAGTCACCTGAAGCGTTGGGCGATCCTAGATTAGCACAGTCAATAAAGTTTAAGTGGGATGATACTTTCAATAGAGTTAACAAAGCTGAAAGTAGAAAGTATGCTAGAAAACAAACAGAGTTAAATTTAGCACTCGCAGCAGCCAAGGCAGGAGATAAAAATCTTGTGCTTTCTATATTTAAAAAAGGTAAGCAAGGTCAGGAAGGACTAAGTAAATTAGGGCAGACTGCTGTAGGATTGGCAGAAGCTACTCAGTCTAAGCAACAAAGTGAAGCTTTAGGTAAGACTAATGAATCTATTTTAAATGAATTAGAACAGTCAGGAACTACTTATGATCAGCTACTTACAATAGAACCAATGATATCTGGTACTTTAGATGGTAGTCAAAAGTTTCGTTTTGATATTATCAAAAAATTAAAAGAGAAAAAAGCTAACGGAGAAATTGTAGATGATAAAATAAATGAACTCCAAGTCCGTAGTACTTCATTAGCTAGTATACCTAAAGAGGTAGTAAATGAAACTATAATTAAATCTTTTTTAGATGTTTTATTTGATGCTTTTCAAACATCGCAGGTCGGAGGAGCAAAAAATATAGTAAGTTTATTCCCCAACGATTTTAATTTTATGGAAATTACTAATAAAGATGTAGCACTTACTGAAGAAGATTTAAGGAAAAAGATAACTAATAGTATATACGTGAGTGATGAGGAACAGGCTGTCGCTAATTATAAAACTTTTACGAATGTTATCCAACAACTTTTACTTAATAAACAAGACGACGAAACTCTTGAACAAAAAGTTAATAGGTTCAAAGGTAAAATTCGTGAACAACCTTAGTGTAAAAACTAACTAACATAACCCGAACTGCTGTGACAGAAGATATTAATGAACTAACAGGGAGATCTTTATCTCAAATTTTAAGTGCTGGTGGTGCAGCAGCGAATGATAATTCACTAGACTTCGATACTTGGGATAAAACTTCTGCGGAACACATCGATAATAAAATTGATAAACTTAGGGGGTATGGAAATTATTTAAGGGAGTATGAACTAGATAGAGGATTTCTTGATGGTCAAACAGAGTATACAATCAATGAGGTTATAAAAGATAGTATAAGAAAAGTTGATCCTGATTATGAACTACCAGCTTACGGAGGATCTGTAGATTCAGATGCAGCTATTTTAGGAATGGCTTTTGGGGAGGAGAGAAAACAAAACTACTATGATGCAATATCAAATGGTTCTTCTAGGGATGATTTTATTGACGTACTTAATGACGCTAAAACTTATCTTGTAGAAACAGACCAATTAAAATTAGCTTCTTTGCAAAGGACTAATGAAGATGGGGAAACTTACTTTGAGATTATAGGTAATGGTAACTCAGGTGAAAGAGATACAGCCATTAAAGAATCTTTAAACTTAGGTGCTTTACGTTATAGAGATCTATGGCAAACCCCTATTGGATATGGAGAAGAGTACGAGGGAGTCAATAGATTCCAAGCAGCTCGCTACGCTAAAATTCAAACTGAGCTTGCTAATTCTTCCCAAAGTAGAAACGATGAAAAGATTTATGATGAAGTAGTTCAAGAGGCAAAAGATTACTTTGATAAAAAACCTCAAGATAGAGATGATCCAGCAGCCTTGGTAACGAAGGCACGAACCCTGCTAGGAAATAATTTTGCTAAAGGGAAAGAGGTTCCTTCTGAGGTTGCAAGGAACAGGTTTCAGGATGCAGAGATTATTGATGTACTAGAACAAGTAGCTGTATATGACAAGTATCAAAAAGGAGAAGTTAAATATATTACTGATGACCAAAGGCTACATGAAAACATTAAGGTAACTAATAACAAGGTTGCTGTACCACACCTTAGACTGTTAACAAACAGAACCGAATTTCAATTAGCTGTTGAACAAAAAATACAAAAAGGAGAGTTAACTGAAAGGCAGAAAGATTTCTTAGAAAATAACCGAAGACTTTACCTCACAAATAACTACGAAGCTTATGATGAGTTATTTAAAGGGGAGGCTTTGGGTGATAAGTGGGTGGCAGCTAAAATTGAGGGGGCGCAAGCAGGTAAAGATAATGTGCAAATACTAGATGACTTTCTAGATAACCCACAAGTATATAGTTCTATTGGCAATAAGTTTAGGGCTATAGCTGATTCTGTGGGAGACTCCTTTTCAGGATTAGCTTTTGTTCTTCCAGCTTTATTCGGAAATAAAAACGCTATAGATTTTCTTGTAGAACAAGAAGAGAGAAGGGTTAATAGAAGACAGGTCGCTCAAATATATGGTGATAAGTTTGGTATAGGGATGGATGTTGCAACAACATTAACCCCTGCCTTAGTTGATATTGGAGCTACTGCATTAGCAAGCTCTGCTACTTTCGGAACAGGTGGGGTATTATATCTTGGTGCAAAGCAAGGAGCTAAGATAACAGCAAAAGGATATGTGAAAAGTATTGTAGGAACTGCCTTTCTTAAACAGTTTGGAGAGACTGGAAAAGAAGCTGCTTTACGTTTAGCTACTAAAAACAAAGTACTAAAACTATCAGAGGAAGGTGTTGTATCAAAAGGAGTTGCTGATGCTATTGATTCGTACAATAACATGATAGCTAACAAGACTATAGTTAATCGAGTACAGAACTCAGCTATATTTGTAACTTCGGCAAACAGATCAGCAGGTAGTACTTACGCTACTGTATATAGCAACCTTGATGGTGACCACGCAGAAAAACATGATAAGGCTTTAGGAGCTGCTTTAATGGCAGGTGCAGCTACAGGATTAATAACAACTGGTTTTAGTGCTATAGGAAAAGGTGGTTTTGAAAATGCTTTGTTAAGAGGACTAACTTTTAACCAACAGAAGTTTGCTTTAGAAAGATTATCAAGATCAAAGCTAACGAGGCTAGATGCTGAAAACCTTATAAAAGAAACTGTTGGTACTAGAATTAAAGAAATAACAAGGACTGGTTTTGGTGACCTATACCAAAGATTTGTTAAAGCTGGTACAGAAGAATTTGTTGAAGAGGCTATAGATGAATTTGTAAATAGCTTCATTGTAGATGCTGCACTAGATAGGAACACACCAATGATTGAAAAAATTAGTGGTTCTTTATACGCTGGTCTGATTGGAGGAATCATAGGTCAGGGTGCATCAGCAGCTCGTGCTATAAAAGATAGAAGAGATTCCGCAGTTGTAGGTCAACTAGCTGAATTTCAAAAACAGGAAGAAACTAAAATCATTGAAGCTTTAAGAGAAAATAAATCTCCAATAACGGCTGCTTTGGTAGAGGATCGTGTACGATCTTTACTTAGAGGACCAGCAGGGACAGCGATATCACCAGAAGATGAAGTCGCTGTGCAAGAAAAAAGAGCTGAACTAAAGGGTGTAAATCCTGATGAGATATATGTAGGAGATGAAGGAGTTGAGATTTCTTCTGAGAGAATGGAGGAGTTGGTTCCAGAAGTCGATGTTGCTCAGATGGCATCTAATCTAGAAAATTTAAAGGCAGCCCAAGAGACAGAAGTTATTGAAGAAGCTCTTGAAACAGATAGTTCAATTATAGATGACGAAGAATTTATTAATACAAATGCGATCAAGATTTCTGTACGCCAAGATAAAAATCTTGAGGCTACTGAAGATAAAGTATTTACGTTTGCTAGTGAAGAAGAATTAAATAAGGAAATAAAAAACTTAGAAGAACAATTAATCCCATATAAAGATTGGGCAAAAACACAAGAAGCCAAAGAAAAATTACAATCAGAAGGAGAAAATCCTGATACAAGTTTCTTTGATACGAAGTTTAACTTAGAACAAAAACTAAAAAGTTTACAAGAATTTAAAGATAAAGCTAATCAACAGATACTTAAATCACAGATAGAAGAAATACCAGAAAGTGATTTTGATTCTAGAGGTTTAGACAAAGCTGATGAAGCTTTGAAAACAAATGTCCAAGGTATCTTAGGTGACCTTATAAAAAGAGCGGAGTCTTTTGATGTTGAAGTTCGTTTGGTAGATCAGAAAGCTAGGGATGATGCAAAGGAAAGGGGTGATGAATTAAAAACTTTCCAACTAGTTACCAGTACAACAGGTTCTTACATACTGATTGACCCCATTGGAATAGCTGCTTTTGCAGAAGGGCGATCAACCTTCAGTACAAAGAGTTTAACTAGGGCTTTGATGTCAGAAGAAATAGCTCACGCAGCAGTTTTCAACGAGCTATCTCGTAATGAAATAAAAGATCTTTATAATACTCTCCCATCTTATGTAGTTCAAAAGACTATAGATACTTACTATACAAATGAAGCTGACAGGGCTTCAGCTAATGAACGACTAAATAGTACAGATGCTAATGTAGTAGCAAAAGAAGTAAATACTATAACTCAAGAGTTACTAAGGATGGAGACACAGAAAGCCTTACGTGGTTTTACATCTGAAGAAGACTACGCTTTCTATAGAAACAACCCAAGCATTCTAAGTATTATTTTAAGATACTTCAAAGGTATGGTACGTAGATTGAGTAACGCTTTAAAACGTGATCCTAATAATCCTAGTTTATCTATGGCTATAAACAGGATTGTTAAGACACACACTCACATGAGGAAAGGAGGTGTTAGAGATATACTACCTTCTTTTGATCCTAACAATCCAAAAGAAAATATAGCTGTATTTGCTTCACAGATTAATGCTAACAAGGATGAACCACTAGAACCAACAGAAGGCATAAATGATTTTATAGAATCTCAAGTTGATCCAGAAGAAGAGACTAAGTCTAAACTACTCATGAGGTTTGGAGACTTAACAGGTATGTTAGAACTACCTATGTTATACTCTGGTAGGTACAGAGGTAAGTACGAGAAATCAAGAAAGTGGTTAAACACCATAGTTGGTTCTGAAGATCCTAGACTCAGGAAACTTTATGAGAATGAGATACAATTAAGGAATACTGTCTTCGATGAGATAGAGTTATATAGGGAAAGATTAGAAGAACTAGTCCAAAAAGAATATCCAGATGGTAATCCTCCCGTAGCTTTATTTAAAGCAATCACAGGAGAAGAAGCATCTACGAGATTAAATTCAAAAAACGTAGAACAAATAGAGGGATTCTTTAGAAAGAGAGCAGAGGAATTAGACATTCTTAAACAGAATGAAATGAAGACTGCTACAACTAAAGAGGCTCAAGAAGATATAGCTTTAAAATACAAAGCTTTATTTGAGATACTAGATGCTAGAAAGACTGACACTTACAACAACGCATTTGAAGAGCAAAGAGCTAGATTAAATTCAGAGAGGATTGATGCCATAGAACAGATGGGTGGGTTTGTAGAGGATGGTGTAACAGAACCAAAGAGGACACCCAAAGGAGAACTAGCTGCTCACTTACTTTCTTTAAGGGAAAAGGTAGATGCCTTTTCTAAAAAGATTAAAGAGCTTTATCCTAATGACCCAGAAGCTTCTCAAGGGTTAGGAGCTACCATTGATCAAAACCTTGGTATATACATAACAAGATCGTATAAACTTTTTACTGAGGCAGGGTACGCTCGTAAAGTTATGGAGAACGAGGAGTATGCTTTGGTCAGAGAAAATGCTGTTAAGTTTTTCACAGATGAGTATGTAACTAACCGAGGGCGTATACTATATACACAAGGTAACTACAATAAAAACGGAGAGGTTATTGAGATAAGTTCTTTAGCAGATGCGGAAGCTATTGCTAGAGCAGAAATAACTCAGTCTGCAAAAGGTGAACAAGGAATGCCAGCCATAATTGAAAACATAATGGTCGATTATCTTGCTTCATTTGCACCAAACGATTCTCAGTTTGACCTTCCAATACCTTCTAACGAATGGAAGAAAAACTCAACTAGCGTTAGTAAAATAGTTAGAGAAAAGCTGATGGAAAGGAAAGATGTTCCATCAGTTCTTAGGGATTTGTTAGGGGAAGAAAAAGATGCTACAGGATACAACGGAGTAATGCGTACTTATATGCACGTTAGTATAATGGCAGCTCACCAAGCGTTTTTAAGAAACGTATTTCAATTCGGCAGGGCTGAAGAAAACAAATGGATTCTAAGTGAGGATGAACTTAGAAATCTCCCACCAGAAGAGAAATATAAGAACCCAGATGCTGCTGATCTCGCTAGTAAAGAACCTCTTTGGGAAGTTATCACAGCTTCTAGTTCAAAAGGGGATGCAAGGTTTGACCCTTTCTTGAGTGAGGGAACTCGTTTATACGCACCTAGAGATTTAATTACCTCGATAAGAAACATAGCAGATAGCATGAGTTACTCTTTGAACGATGCCGATGTAGTGGTTTCAAATGTAACTAAAGCTATGGCTCAATTAACAGGTGGCTCAATGGCACTCAAAACATTAGGCTCTGTAGGTTTCTATATGAGAAACGCTTTAGGTAACGCTCTGTTCTTTGCCCCCGCCCAAGGGATGTTACCCACAGTCAAGATGGCTAAAACATTTTTTAAAGAGATAGGCAGGAAAAAAGGATTCTTTCTTAAAGGTAAGCTAGGACTTCAGAGAGAAGCAGTAGATTCGTACTACTCTGAACTATCTGCTCTAGGTATACTTAACGATGAAGTCCGTCCTAAAATGATAGACGAGTTATTGTTGGGAGAAACTACTCCTCAAGGAATGATGGATCAGATATCAGAAAACATCGGGGTGTTGGCTAAGAAGAATCCATCTAAGACACAATTAGATGACCCTAACTCAACTATTGGTAAATTATATTTAGCTGTTAGAGAGATGTCGGCAGCTATGGATACTTACTACAAGATATATTATTTTGAACATGAGCTTGATGTTTTAAAGAAAGCTAAAGCAAAACAGAATGGAGATAAGTATGAAGCTATGTCTGAGTATGATCTGAAAAGAGCTGCTTCTGATATAGTAAAAGCTACTGCTCAGTCTTATAGTCAGGCAGTCCCACTGGTGAGGGGTCTTGCTAAATCCCCATATGGTATAATGTTCGCACCTTTCATACGATTCAAAGGAGAGGTTGTAAGGATTGTAGTTAACACACTTAGAATAGGTGTTAAGGAAATAAGAGACTCTAATCCAGTCATTTTCTGGAGAGGTGTTAAAAGGTTAACAGGTCTTTCTAGTGTTATGGTCATTGGGTCGGCAGGAATTTCTACTGTCCTAAGAAAAGTTGCAGGGATGACTGAGGAAGATGAGATGGCACTACGGAGATTAGTTCCAGAATATCTTAGGAGCCATACTTTCTGGTTTGCAAGGAATGAGAAAGGAGGGATATCAACTTATGATATGACTTATATAAATCCGTTCTCTCAATTAGCAGACCCTTTCCTAAGAGCGTACACAAAAGCATTCGCAGGAGAATCTGTTGCATCTATTACTTCTCAGTTTGTAAAGACCTTAGTTATAGATGAATACTTTGATGAGCAGATATTCTCAGGAGCTTTCATAAGTGTTATAAAAAACAGAGATCCACAAACAGGTAAGAAGATAGTCGAGGATAGAGAAGATCCTTTAGATGCTTTTGGAAGACAAGCTCAGTATATACTGGAAGAAGCTTTTGAACCAAGGACTTTAAAAGCTATGCGAGATATATCGGCTATGGTCGGGGCAGATATGACTATGAAAGATATCTTCAACAGGATAGGTAAAGAATTCAAACCAGTCTCAGAGTATGAGATTGATTTTTACCAGAGGCTTCAAGGATATCTCCATGCCGCTAGACTTGAGGGGCAACAGATATCATTAAGAAAAAATATCGCTTTAAGAGACACCCCTCTATCTAACTCACAACTAAGGCAGTTAGTTTTAGATGAGATGGATCACAAGAGAAGAATAGATAAAGAGATAATGCAGACAGTGAATTCGTCTATGGGTATGGGGAAGCTTTCCCAAGAACAAATAGATGATGCTGTAAAGAGAGCTAAATTTGGTCAGCGTAGGTGGGGTAACTTAAAGAAAGGTTTAACTGAAACTCCTCTTGAAACTATCAAGGGTCTGAAAGATAGGCTAAATGAAAAAGCCGAAAGAACAGGACAAGCTGTGTTCGCACGTAGAGCAAAGTATCTTGATGCTATGTACAGAAGTTTGCCGAGGACATACAAGTTTGATACCAAGTATTAAGCCATTGCAAAACTTCTGAAAGGAATAGTAGCTGATAACGCCCCATGCTTATGGGCGAGATACTTGAAAGTATCTATGCTCTTTTGTTCGTCTTTGTTTCTATACAGAAGGACTCTTGAATCTTTGATGCTTGCAACAATCTCGTATGAGTTTTGTTTCTCCAACATCGCAATCCAATCATATCTACTATCTGCATCCGTTTGTATGTAGCGTTTAACACTCATGGAAATATTGCTTCGGCAGAATTGCCTTGGCAGCTCCCAGAGGCATAAAGATTTCCTCCCCAACTTTAGGGTTAGCTCCAGTCTCATCCCTAAAGATAGGGTAAACTTTAAATGTCTCTGGCATTACTTTGCGGTTCTTTGTTTGCATGGACATAAGGAGTTCATACTCTTCAAAGTATATTCTCAAAATATTCATGGTCTTTAACAATATTTCTAAAATGATTTAAAAGCAAGGCAGAAAATATACTGACCCCTGTAGTCTGAACTAGGTGTTCATCAAAGATGCATTGAACAACTATGCAAAAAATAGCACCTCATCTAGAGTTCTCCTCTAGCTTTATTCCTAGTCCAGAGTACAGGGGTCAGGGTTCGGGATACAGGGTGCAGTGGGAAAACTATTTAATTCTAAATTCTTTTTTATTTTGGTACAACCCACACTCGGTACATCTGATACTCTCCCATTTTAAATGAGCCACTTCAAGTACCACACCACAAGAAGGACATATTATTTCATACATCTTCCCTTCGTAGTCATGGTAACTTCTTTTTATCTCAGATGTAACTGCGAAGAACTTTAATACAAAGGCTATTAATAATAGCCAAACTAATATTCCAAATACTATTGTCATCTTATTCGTCTACTGTGTTTACGTGTTCTAATATATCCTTGAAAGCCCCACTCTCTCTGGCTTCCTTAATCCTTTTGTATAGGTACGCTACCAATACTTCATCGTCAATGATCCAAGGATCAAGGTGCAGGGAGTCTACTGAAAACATGACGCTGAAATCATGCGTGAATAATTTAGGTTTGCTTGCGACTACATCTCGTAGCCACTCATGGTATGGTTC
>Ga0115012_10001299_pt1 | contig 14478 bp, 10 predicted proteins | sample TroAtlMetagenome_FD_88706 | JGI IMG/M metagenome (GOLD analysis project Ga0115012, IMG submission 88706) | Marine eukaryotic phytoplankton communities from Atlantic Ocean - Tropical Atlantic ANT10 Metagenome | ecosystem: Environmental > Aquatic > Marine > Oceanic | place: Tropical Atlantic...
AGATCGCCTCGGTCGCCAAGTGCTCGGTCGCGCTGCCCGTGCTGGGCATGCTGCAGGCGCAGCACTCGAGCGACCTGGGCCTCGACATCGGCTTCCGGTGGGGCGCCAAGCGGTACGACATGCGGCCCGCCAACCCCTCCAACAGCTGGAACGAGAAGTACCGCATCCTCGTGCAGAACAGCGTCGACGCGCCCCACGCGCCGCGCAACTCGATCAGCTGCCGCAAGCCGCACCGCGAGTCGGACACCGGCGCCTTCCACCCGCCGCTCGACGAGGAGGGCCACCCGGTGGAGCGCAAGGGCTTCCACGTGCCCTGCAACACCGACCTGGACTGCTTCAGCCGCTGCGGCACGCACCCCGTCTCGGGCATGCACTACGTGTGCACGCCCAACCCGCAGATGTACACGACGGCGGGCCTGAGCAAGGACGCGTACAAGGCGCAGGTGGCGGCCAACGAGCAGCTCAAGGCCTCCGGCCAGCCGCACCCCAAGATCTGGCTGCCCGACAGCACCAACGAGGACTACTACCTGCTCGACATGCCGGGCGACGACAAGTACGACAGCACGAACAGCTTCGGCTCGGGCGTGTGCACCGACGTGCACTACGATTACATGCACTCGGGGTGCGAGTCGCAGGTCGGCGCGCAGGTCACCATGGGCCTCCTCAGCTGCTGGCCAAAGGCGCACCCCAGGGGCAGCGTGCTGTGCGGCGTCCTGGTGGACATCGACGAGGACTACGTGCACAGCGTGGGCATCAGCGTGCGCAGCCTCATCTTCCCGCGCATACTCGTTGAGGAGGCGCAGGTCAACGGGATCACGCAGCAACAGGTTGTGTGCTACCACGAGCTCGACTGCATGGACAAGTGCGACTACTACGCGCGCAAGGCGCACTCGGGCGGGCTGCCCTCGCCGCCCGCGTGCGCGCTGTGCAGCCCGCCGTGCCCCAACAACATCGCCGAGACGGCGCTCACCGCCATCCGGGCGCTCGGCTACGACATCATCAGCGCGCTCCGGCTGGCGGCGCTCTGCCTCAACCCGGTGGCGTGCGTGTGCCAGGTCTTCCTGATGCTCAAGCCCGCGTGGGTCGACAACCTGCCCAACGAGCTGCAGGAGTGCTCCGCGCCCGACATCATGATGATGATCCTCGACAAGGTGGCCGTGGCGCTGCTCGGCCTGCTCGAGACGATGGTCAACGGCGCCTTCATCGACCCGATCAACAGGCTCCTCAAGCCGATCAGAGACATCAAGATCGGCTGGAAGGAGGGCCCGTGGAAGTTCCTTGGGGTCAAGCTCGGGCCCATTGGGTTCGAGTTCGAGCCGTTCAAGTTCATCAAGCTGATGGACCGGCTGTGCATCCCGTACAAGGACATCAAGGACTGCAAGAGCGAGGCGGACCTCGCCGAGCTGGCGGCGCTGCTGGGCTGCTCGTGGGACGACAGGGAGCTGTGGAAGCGCTGCTACTACGAGCGCGTCAAGTCGATCTGCCTGCAGGACGACGAGATGGTCAACGGCTACAAGGACCTCTTCCAGCCGGACTCGCAGGACGATCTCATGGCGCAGTACGAGGAGATCGTGGGCGACTCCTTCGACGTCGTCGACCCGTCGATGCAGCAGCTCTTCGAGGGCGCCAACCAGAACGTCAACGAGGCCGCGCAGAACATCTGCGGCGACCTGACCCGCGGCTCGCTCTCGCTCGACAAGGCCATCCTCGCGTGCGTCTTCCACTTCATCGAGGAGTTCTGCCCCAAGGAGGAGGCCGACGACAACCTGATCATCAACCTGAAGACGCTGCGCTGGCGGCTCGACGACGTGGTCTTCGACTGGGGCGCCTCGCCGCCGCCGCCGCCGCCGGTGAAGCACGGGCCGTTCGAGGACCTGCTCGCGGCCGACCCGGAGGGCATGGAGATCGCGCGCGAGAAGATCCTCGAGTTCTGGCCGCAGATGAGCAACGTCGCGCAGCAGACGAGCGGCGCCAACGTGGGCCGCGACCGCTCGGCCGACGGCTTGGGCTACGGGCCCGTCTACTTTGTGAGCAAGTACTCGATGTCCACGGCCTACCTGGCGACGTCGCACTTCAAGGACCAGGACGCCCTGAGCGCGCGCATCATCCAGGCGCGCTTCACGGGGCACTTCCGCTTCGCGTGCCAGGCCTTCCTCGAGTTCATGAGCGACCAGACCACGGCGGGCGCGGGGAGCAACAACCCGCAGGCGAGCGCGTTCGGCAACCCGGACGACTTCACGTCGCAGTACGACCGCAACTGGGTGGCCATGGCGTCGGCGCTCTTCTCCGAGTCGTACTTCTCCGAGACGGGGCACCACTACGACACGGGCGTGCAAAAGTTCTGGCAGGAGAACTGCGAGGCGCCCGCCGTCAGGCGCTCGGCCGTGCCGACCACCCTCTGGCGCATGGACGCCAAGGTGTACGGCGAGGAGGACATCTTCTCGCACGACGTGCCCGTGCACAACTTCGCGCCGCTGCGCGCGTTCGGCTCGCTGCGCCAGCTGCGCGACGGGGACACGGGCGGCAACGGCAAGGACTACAGCGAGGACTACACCAACATGGCCGACGCGGACCAGTTCAAGGAGGACCGCAGTCTCCGCGCGGACAACAGCCTGCAATCGCTGTACCGCGAGCGCATCTGCAACCCCACGTACAAGTACAGCATCAACGACGCCATCGGCAACCCGCCCGTGGGCAGCAACAGCATGCAGGGCGGCACCACCGGCACCGACTACATCAAGGACGCCTCGACGCCCAAGCTGCCCAAGTACGACATGTGGGTGCCCAACGGCATGCTCGGCGCGTCGGGCATCCGCCGGCCGCACCCCGAGGGCTGCGGCCTGGGCATCGAGAGCGGCGGCTGCGACCCGGCCAAGGCGCCCACCTACTACGACTCGAGCCTCTGGTCGTGGGCGTACGTGACGTCCTCGCACGACCCCGACGTGGCGCCGGGCTGGCACCGGCTGCTCTACCTCAAGGCGTTCACGCTCGGCGCGTGCAGCTCCAACAAGGGGCAGACGTGCAAGTCCGGGATCAACCGCGAGACGGTGGGCGAGAACTTTGAGTTTGCGACGGCGGTCGCCGCCGAGTTCCGGCGCGAGCAGGTGGACCGGCACAAGGACGCGCTGGCGACCAAGCTGGCCGAGAAGCCGTCGAAGGCGGTGGCCGCCGACCCGGACGAGATGGTGCACGTCACCAAGCGCATACACCTCGACGCGTCGTTCTTCGACGACCTGCACCTGTACGGCCGCAGGCTCTCCGCCGACGACGACTTCCCGCTCGACCGCCGCAAGCTCTTCGTGTCGCCCGATGGCGTCTACGACCTGGACGCCATGATCCGCGCCACGGAGGCCGACGGCGACCTGCTGGAGGTGACCGACCGGTACTGGGGCCTCACGCGCGAGGAGGCGGCGCTGCGCTTCGACCTGATCCGCCAGCGGCTCAAGCCGGCGTTCATCACGTCGGTGATCAACGCCGACGTGAACACGCCGATCCCCGCCGGGTTCCGCACGGGCCAGCTGGCGCTCTACTCGGCGCGCTGCTCCGACCTGCTCAAGAAGACGTTCCCCGAGGACGAGAACGTGCGCTGCTGCCTCAACGCCCCCGCGGGCCAGTCGTGCTGGCCCGACTACGTGTACCAGTCGCGACCCGAGTGCAACCAGAAACCGCTCGAGCTGGCGGACACCAACGAGGAGACGCTCGGCGAGGAGTTCCTGGCGCGCCTGCAGGGCCTGTCGCCGCCGCCCTCGCCGCCGCCCTCGCCGCGCCCGCCGCCGCCGCCCTCGCCGCCCGGCCCGCCGCCGCCGCCACGCCCGCCCGTGGCCATCACGGCCGACCAGGGCAAGGCCATGGCGCTGATCGCGCAGCGCCAGTTCTGCGACTCGGTCTACATCCTGAGCGCCGAGGCGCGCTGCTCGCGCCTCGCGTCGGTGATGATGACCTCCTTCATGCTGGGCGACGGCTTCTCGCCGCCGCCGCTGCCGCCACGGCCGAGGGACGGACCGCCGCCGCCGCCGCCGCCGCCGCCGCCCCCACGCCCGCGCCTGCCGGCGGCGGAGGAGGGGCGCGTCGTCTACCAGGACCCGTTGGCGGTCACGCTCTCCACCTACTTCATCGGCGGCGTCGAGACCGACCCGGCCACCGCGTCGACCAGCCTGGGCAACTCCATGGCGCGCGACAACGTGGCCAACGCCACGCGCGAGCAAACCTTCCAGGACATCACGTGGACCGTCCCGCAGCACCAGTGGGCCGCGTGCTCCGAGGCGCTCATCGACGCGGGCGCGGTGCTGCCGTGCCGCTCGGGCGACTTCCCGCAGCGGTGCATCAACGGCGCGCGCCACTGCGGCACGGTGCAGGAGAACACGCGCGAGCCGTGGGTCGAGATCGACCTGCGCGACGGCAGGCCCACCGACCGCGACTACTACTTCTTTGCGCTCTACGTCATGCTGCCACCCGATCCCCTGTACGGCTCGCTCTTCTTCGCGTCGGCGCAGGGCGTCTCCGAGGACCGCGGCGACGTGACCAACCGCTTCTACACGCTCGAGGTGTACGACGAGAACCACAACCCGCTGCCCACGCAGTGCAAGCCGTACCACAAGCAGTCGGTCGACTTCTACATCAACGGCATGGGCTACTTCCAGTACGTGTGCCTGGAGGCGCTCGCGGAGGACGCCGAGTACGCAAACATGCGGCACGTGCGCTTCGTGCGCCTCACGCTGCTCGGCGAGTACCGCACGCTCTGGCTCGAGGGCCTGCGCGCCGAGTGGCGCTCGTTGGAGGCGCTGCCGCCCTCGCTGCCGCCGCCGCCGCCCTCGCCGCCCCTGCCGCCGTACACGGCGCCGCCCGACCCGCCGGCGTCGGGACACGAGTGCCACGCCTACCAGGACGTCTCGTTCGGGACCGCCTACCCCGTCGCGTTCAAGGAGCCGTGCGGGCTCACGGCGGAAGAGTGCTGCCACCTCGCGTACGACCACGCCCACACCGCCGCGTTCCACCTGTCGTCCTCGGGGTGCTGCACGCTGCTCGACGTGCCCGGCGCCGACCAGCCGAGCCTGGCGTCCCAGGCCACGCAACCGACGGTGGTGCGCAACGACGCCCTGTCGCCCGTGGTGGCCTGGTCGGGCGCGCGCAAGACCGTGCCGTAGGGCGCTAAGCCGCGCAAGAGCCCCCCTCCCCCCCTCCGTGTACCTCGCGGGCGGGTAGGCCGATGAAGGGGCAGGGGTACGTGTCGGTCGCCGCGGAGGAGGCCCCGGCCGTCGACCGCAACACGGCCCGCCTGGCGCTGGTCGTGTCCGTGGTCAGCTTCGTCACCAGCATCGTGGCGATCGCGAGCATCGTGCACTCCCTCGGCAAGACCTAGTCGACAATTTGGGTTGGGTGATTGTCACCCCCTGGTATAATTAATGACGTTCTAGAAAAAAAGTAGTAGGCAACTTTGTTGACCACTTGGCCCTCGGCCGAGGAGGGGGCCGCGACGGGAAAAAAATGGTCATTAATAATCGGATAATTAATAAGCATTTTTTTCCCCGGGCGGGGCACTCCCAGGCCGGCGGCCAAGTGGTCAACAAAGTTGTCTACTACTATTTTTCTAGAACGTCATTAATTATCGCGTTGTCGACCCTCACGAAAAGCGCAGCCGGAAGCCCGTGGGCGCCGGTGGCGCCTCGGGCGCGGCGGTGGGCGGGCCCTCGGCGAGCGTCGACATGTACGGGTTGGCGCGCGAGAAGATGGCCGTGATCGCCAGCTCGGTCGACACGCACATCTTGGAGATGAGCGGCTCCTGCCCGCTGCGCTTGCTGCGCAGCGCCATGGGGTTCCAGTACCGGTCCGAGATCTGGAAGAAGACGACGGTGCAGAAGGCGATGACCGCGGCGAGCCAGACCGCGTTGGCGTCGTTGTTCGGGATCAGGTCGGAGACGAGCGTGAGCACCAGGAAGAGGACGAAGACGACGTAGAGCAGCCCGTCCATGATGTACGGCGGGTTGTACCCCGTCGTCGCGCCGATGGTGCCCTCGGCGGCCGTCACCGCGTTCAGCTGCACGAAGAGCACGGCGTACTCGCTCTCGTTGCGCTCGCCGCGCTGGATCGTGTCGATCTGCTCGCCGAGCATGAGCACGGCGGCGGCGAAGGGTGTCATGCTGGCCGTCGAGGCGCCGCCCGGCTTCGTGTACCGCTTGTACGTGGCCACGAGCTCCGGGTCCTGCCCGAGCGGCAGGCCCTCGGGGATGATGTCGACGCCGCGGCCCACGTACTTGACGATGTACGGCACGGACGAGAGCGTCAGGCCGATCTTGTTCGTGACGTACGTGCCGCCGCTGCCGTCGGGCAGCTCGAGCGGCTTGGCGAAGCGCTTGCCCGCGACCATCTGCGACTTGACCCAGAGCGCCAAGTTGATCACCGAGCCCGTCAGGTTGCCAAACTCCGAGATGACGGTGCGGTTGCACGCGAGGTTGGCCTGGATCTTGGACACGAGCAGGAAGGCCGAGAAGGTCGAGATGGCCGCGATGGCCGCGGGCGCGTTGAACTTGAGGAAGGTGGCCGGCGCGCCGTCCACGTGCTCGTGGATGAGCCACAGCCCGACCGCGACCGCGCACGTGCCCACGAGCCACGGCCCCGCGCCCCACAGCAGGTCGAGAAAGATGGCCGTGCCCCAGTCGTTCGGCTCCTTGTTCAGCCGCTTGCGCCGCATGCGCGCGCGCGCGTTCACCTGCTCCTCCGCGCCGCGGAGGCTCCGGTACGCCACCGGCTGCATCGTGGAGGGGGAACCGAACCAAAACCACCAACCTTCTTAGTACACACGCGCGCGCGCGAGGCTAATGCGCGCTACGGGCCCAACACTAGCTTGCGCGCGGGGCGCACGGGCGCGCCCGGCGGGCTGCGCGGCGGCGCGATCGTCTGCCCCGGCGGGGTCTTGAACGCCGACCGCGTCACGCGCCTCGTGGGCGTCGCGACGCTCGGAGGGGCGCCGGCCGCGTCGTTGGTGGTGTCGGTGTCGGTGGCGCCGGAGAGGGGCATTGTTAACTCACGAGTGCGGCGACGCGTCCCGCCTGGTCCTTGTCGAGCGGCGCGGGGAGCTTCGCTCGACAAGCGCGCATATCGCAACTGAGCGCCACGGAAGACAGGAGAGGAGGGGGGCCGGGGGCGATGGACCCCACCTACTACTTCGTGCACATCGTGCACGAGCGCGACGCGAAGGACGACGTCAAGGCGCGCCCCCCGCAGCCCGACAACCAGATCGGCCCCTGGGGTGACGACCCCATCCAGTACGGCGAGCTCTACATGCACGTGTGGTCGTCGCACGAGGAGTGCGAGGGCGACGCGCCGCCCCTGACCAGGGAGCAGCTGTGCGCGGGCGACCTGCCCCGCTTCCGCGAGGACTGGATCTCCGCGCTCGCGACGGGCACGCCATGGGACGACGAGGCCACGAACGAGGACGCGTCGTTCGTCTTCGACCGGCGGTACTGCGTCAAGTGGACCGACGTCGCGGCGCACCCGTGGCAGGGCAGCCTCGCGCAGCTCGACCACTCCATCGACCCGTGGCGCGCGGAGGCGCTGCTGGAGGCGTGGCTCAACGCCGCGCTGGTGGCGGGCACCGCACCCGAGAAGCGGCCCGGCAAGACGCAGCCCGCGCGCCAGCCCAGCTGGGACGACCCGTGGTGGAAGGCGGAGTGAGTGGGTGAGTAGCGTGTCGAGCGTCTAACAAGTGTGGCTAACAAGTGCGCGCGTATAATGTCGACACACACACCCCGGTCGGCCGCACTCGTGAGATGGTTGTCGACTCGCTCCTCGCCCGTGTTGGCAGGTGACCGATGCCGGTGAGTTTCGGTGCGCGCGTTCGCCAGGCGCAGGCGGAGCAGGCGGAGCAGCAGCACCAGCAGCTGCTCCAGCAGGCGGCGCGGCAAGCGGCGCCGGCGGCGCCGGCGGCGGGCGAGGAGCTGCGCGTGGACGTTGGCGCGGCGCAAGAGGCGGCGCCGGCGGAGGCGGCGCCGCCACCGCCGCCGGCGCCGCTTGCGCCGGCGCCGGCGCCCGGCCGGCCCTTGGCGCTCGTGGTCGACCCCAAGAACCCGCGGACGCCGAAAGAGGACACCGACAAGATCTACCAGTGGGTCGGCCGCGGCACGGCCTGGTGCAACGAAGAGATGAGGCAATGGATCAAGGACGGCTTCTCGTTCACCACCAAGTGCCAGGGCGGCTGGTACTGGTTCCGCAAGCCGTGGCACGCGTCGGACGCGCGCGTTAACAAGCACAACCCGAAGAGCATCAGCGAGGACGTCGACCACGCCTACCAGTGGGCCTCCAACGTGGCCAACCTGGACGACGGCTGGAGCTACTGCGGCCTCGACAGGGACGGCCAGCGCTGGTTCCGCCGGCCGTGGCCCGAGCGGGACTCGAACAACCCGCGCCGCCCGGAGGACGACAGGATGCTCAAGTTCAGCTGGTCGGTGCTCGCGAGCAACGGCGACAACATGGCGATGATCCGGGACGACTGGGAGTACGTGGGCAAGGCCCCGCAGAACGGCACCAACTTCTGGCGCAAGCGCCGCCGCGTGATCGGCGTCCTGCCGCCCGACGCGCCCGACCCCGAAAGGCCGGACGAAGTGGAGGCCGTCCGGAGCGCGCGGCGCCGGCGCCTCGGGCCCCACGTGGCCGACCGCGTCGGGCGGCACGACGCGCGCCGCGAGGAGCGCCAGGCGCAGGCTCTCGCGAGCGACCCGAGCGACGTGAGCGACGTCGACGCGGTCGAGGAGCGCGAGTGAGCGGACGCTAAGGGTCACGGGGGCGGGGAGGGGGAGGGGGAGGGGGGGGGGAGGGGGTGTGTGTGTGCGTGCGTGTACGCGTGTTCTTGGGGTCACAAAAAAACTTGGCATTCGACAAGCACCCATGTCCGCCGCCCCGAACGTCGACAACACCACGGGTCCCCGCACTCGTGACGAGGACCAGTGTCGACAAGTCAACGAGATCCTGGGCGAGCGGCGCGAGATGGTGTCCGAGTGCGAGCGCCGGGTGCGCCGTAAGGTGGCCACGCCGGCGGCGGCCGCGACGTTCGCCGTGGCCGAGAGCGGTGCGCCGTCGCTCATGCGCCTGGAGGAGGACGTGCTCAAGCTCGTGTGCGCGCAGGTGCACATGGACCACCGGCTGCCGATGCGCCTGGCGTGCCGCGCGCTGCGCGACGCGTGCCCGGAGGCGAGCGGCAAGGACAAGCACGCGCTCTGCTACCGGGAGCTCAAGCAGGACACCGCCGCCATCCACACGATCACGCCGATGCGCGCGATGTGCACGTCGGTGCCGCTCTTTCGGTGGGCGATCAACCCTCGCGGGGGCAAGATGCTAAGGCGCGTGCAGTTCTGCAAGAACGTGGGCTACGCCGTCGCGGCCGCGGGCAACGTCGACGTGATGCGCTTCCTGGTGGACCAGTGCCCGTGGTTCGACTCGGCCCATGACTGGAATCCTGGTACGTGCGAGAAGGCGGCGGGGCACGGCCACCTGGACATGCTCAAGTACCTGCGCGAGCCGCGCGCCGCCGGTTCCGTGGACGGTCCGTGTGCGCCCCAGTGCCCATGGAACGTTCGCACGCTGAACGCGGCGGCGGAGACCGGCAACCTGGACCTGCTGCGGTGGGCGTACGAAGCCCCAGGGTCGCAGTCGCCGACCCCGCACACCGTCGCGCTGGCGTGCCGGGGCGGGCACGATCGCATGCTCGCGTGGCTGCTCGACCACGCGCACGCGCCCGTTGACGAGTACGCGAGCTTCTGGGCGGCCCACGGCGGCCACCTGCGCTGCCTCGAGGCGCTGTGGCTGCGCTCGTACCTGATGGAGCGTCGCTGCTGCTACGCGGCGGCGGGCGCCGGCCACCTCGAGTGCCTGAAGTGGCTCCGCAACGTCGGCAAGGCGCACTGGGACTACCAGACGTGCAACCACGCGGCGGGCGGCAACCAGGTCGAGTGCCTCCGGTGGGCGCTGGAGAACGGCGCCGTGTGCCTGCACGATGCCTCGCGCGCCGCGGTGGCGCGCGGCCACGTGGACTGCGCCAAGCTCCTCGTGGAGTTTGACAAGTTCCGCCCGACCGACTGGGAGTGCTGCACCCTGGCCGCCGAGCAGGGCCAGCTGGAGATGCTCAAGTGGCTGCGTTCCCACGGCGGCCAGTGGCACGCGTCGCTGGTGTACCAGATGGTGTGCGTCGCGCACCCGCACGGCCGCACCGCGACGCGCGCGTGCGTCCACTGGGCGCGCGCCAACGGCTACGACGCGACGGTGCCCGGCGTGGATGTGGCGTACCTCGTCATCGTGGACGAGATGTACAAGGAGGACCAGGACGATCGAGACCCGGAGCTGTGCGCGCTCCGCGAAACGTTTCGGCTGATCTACGGGCAAAATTGGTCCAACTGGTCCAACTAGGCGCGCGTGTGTGCGTGTGTATCTCTTGTTTAAAATGAGAGTGACACACGACTAATCCTGGTCCGAATCCGAATCCGGGTCCGGTTGCACACCCTCAAGAGACTCGTTACCGGCTGCCGTGTGGACGTGGCACTTGCGCAACCACTTCTCCTCCCTGTCAAACATCTTACCCATCAGCTTGAGGCCCTTGAGCGCGTTCCTCCCGTCGGTGTCTCGCACCAGCGTGTTGAACAGCATGCTCATGCACGTGTCCTTGGACAGGAGCGCCCTTGCGACCGTCGCAAAGGAGGAGGATGCGAGCTCGTCCTCGAGCGCCTTGCGCCGCTCCAGCTCGCGCTCCACGACGTGGGAGGTGAGGGCGAGCCGCGCCCACTCGTTGGTGCACCGGCAGATCTGCCGGACGGTGCCGAGGCGCTTGATCTGCTCGCGGAGGTCTATGCCCGGCTCGCGGTAGAACATCTGCAGGATGGTCTTCTGCAGCTCTTGCGGGAGCTTGCCGAACGACGCCTCGGCCTTCTTCTTCTTGGCGCGCTTTGTCGAGTGGTCGTCGGCCTCGTCGGGAGTGCGGGCGCGGCGGCCGCGGGTGACCCGCATTTGTCGATGGGTGGCAACCGTCGACACGCGCGCGCACAAGTTGCAGGATCCCGGTCGACAATGGACGCGGGCGTCGGGGCCCGCGGTCGTGAGGAGCTTGACAATCCCTTCGAGGTCGTTGTCGACGAGCACCACTACATCGTGCCCTACGACACCAAGCAGCAGCTGTGGCACATCCTCAACAAGCTCAAGCACCACAACGATTGCGCCGCGAACCCCGGCCAGTGCCCCGTCGAGTACGTGCGCTACAGCGACCACGAGCCGTACGCGCTCCTTGAGCCGGGCGAGGAGCTGGTGGACGCGGAGCTCGTGACCTACAAGGAGCGCTGGGCCCCGTACCTCTCGCCTTCCCTCGGGCCCTCGCTCTCGCGCGGCGTGACGTTCCGGAACGCGGGCGGCCACCGGAACACCTACGCCTTCCTGCAGTGGCACTTGCTGACCGCCCTGCCCAACGTGTACATGGAGGGGTTCCCCGCGATCACCGTCTACCAGTGCGACGCGTACACGACGGGCGAGATCGCCACCCGTAAGGTCGTCCCGCCCGACCGCATCCGTGGCGAGCCGTTCGATGAGTTCGACGCGATGCCCGTCACCTACAAGACGCGCAAGACGCACACCAACCCCGCCTTTGGCGAGCTCATGGCGGACCTGGAGGAGGGCGAGAGCCGCGCGAAGCGGATGCGCCTGAACCCGCACGTGCCGCCGTACGAGGCCGAGGTGCACTCCTCGCTCCGGCCGTGGCCGACAACGGTTGGCTGCATTTCTCCGGCATCCGACCCCCAAGTGGACCCGGGAGGTCAGGTCCCCTAGTCGGAAAACCAGGGGACCTGATATTCGGTAGACAACTGAGTTTTTTAGAAAACGCACCGGCGTGGTGTAGAGGTGTAGAGGTGTAGAGGTCCCAGGGTCGGACAACTCGTTGATTCTGGTCAGGAATATCAGGTCCCCTAGTCGGAAAAACCAGGGGACCTGATATTCGGCCGACATTGTCGTCATGTGGTGATGTGGTGATGTGGTGATGTGGTGATGTGGTGGTCCTGGGGGTCGGTCAACATTGTCGTCGTTTTGGTCAGGAATATCAGGTCCCCTGGTCGGAAATGCAGGGGACCTGATATTTCTGCTTGCGAGTGCGGGGCCCCGCACGGGTCCAAAATTTAAATCCAGCCAACCGACACGCAACACTCGACAATCGCGCGCCTCCCCTCCCCGCCCATCGCTACGCCACGCCAACGTCCCACAGCAGCCGGTGGCGCGCGCGCGGGGAGAGCGCGCGCACCGCCTTGGGCACCACCCCGCCGGAGCACCGGTCCACCAGCAGCCGCGCGAGGGCGTACGAGGGCCACCCGCCGTCGTCCTTGAGCGCGAGCGCGTGGCGCAGCGTGAGCCCGGCGGCCTGCACGACGGCCTGCACGTCGCGCGGCTCGCGCGGGCGGTCGCCGAGGAGCGAGCGCGCGGTCGCCGTGACGGTGCGCACCAGCTGGTGCAGCGCGGCGTCGGTCGCGCGGCGGAACTGCCGGCTGACGAGGCGCAGCCGCGCGACGGCCAGCCGCATCTCGTCCAGGTCGGCCATGCTCTGCGACAGGCACACGCACGCGATGCGCCCAACCACGTCGTCGGACGCGTCAAAGACGGCGCGCGCGCGCGCGCGCCGGCCCGTTCGCGGCGCGGGGCACGGGGCGGCGGCCCCCTCGGCGTCGTCGGCGCCCGCGCCGGCGGTGAGCAGGAAGTGGTGGAGGTGCCGCCGGTCCTCGTCGCTGAGCGTCTCGGACCACCGGTCGGTCGGCGCGCGCGCGGAGAAGGCCGTCGTGTGCGGCGCGAGCGACGCGACGAAGAGGCGCTGCGCGACGGTCAGGTCCTTGGCGCGCAGCACGCGCGTGCCGTCGATCGCGTCGCCGTCGCGTTGGTGCGACACGAAGCCCATTGAGGGCGGGTGCGCGTCGATGGCGCGCGCGAGCGGCGCCCAGTGCGCGGGCACGCCGCCGGATTGGCGCAGCTTCTCCCTGAAGCTGAGGTACGCGTTGATCGCCATCGGCACGGGCCACAGGAACAGGAACTCCTCGCCGATGATCAGGTCGGCGATCGGGAGCTGGTCGCGGTGCGCGACGCGGATGCGCGACGCCCACGCCCAGCCGCGCCCACCGGACAGCCGCACGAAGGCCAGCGCCTCCGTGCCGATGCGGTTGTCGGAGGACCTGGTCGCGAGGAAGGCGCTGCAAAAAGCGGAGCGCGCGGTGGTCTCAAAGTGCTCGAAGGAGATGCACGGCGGCGACGCGGGCGCGCTCACGACCTGGGCGTCGACCTCGCGGATCGCCAGGGTTGTCGAGTCGAGCAGCAGCATGGCGCCGGCCGCCGCGCCCGCCGGCGGCGACCCGCCGCACAAGTTGCAAAATTCACGCGGCCTCGAGCATCCACCGCTGCAGCGCCTCGGCCGAGTCAAACGTGGCCTCGCGCTCGGTCGTGGTGAGCGTGCCCACCGTCGCGGTGATGACCGTGGCCGGGATCCGGTCCTCGCGCACCGCGACCACGAAGCGGTCCGCGTTGGCGGGCCACGGCTTGGCGATGTCGACCGTGATGGTGTTGCTCTCGGGGAGGAGGCGGCGCACGACGAAGCGCGACGGGCGCGCGGCGTGCGCCCACTCCGAGAGCTGGGCGTGGAGCTCATCGGTCGCGGCGTCGAAGAGGGGGCTCATACGACGGTCGTCGGCAGCGGCTGGTAGGTGATGCGCCGCGACGGCGGCGCGTCGAGGAAGGCGGCGCGCTGGCTGCGCGCGCACCGCCTGAACGCCCGCGACGCGAGCGCGCAGAGCGCGACAAACGCGAGCCCGACCGCCACGAAGTGCATGCGCGCCGCTAGCGGCGCCCGTCGCGCCGGCAATATCCAGGCCCCCGCGCGGGCCGATAGCGCGCCCCCCATGTCGGCGAGCTCGTCCGAGCTCAGCGCCGCCGGCGGGCGGAAGCGCACGGTGGCGCAGCTCGTCGACCGGCTGCGCGAGAAGACGTCGACCGAGCGCTTCTCGCTGCTCGCGCACCTCTCGGTGGGGCGCACGCTGTGCCGGCTGCGCGACGCGATCGCCAACGGCGAGGAGGTGAGCAAGAAGGCGGCGATGGCGCTGCTGTGCTGCGGCATCAGCCTGTACCGGCGGCACACGCTCGGCGACAAGGAGGAGGAGGACGAGGACACCGAGGAGACGAACGCGCTCATCAAGCGCACCGCCGTGCTCGTCTTCGTGCTGCTCGCCGCGATCGAGGCGTCGCGCGGCGAGCGCGTCGACGTGGACAACGCGCGCGAGATGGTGGCGGCGGCCAAGGCCGCGACGCTCGCCGACGTGCTCAAGGTGCCGCGCCGGAAGCGTAAGGCGGCGGCGCCCGAGGGCGAGGCGCCCGACCCCGAGGAGGCCGAGGAGGCCGAGGCGTGGGCGCGCGTCGTGACCGTGTCGTCGGGCGAGCTCACGCTGAGCGTGCTGCAGTTCGTGTCGCACACCATCGGCA
>Ga0115012_10001301_pt1 | contig 14477 bp, 15 predicted proteins | sample TroAtlMetagenome_FD_88706 | JGI IMG/M metagenome (GOLD analysis project Ga0115012, IMG submission 88706) | Marine eukaryotic phytoplankton communities from Atlantic Ocean - Tropical Atlantic ANT10 Metagenome | ecosystem: Environmental > Aquatic > Marine > Oceanic | place: Tropical Atlantic...
CAAACGAGCAGCACTGGTGCTGGATGCTGTCCTGACGGAGGCACCCCGTGCCGAAGTCCCGGCGTTGATCCTCGCGGACGCCGCCCTCGCCCAGGCGCTTGGTTGGGATCATGTCGTGCCGCTATTCGCCGCGGGCCTGAAACGTGCGGACCTGCGCAAGCGCGGGGACGATTTGCGGCTGGCCTTTCATCGCGCGCTCGTCTTGTCGGCGGTCGACGCCGTGCGGCAGGCCGCCGACCTTGCGCGTCGGGCGGCGCATTTGAAGTCGGTCGCACCGAAGCTGCGGGCAAAGGGGGCCGGGGAGGCCGTCGGGATATTTTTGACCCGCGATGCGGTCTCGCCTGCGGCGTTGCCTTTGCCGGATCGCGCCGCGCGGCGGCTCTGTGACCGGCTGGTCGACCTCGGCGCGGTGCGCGAGCTGACCGGGCGCGACACCTTCCGGCTTTACGGGGTGTAGGGATGGCGAAGGATCGACCTGACCTTGAGCTTGACCGCGAGTTGGTTGACTTACCGCCGGAGCTGCGATGGCGGGAATGGATGCGCCGGATTGAGGCGGTGCTCTTTGCCTCTGCATCCCCTGTGCCGCGCGAAGACCTGGCGAGGGTCGTGGGGCAGGGGGCTTCGGTCGACCTGTTGGTCGAGGATCTTGCCGCCGATCTGGAGGGGCGGGTGTTCGAGATCGCCAAGGTGGCCGGCGGGTGGATGTTCCGGACCCGGGCGGCCTATGCGCCCGCGATCCGCGCTGCGGCGGATGTCGGGGACCAACTGCTCGATCTGAGCGAATTCGACGTCGCTGTGCTGGCCGCCATCGCTTATCACCAGCCGATCACCCGCGACGGGCTGAAGGATATCTTCGGCAAAGAGATCAGCCGCGACCTGATCGGGCGGCTGCATGCGCGCGGGCTGATCGGGACCGGGCCGAGGTCACCCCGGCGCGGGGCGCCTTACACCTTCGTGACGACCGAGCAGTTCCTTGTCGCCTTCGGGTTGCAGAGCCTTCGCGATCTTCCGGATCGGGAGCAGTTGGCGGATGCGGGGGTTGTAGGCGAAGCTCCACAAGTCGATTACGGGTAACCAGCTGCCGATGCAGAGGGTGAAGTCCGCCGTTTTGCTTATCGTTTCATTTGCGGTGCAACGATTCATCTGCACGCCGAGAAAGTCACGCGATTACAAAGAGATAATCGTTTCAGGATTTGCAAACGAAGCCTCATGCATCTATTGGCGACAGGGTATTCCCTCCTTGTCGTTGTGGGCGGATTGTGTTGAAAAACTCCGGTTTTCGCGAAAATGGGTGAAAAATTTGTCCATAGAAGGCCTCTCCGAAAATTCGTCGAGGGGGTCGGTCTAAGATCAGCGTTGGCAATGTCCGACGCTCCCAGATGCTCCACAGGGCACTCGGCTTCAATTTGGCAGGAGCACCGAATTCTGGCAGCAAAATACAACCGCCAGATTTTCGGGTTTTTCAACACAATGGGCGGAAAGTGTGAATTCGCTGCACCTGCAAGGGGATTTTGTCAAAGATGTGAAAGCGGTCGTTCACGGCTCAGGTTCAACGCTCCCCATGCTGCACCAAGCACCAAAGTCAGCAATGCGCAGGGAGCGATGTTTGCAAAGTGCGGGCTGTTTCCGGATAGCGGTCATTGGGGTAGTGTGCAGCAAAAGGCAAGTAGGAGCCCGCTTTACTCAATGCTGCGCAGCGTAGGAACAGCGGCTTCAAAGTTGAACCCGCATTCCCCAAGTAGACCGACGATTTGTGCGCCCTGACTGCCAGTAGCGTGATTTATTTCAGCATGTTAACGCAGTCTGGAGCGAGATTTTTTGGTCTCGGTGACAGGTTTACGACAATTCTTGGACTGTGCTGGGGGCACAGGACCCATCGGCCCTGCCCCCCACCTTTAGCTTACTTCTCGCGGTGCATCACCCCGTCGCCAAACGGGTGGTCGATCACCATTTTCCAGTTTCCATCCTGCTGACGGCGCAGGACCGCGGCCGAAAGCGCCGTCATCGGCCCGTCAGGTCCGGGCGCGGTCCAGGACATGAGGTGCAGGCCAATATCACCCGCGACCACGACCTCATGCGCGCCATAGGTGAAGCTTACACCGCTTGCGACGAATTCGGTGAACATTGCACGCAGAGCGGCATCACCGCCGATGGGCTGGCCTGGCTCGCCGACGACGACCGCTTCGGGTTCGTAGGTTGCCATTATTCCGTCGATGTCACCGGCGGCGAAGGCCGTGGTCATCGCCGAGATGGTTTCAAGGATTTTCGTTTGGTCCATGGTGTCCTCTGCATGGGTTGTGGAAGCGAGCGTCGCGGCAAGCAGAGCGGCGGCTGCAATGATCTGAAGCTTCATGTTGGTCTTCCTTTTTGGTTTCCGTACGGCGACCATGCTGGTATGTTGTGACAGTTTCTGTCAGGGGCCATCCATTGCGACTGTTTCGTCTGTTCCGATTGTTGGACGTCATGCGCCTGCGTTCCACGCCGGTGACTGCGGCCTCACTGGCGGTTGATCTCGGTATCTCGGTCCGCTCCATTTATCGTGACATTGCCGATCTGCAGGCGATGGGCGCCCCTATCCGCGGCGAAGGCGGTTTGGGCTATGTCATGGAGAGGGGCTATTTCCTGCCCTCGTTGCGGTTCGAGGCGGACGAGCTGGATGCCATCATCCTTGGTCTGAAGCTGGTCCACGAACGCGCAGCACCCGTCCTAGACGGTGCGGCGGTACGAGCGGCCGCCAAGATATCCTCGGTGCTTGGCGAAGGGCAAAAGGACAGCATGATCGACCCCGCGCTGGAGGCGGGCCCGTCCAGAACGATGTATGGCGACGGCAACTCGGCGACCTATGCGACGTTGCGTGCCGCGATCTCGGCCAGGGAATTCCTGACTATCGGATACCGGAACTCTGAAGGTCGGCTCTCGACGAGGGAAGCGCGGCCCTTGGGTTTGACCTTGTTCGAGAATGCTTGGCTGCTGACGATCTGGAGCGAGGCCGCGCAGGATTTTCGGCACTTGCGCTTGGATCGAATTTCTTCAGTGATCACTACTGGCAAGCGGTTCCGCTTGGAACGAGGTAAGCGCTTCAAGGATGCGATCGACATTGAGCGCGGCAAGATCGCCTTGCAGACGCCCGTGAGCTAGCATTCCAGGTGTCCAACTTGGCTATGGAATTATTTTTCGTTGTTGCAACAGGAGACACATGCCAAATCCAGACCAACGACGTGCGTATGTTGACTGACGTCAAGGCACCTGCGGAATATATGGATCAACTTGAAGACGATTCGCATCGGGATAGGCTGCAAAGCATCCAGAGCCGACGTTGATCCATTGACGTCAAGCCGCATAACCTGAACCCGATAAGCCCGAACCCTCCGCTCCAAAATTAGACCGCCTGCTCCAGGTCATTCGATGGCGGTCAGTCGCATCCAATCGGCTCACAAACCGCGCGGTGAAAAGCAGCTATCACAAATTCGAGCAATGGGCTGTGGGCCCGCTTTGAGGCTGGCTGCAGTCATCCATGTCGGCGTCAGCCCACCCAGAGCGGCAATTTTGGGCGCTGCACCGCTGCAAGGCAGCTTCGAGCCCATTGCGGTCATTCAGGATGAATGGGTTAGTGACTGAAATCCTGTTTCAACCATCGAGATGAGAAGCAATGCGTTTTCACGCCTTAGGTCGGGTTCAACGGACGGTCTCCTCGATCTGGACCGCCGAACTTTTCCAATCCCGCCTCGTTCCACGCGGACAGTTGCGAGACAATTCCGCCCAACGCTAAGGCCCTTGCCGTCAGCGCGTAGCCGACGTGCCGCCTTGCGTCGTTCTTCTCTACGCGTTCGACAAGGTCGAACTTTTCTAATTCGCGGAGTTGTTCGGTCAGAACCTTCCGGCTGATCCCTGGAAGGGAGCGAGTGAGCTCGAGAAAATGCTGTTCTCCATTCGACAGCGCATGCAGGATATTGGGTTTGTGCTTTCCGCCTAGCGCCCGAAGCGTTTCGGCAACAGGACACTCGCCCCTCGATGATAGAAACCCGCGTATCGGGCGCTGTTCAGAACCGTCCATATCCGCCCTCCGGTTACAAAATAGTGCCTAATTGAGTGAAACTTCCAACCATGAAATGTCGATTCCACAGCAACTAGATAGAGGCGATTCGGATGCCAAGCAAAACCAAAGTTGAGACCATTCGGATGCTTCCATTCGGAATGCTAAACGCTTTCCTTCTGATCCGAGGCGAAAATGTGATTCTGGTCGATACCGGGCTTCCGAACTCTGCACCGCTGGTCAAAAAAGCGCTGCAAAAGAACGGTTTGGACTGGTCAAATATCCGTATGATCATATTGACCCACGCGCATATTGACCACGCTGGCTCAGCATTGCAACTGCAGGAGCTAACTGGAGCGCCACTCGTCGGGCACGAAGCTGACTTGCCCCTTTTCCTGGGCGCACCGCCGGTACTGCGGCCTACCAGTCTATTTGGAAGGCTGTTCCGCAAAACTGGAGCGATCCAAAGACCGTTTGCCTATTTTTCCCCGGATATTGTCTGTTCAACAGAAATGCCTGACCTGACAGAGGTTGGCATTCCGGCCCGAATACTTCACACGCCTGGTCACACTCCGGGCTCAATTTCGGTGCTGATCAAGGATGGCAGAGTCATAGCAGGAGATCTTGCGGCGTCGGGTATCCTGCTGGGTGGAATAATGATCAAGGAAAAACCGATGCAGCCACCGTTCGAAGAGTCGCCTCTTCTAGTGGCCGAGGCGCTCAAGAACTTGTTAGCCCACGACAGTACTCAGTTCTATCTCGGCCATGGCGGCCCGCTGGGTGTTGAGCCCATTCGAAAACACATCGCCCGCCTGGAAGCATCTAAATTTTAGTCAGCAAGTAGCTGGTGGGTATTGTCGGAAGAACTTGGCCTAAGGCGACGTGGGCGCCGATCTAGCCTGCCCGGATGACAAAACGCTCCCCTTTTCGCTACTTCAAGACGATCCCCGAGATCATCCCCCTCACCGAGCGCTCACTGATCAAGCCTAGCAGTGGAAATTCCAAACGCATTCACCTCACCCTCAACAAAAACAAGAGCCGAATTCTTCCTTAAACGTCCGCTTTGTCCGGATACTGTTGAAAAAGTCGCCGATCGAAGCGTTCTGACCAGCATCCAAAGCGAGCCGGTTGCTAGTCCCTCTCATGAGGGGGCTGGCACGGGCACCAATTTGGCCAGTTTGCGGAGGTTCTGGGCGGTTGCTGCGAGCTGGAATTGCTCGGTTGCTCCTTTGGGTCCACGCAGTCGCATCATTTGCAGCCCGATGTATCGCTTCAGATGGGCAAAAAGCATCTCGACCTTTCGCCTTTGCATGAACGAGGTCATGTAGGCGTCGGTTTTGCGGATGTCGCGGGCGATGTCTCTTGCTGCTTCGTGAACGGATCGGAGCACTTTCCTGGCAGGTTGGGTCGGGCAGCATTGCGCTTTCAAGGGACAGATGTCGCAATCCTGTTTGCGCGCCCGGTAGCGGATCAACCCGTCCTTGCTGACATTCGCGGGGCGCGGCTTCGAGAATTTCCGGCGGGACGTCTCGAGCGTATTTCCGGCAGGGCACGTATACCTGTCGGCGGTCGTATCGTAAGCAAAGTCCTCCCGCGAGAAGGTGCCGTCGGTGCGTTTCGATTTGTCCCAGACCGGGATGTGAGGTGCGATCTTGCGGTCCTCCACCAGCCAGCCCAGCATCTCGGCCGATCCGTAGCCTGTATCGCCGACAAGCTTGCCGGGTTTGATGCCGAAGCGTGCCTGCACCCGGTCAATCATGTCCCGCGCGGCACGCGCCTCCGCTGGTCGGATCGGAGCTGTGGGTTCGACATCCAAGATCACGGCATTGTCCAGATCCACCAGATAATTGGTGGAATACGCAAAATACGCGGCACCGCCATCGGCACCCGTCCAGCGCGCGGCCGGGTCCACCGGCGAGACGTATTTGGGAATGGCGTCGGTTGCTGCGCCGAAGGCCGCATCGTCGAGTGTTTCAAGATATTCGTCCACGGCGCGGGACGTGAGGTTTGGCGGCAGGCCTTCCTTGCTGTCGATGCCGCGTGTCTGATTGGCATTCGCCGGGATCAGGCTGGCATCGACACCGAAGCTGTGACCGCCGACCAAACCTTCATCCATGCAGCGTTGCAGGACGGTCTCGAACAGATGCCGGAACAGCCCGCTCTCGCGAAAGCGGCCGTGGCGGTTCTTTGAAAATGTCGAATGATCGGGCAGCGCGTCGGTCAGATCGAGCCTGCAAAACCACCTATACGCCAGATTGACATGGACCTCTTCGCAGAGCCGCCGCTCGGACCGGATGCCCATGCAATAGCCCAGCAGCAACATGCGGATCATCAGTTCGGGATCGATCGACGGGCGGCCGCCAGAGCTGTAGAAAGGCGCCAGCAGCGACCGCACATGAGACAGATCGAGGAACCGGTCGATACCGCGCACCGGGTGATCCAGAGGCACAAACCCTTCGATCGAGAACTCGTAAAACAGCGCGCCCTGCGCGACTTGCCTTGGCCCCATCATTGCGATGCCCTCCACTCCCAGATCGAGTGAATCAAAGCCCCGAACGCCAGGCAACAGACTTTTTCAACAGTATCTCCGCATTGCGGTCATCTGCGGCGCGAGAATGCTGCAGCACTGACCAGTGTCTGCTTCAGGGAATGCTGCCAGGCAGCATGGGGCGAGGCCGACCGGCAGGTAAGGGCCGTCCTTGCCGGGCCCAATGCGATCCGTTGCTCGAACATGCTGCAACCGATCTAACGGCGGCGAATGAGCCCAATGTGTCGGATGCTGCATTTACCACGAATGACTGCTTCGACGCTCCGGGCGCAATTCGCTGTAAGGACAGACATCATCTTCGAACGGCACATGCCGACGGCGAAAGCTTGTAGTCGGAACCGCTTCCGGGTTGCTGATCCTGTCCATTCGGAAATGGCGGAAGTCGTCGCGAGCAGGGTCCCAGCCGACGAGATACCATAGGGGGGGCAGGATCAGCATGGCTTGCGGTTCCACCTGCCGCTCGGTCTTGCGCCCTTTTGCATCGCTATAGTCGAACCGGATGAAGTGCCGGCCCAGAAACGCCGTCTCGAAGGCCACAAGGAGGTCGGGGTCCATTTTCCCCATATCCGACAAATCCTGCAAAGGTGACAGCTGGCCGATGTGCAGGCACTCCAAAAACGCGCGTAGGTCTTTCACCTTGTCCGACGGCAAGGCCTTTTCGATCTTGGCCAACCCCGCGTCGGCAAGCTCCGAGAAGGGTAAATTCCCGGCGGCTCGCATTGCCGCGACGCTGATCAGCAGCGCGAACACTTCGGGCACGGACAACTTGGCCCGTGGCTGCATTGATTGAGGGTCAAGCTGGAGGCCACCGCCGCGGCCGACCTCGGAATGGATCACATAGCCTTCGTCCCGCAATGCGCCGATATCGCGCAACACGGTCCGGCGGGAGGCACCAACCTCTTCGGCCAGCGCGTCAACAGTCGACGTGCCGTTGCGGCGAAGGCTGCGCACGATGGCGTCATGTCTGAGTCTCACGTTCATATCTCGACCCTATCACAAATGGTGACAATATTTGGCACCATTTCGCTCTACACCGATTCCAGCAACTGAAAACAAGGAGATTGCGACATGGAACGGACGGCAGTGAACCCCTGGGACTGGTCGATCAAACTGGGCTACAATCAGGCCGAAGTGATCGACGGCGCGACGCGGCAAGTGATTTGCGCGGGCCAGACCGCAGTGGACGAAAACGGCGCCCCCCAGCATCCAGGCGATATGCGCGCACAGATCAGTCTAGCCTTGGACAACCTTGAAGCCGTTCTCAAAGGGGCGGGCATGAATCTTGGCAATGTGGTCAAGCTCGGTGTCTATGCAACTGATGTCGACGAGGCGCTGAAGAACTTTGACCTGATGGGCATGCGGTTCGGACCCCATCGGGTCGCACCGCCGATGACCCTACTGGGCGTTACCCGCCTCGCGATCCCCGGCTTGCTGTTCGAAATTGAAGCAATGGCAATGGCGTAAAGCCAGTCACAGCGGCCATTTGGTTTCAAAACCCAAATGGCCGTTTCGTCCCGCGAACTGTGAATTCGCATGTTCGATGATTTAGCAGTCGCAGCGAAAGTCCGGTCTGACGAGCCGCACCGCAGCATCAGATTGGCTGGTCAACGGCAGCAATGGGCCGTTCTTGTCGCTTGGTCGATGTGGGCCTTACAACGCGAACCCAATTGGTCATGATTTGCCGTCGTCATGAATCTCCTCCTTGTGCCTCAGAGGCTCGGGGAAGGTGTCCCAATAGTGCGATCTGGTCCTAAGCTAGACTGACCCACGGAAGCTTCAGCTTGAAAACCGTCAGAAACCAAGCTATATATCTGACACTAGGAGACGAACATGCAAACCACATCTCAAGCGATCAAGGCCTATGCTGAAGCGCTGCCGGAGGGTGCGACCCTGTCGGCGCGGGAGTTGTTGCACCTCGGAGAGCGTGCCGCGGTCGACCAGGCGCTGTCGCGTTTGGTTCGGCGTGGGGAGCTTCTGCGTGTGAGACGCGGATTGTTTGCCTTGCCTGTGAAAACCCGCTTCGGTAACCGGGCGCCCTCGGTTGAAGCCGTGGTTGAGCATATTGCGAAATCAACCGGTGAACGCGTGTCGCAAAGCGGTGCGTCGGCAGCGAACCTGCTCGGTATTTCGACACAGAATCCATCCCGCCAAGTCTATTGGACTTCCGGGCCGAGCCGTCATCTGAAGCTCGGAGCGCAAAGCGTCGAGCTTAAACATGTGCCGAGCTGGCAGCTTCGTGCACCCAACAGTCGTGCTGGGCACGCCTTTCGGGCGCTCGCCTATTTCGGCAAAACCGAAGCTGCTCAGGCTTTGAGGCGTATCAAGGCGATGTTGAACGAAGAGGAGCAGCGCGAGCTTCTGAGCCTTCGAGCCTCTGCGCCAACCTGGATGGCCAAGGAACTTAGCGCGCTCGCGCCATCGCAATGACAGAGAGCCAAACTTACTTTTCCCTGGCGCGCGAAGACAAGATTGACGCGCTCGAAGTGGCCGCCTCGAAACTGGGGCGGCCTGCAGACCTGTTGGAAAAGGACGTCTGGGTCGTTTGGGTTCTTAACGCCTTGTTCGACAGTGATCTCGGCGAACACCTGGTTTTCAAGGGCGGAACGTCGCTTTCCAAGGTCTACAAGGCGATCGACCGGTTTTCAGAGGATGTCGACCTGACATATGACATCAGGCAAATCATTCCCGATCTGATCAAAGATGGAGAGGATCCATATCCGCCAAGCCGCTCGCAAGCTCAGAAATGGACCGAAGCTGTTCGGGGTCGCTTAGGCGAGTGGGTGGGGTCAAAAGTGGCCCCCATGTTGTCGGACAAGGTCAAGGCAGCGGCGCTCCTGGCGGAAAACCGTGTAGAAGGTGACAAGATCTATCTGGACTACGACGCGGTGCGCAGCGGCAGCGGATATGTTCGATCCTCGGTCTTGTTGGAATTTGGCGCCAGGTCCACAGGTGAACCGGCGCAGCTTCACGAAGTGGTTTGCGACCTCTCTGGGGCGCTACCTGAATTGTTTACGCCCGTTGCCATGCCTCGTGTGATGATGGCCGAACGGACGTTTTGGGAGAAGGCGACGGCCATCCATGCCTACTGCTTGCGGGGCACGTTTCGAGGCGGCGACCGCTATGCGCGTCACTGGTACGATCTTGATCGTCTGCAGGCTGTGGGTATCGCTGCACAGGCGCTGGAGGATAAGACGCTTGCTCAAGATGTTGCGAAGCACAAACAGCACTTTTTCCGCGAAACCGACCGCGCGGGTGCGACGATAAACTATGCCGACGCCGTCTCAGGGGCGCTTTGCCTGATTCCAGAGGGGGCGGCCCTGGAGGCGCTGGCCCAAGATTACCGGAAAATGCAGGAAGCGGGACTGCTTCAGTCAGACGCCATCGCTTTCGATGCCCTAATGGCTCGTCTGATGGATCTTCAAGATAAGGCCAATTCGCGTCCAGAGTGATGTGGGGCACGTTGCTTGCTTTCGGCGTCTTTGTGATTGCCAGAAGGTTCAGCTTCTGGCCTCGTTGCATACCCATGGTGAGCAAGAACGAAACACGTCAAACCGGCTTTCAAATCGATGTCAGCTTTGTTGGGGACTGCCAGGTGTCTCCAGCGGTGTTTAGGTTTTTGTGATGTGCAAAGTTTAGGTTTTAATGATCTTGGCCCCTCCTGCCCTTTGGTCAGGACCGCGCCCTACTCGGCCGGCTGCAGACAGCCGCCCTCCCCGAGCTGAAACGCCGCCTCTCCCTGCGAAGTACCGCTGGCCGTGCAGTCTCTTCCAGAGCCAGCCCGACCAGCCGTCGCATGGTCGTGGCAACGCTTCATCTCGGCCGTTCGGTTACGGTCGCTGGGGCGGGGGTGCGCCCTCAACGGTGCGAACAGATGTATGTGGCCATCGGCCCAATCAAGCATAAAGCATGGGAAGTGCTTCAACCATGACGTTAGTCGTTGCAAAGATGGCTGTGCAAAATAGTGTGGTTCGGAGAGGGTTCCGATAATGTCTTCAATAATCAAGTTTTTCCGAATTACATTCTTTCTCGTCCTATATTTTTTCTTATGCATGGTCGTGGTGACCACAATGCTTCAGGGATGGCCGGTTGGCGGCCAGATGCTGTTTGCATTCGGTGTTCCCGTCATTCTGGTCTGGTGGCAAGAAAAACGGAGATCGCGGAAAGTCGCTGCAAAGGCGCAAGCCGAGGAAAGTTCCAAAAACCTACCCGCCCGACCTGAACCGGTGCCGCGCCCAAGTGCCTATGACAAGCGTATCGAGCGTGAGCGCGAACGAACTCGCGAAGCCATTGCGTCCAAAACACCGGCTGCCGTTCAGGCCTATTCCGCACCTAAGCAGGACTACGCCGAAATCGTTCGCGCTGGAAAGTCTGCGGCGCCAGCTCTTTCGGCGGCCGCTGAACGAAACCAGCCCTCGCGAGTGGCATCGAGCGCATCGGCCCGATCATCGAAAAGTGGGTGGGTCCCGTCTAGCGAAACAGCTAGCGTGGCCGGCCGCAACATCGGCGGGATGGTCTATGTCGGCACGCCTCCCTTGCTGAACACCAAGGGCTATCGTGAAAAGTGCCGAGCCTATATCGATCCCTCGCTGCAAGTGGCAAAGTTGGGTGCCGATGTTGCTGGCAGCGGGTTACCCTACTGGCCAAGCTACTCGGAAATCTCCCCGGAATGCAGAGCGACGTATCTCAATTGGCTTGCAGGTGGTCGAAAGGATGCATGGTTCGATGCTGGATATATGTTTCTCTATTTCTACGGCTTGGAACGCCGCTTTTTCGTCGATCAGTCAGAGGAAGACGCAAAGGCAATAGTTCAGGAGGTTCGTCGCTTAAAGTCGCTTTACCACGACAATCACTCCGTTCAGCGTTATCTTGGTGAGTTTCTTGACGTAGCATTGATCGCTGTAACCGACCTCGACGCTATCGAGCCGATTTTCGAGAAGCAGGGCTGGGAACTTCCGTTCTCACTCAAATACGCAATCGGAGCTCGGATCGACAAAGGCGAGAACCTGACAGCTGACTGGTTGCTGAGTTGGTTCATCTGCCATCCGGAAACAAATCTGAGAACTCCCGCAACGCGGTGTCGTGACGAGTTCGTCGCTCTTTTCCGTATGCGGTTTGATCGGCGTTTTCCTGATGGGCTCAAAGTGACCAAACCCCGGAAATCACTCACGGCATCCTATCGGGCCGCCTCCAGCGAGTTTCAGGGGTCCGCCAACCCAACAGTCGACGGCAAGCCGGTCCCGGATATCTCAGGCCTGCGCAAACCGGTTGAGATTGCCCAGGAATTGGCTGACGAGGTGATGAACGACCTCGACAAACTAAGCCGTTTCCTGGGCCGAAATCCTGATGGCCGCGGAAGCGTGGAAGCGCATGCCTTATTGCCCTCTGAACTGTGGGATTCCTTCCCATCGGAGGAAATGAACCGCTTGAAATCTTGGGCTGCCGATATCGTCGATCGGGGGGGATTGGTGCCGCTTGAAGAGGTGATCGGACGTCTGGAGGGAGAAACGAACGAGAAGATCGGGAAACGGCAAATGACGGGAGCGGCCGACGCGCTCGCGCGCCTCGGTTTTGGTCTGGCGCCCGACCCTCGGTTTGCGCTCCGGTCGCCCAAGGCGGAAGAGCCTGTTGTGCTGTTTCGTCTGGGCGAGCCTATCGAGCGACTGGAGGACGTTTCCGACAGCTATCGAAGCGCCTTGATCGAATTGGCACTTGGGTCGTTCGTTGCTCATGCGGATGGTCGCATCGCGGAGCCTGAACGCAGGGCGTTGGAAGAGCAAGTTGCTGCCGCGGCCCTCAGCGATCAGGAACGCCGCAGGCTGCGTGCAAACCTTGAATGGTTCCTGGCCGTGCCACCGGACATGACGCTTCTGCGGCGCAAATTGAAGGAGGTGGGCCAAGACAGCCAAGCCGCTATGCGGGCATCGCTGGTAGGTGCAGCACATGCCGATGGCATTATTCACTCCGACGAAGTCGCAAGCATCGAGAAGATCTACAAGGCCTTGGGCCTTGATCCTGCGCTGGCCTACTCGGACCTGCATGCTGGCGAAGTTGCGGATGGTCCACGCACCGTTCGTGCCTCGCAACCGGGTCGCCCGGGCGAAGCTATACCCGCGCTTGAAAAAGCCAGCGGACCGAAGCTCGACGCTTCGCGGATCGCGGCAATCCGTTCGGACACCGAGCGCGTGTCGTCCGTCCTCGGTCAGATTTTCGATGTTGAAGAGGAAGAAAGTGGTGCCTCTGGGCCTGCCAGCCAAAGCCAGCTGGCAGGGCTTGACCCGAAACACGGTGCCCTTGTTCTCGAACTGGTTACTCGGGAACATTGGTCTGAGACCGAGTTCGAGACGATCTGCGCCTCGCATGGCTTAATGGCGTCCGGGGCTTTGGAAGCCGTGAATGAATGGGCTTTTGAGACCTACGATGAAGCGCTTCTCGACGAGTATGATGGATATGACGTGTCTCCGGCGATTGCGGAGGCGGTAAGAGAAAAGATGAGTGCGGAGGGCAGGGATGTCTAAGTTGAAACCACGTGAACGCGATGCAATCGTACAGGCGCTTCGGGCCGGGGTCGTGCCCAAGCTCGGCCTGCGTCACATCCAGGTTGGCCGCGTCCGAGAGATTGAAGAACTCGTCAAAGACATGGACCGGATATCCGATGGCGGATCGGCAATCAGGTTCATCATCGGGGAATACGGATCGGGCAAGACGTTCTTCATGAACCTGATCCGCCTCGTCGCCTTGGAGAAAGGTCTGGTCGTGATGTTCGCGGATCTGGCGCCGGATCGCCGCATTCACGCGACCGGCGGACAAGCTCGGGGGCTGTATGCCGAGATGGCCCGAAACCTCTCGACGCGGACCAAGCCCGATGGTGGGGCATTGGCCAGCGTGGTGGAGCGTTTTGTCAGCCAAGCTCACCGAGACGCTGAAGAACGGGATTTGCCAACAGGGTCTGTCATCCGTGAACGCCTAGGCCACTTCGAAGAACTCACCGGGGGGTTTGAGTTCGCGGAAGTCATCCGTCGATATTGGGAAGGCCATGAAGCAGGCGACGACGAGCTGAAATCCGCGGCCCTGAGATGGCTGCGCGGCGAGTTCGCGACACGCACCGACGCGCGCAAAGCACTCGGTGTGCGAACGATCATCGACGACGCCAGTGTCTATGACCATCTGAAGCTGATGTCGGCATTTGTGTGCGAGGCGGGATATAAAGGATTGCTGGTCGGCCTCGACGAGATGGTGAACCTCTACAAGCTCACTTCGTCGCAGGCTCGCAATGCAAACTACGAGCAGATCCTCCGGATCCTGAACGATGTGCTGCAGGGCAGTGCCGAGAACCTCGGTTTCCTTATGGGTGGGACCCCGGAGTTTCTGATGAACACCCGTCGAGGGCTCTATAGCTACGAAGCCCTCCAATCGCGTTTGGCCGAAAACACCTTCGCGCGCGACGGATTGGTCGACCTTTCAGGACCCGTTGTCCGGCTCGCCAGCCTGACCCCAGAAGACCTCTTCGTTCTCTTGGCCAATGTCAGGCGGATCATGCAGGGCGACGCTGGTGCTCTGCCGGACGACGCGCTCGAGGCCTTCATGGCGCATTGCTCGGACCGGATCGGTGAAGCTTACTTTCGCACCCCGCGCAATACGGTGACGGCCTTCGTGAACCTGCTTTCCGTGCTCGAGCAAAACCCCGGTGTCGAGTGGAGCGATCTGATCGAAAAGATCAAAGTCTCCGAAGACCTCGGCGAAGACATGACCGAGGTAGACGAGTCGATTGGTGCCCAAGACCCCGGTGACGATGATCTGATCAGCTTCAAGCTCTGACGCCGATGAGCAGTGCGTTCGACAAACTGGCGAGGCCTGTGCAGAAATGGATACGCCAGAAAGGATGGCGCGAACTTCGCG
>Ga0115012_10001302_pt1 | contig 14474 bp, 6 predicted proteins | sample TroAtlMetagenome_FD_88706 | JGI IMG/M metagenome (GOLD analysis project Ga0115012, IMG submission 88706) | Marine eukaryotic phytoplankton communities from Atlantic Ocean - Tropical Atlantic ANT10 Metagenome | ecosystem: Environmental > Aquatic > Marine > Oceanic | place: Tropical Atlantic Ocean...
ACCCGCCAACTTGGCCATCTGCCGCAACAATTCATTTTTCTTGGCATGATTCGCAGGCAATTTGTAACCGCGGTAACCCATCAGCGTGTAATTGCCTTCCCGCAAGGTGGCGAGATGTCCGGACGACGGCGCGAGCCAGAGCAGCGGCTGGGTGCGTTTAAACGTCCCTTTCTCAGTCAGTAACGGCGACAGGTTCGCGCCATCCAGATGCACGCCTTTGGGGTTATCAATGCCGGCCAGTCCACAGATGGTCGGCAACAGATCGACCGCGCCCGATGGCGTGCTTTCAATCCGGCCACCGCGAACGCCATCGGGCCAGAAGAAGATGCCGGGCGAACGCAAACCGCCTTGAAAGTTCGATCCCTTGTTACCTTTCAGGCCGCCATTGCGATCGGCCCGGTAGCTCCCGTGGTCGGAGGAATAGATGATCAACGTGTTGTCCAACTTGCCTGTTTCCTTGAGCTTGGCAACGAGGCGACCAATGGCGCGATCGGTGTTGTCGACCGTGGCCGAATAAATGGCGGCTTCATCCTTGAGGTCCCCGTAGATCGACACGATCTCATCGGGCGCCGCCAGCTTGGAGTGCGGTTCGTTGAACCAGATGTTCATAAAGAACGGCTGATCGGGATCTCCCTTGGTTTCCAACCAGTTGATCGCATCACTGACGACGATTTGGCAGGAATAACCCTTCATCGGCCCCACTGGTTTGCCGTTGCGCATAAAGTTGGTGGGATTCCTGTGACTGGGATTTGCGCCATTGGACAAGCCAAACCAGTAGTCAAAACCGTGATCCTGGAGTGAAGGTTTTTTCCGTTTACCGGAGGTCATGCCGACATGCCACTTGCCGAAGTGGGCCGTTCCGTATCCGGCCTCCTTCAGCACTTCCGCGATCGTTACTTCACGCTCCAGCAGATGCATGTCGTGCATGTGATCCTGCAGAACGCCGTAAATGCCGGTGCGAAGATTCTGCCTCCCGGTAAGGAGGGTCGCCCGCGACGGTGAGCAAACCGCCGCGCCGGCGTGAAAGTCAGTGAACCGGACTCCCTTCGCCGCCAGTCCATCGAGCACCGGCGTCTTCACTGGTCCGCCGTAGCAACCAAGATCCTTTGAACCGAGATCATCGGCCAGCAACACGATGACATTCGGTTGTTTTTGAGAACGATCGGGCGTTGAAGTCTTCAATACGACTTTCGGATCCTGGGTCTTCTGAGCTCTTTGAGGCAGCCATTTCCTAAGTTGGGTTTTGGCGTCTGCAAACTGCGCATCGTTGGCTAGGTTATCCCACTGATATGGGTCTCCGAAGTTATCGTAGAGCTCTTCACTACCGTCGGCATAACGGATGTAATGCCAATGCTGGGAACGGACGGCGTGGTCACCCCTTAGACTAATTACCGCCGGATACTCCCACTCGGTTTCCGGCTTGCGAAGGAGCGGCGCGATACTTCGTCCATCCAATCCGTCCCGCTCCGGCAATCCGCATAGATCGATCAGGGTGGGATACAAATCCACCAGGCTGACCGGCTGCTTGCATCGCTTGCCCTGAGTGGCCGCGAGATCGGGGGCGGAAATGATGAGCGGCGTCTTCGATCCTTGCTCCCATAGAGTCAATTTGCTGATTCGGTCCTTCTCACCAACGTGGAAACCGTGGTCGCCACACAGAACCACGATGGTGTTTTCGGCGTGTTCACTTTTCTCCAACGCATCCAGCACAACTCCGACACAGGCATCCGCAAATGAACACGACGCCAGATAGCCTTGGACGGCTTTTTTCCATTCGCCATGCTCGCGGATGACGCCAAAGGCCTGGCTCCCGCCAGAGTTCTGCCGACGTCCTATTGGCGGAACGTCATCGAGGTCGTTTTCGAAATAAGCAGGCAGTTCAATCGCCTCCAGGGGATGCATGTCGAAGTACTTCTGCGGCGCATACCAGCGGAGGTGCGGGCGAAAGATCCCACAGGCCAAGAAAAAGGGCTTGTCGTGATCACGCCGCAGGAACGCGGCGGCACCCTCGGCGGTCTTCCAGTCGGCCGTTTCCTTTTCCGGAATGTCCAGCGGCTGCCAATCCGCCCAATCTTGGTAATACTCGTGGGCCATCTTGTCGCTCATCCCATGCAACAGGCGTCCGTTCCTGGGAAACGGCGTCCCATGCATGGTCGAGTATTGATGATCCCAGGAGACCGGGTCGGAGAACTTCCCGTGCGGTTGATGAAAAATCTTGCCGCCTGTCACCGCAGTGTATCCATGCTCACGAAAGCACTGCGGGATCGTCACCCAATCCTTGAATTCCGGTTTATCCCGGAACCACGAAATGGCTTTGGACCGATCATATCGGCCTTCGTTGTTCCAAATATCAATGGTCGACGCACGCAACCCGGTCATCGTCGCCATCCGCGAGGGATTGCATAGAGGTGCCGAACAATACGCCTGCTCGAACAGCACTCCCCTCGAGGCGAGCCGATCGATATTGGGTGTTTTTGCCTGGGGATGTCCTCCGAGACAACCCACCCAGTCATTCAAATCGTCGACGGCGATAAACAGGACATTTGGCGGTTTGTCCTTGGCAAAAACGGGACCAACCAGAAGCAGGAAGCAAAGATATGTGCGGATAGCCTTCACGTTATTTCTTTTTAGACGCAACAAAGTGCGATGCGTTTTTCTTGGGGAGCCAAAATCCGGGGAATGGCCCGAAGTGCACGCGTCATTCCTTCTTCGGTCCAAAGGTGAATCCAGCAGCAGGCGGGGATCCCTTCCCCACCGTGACTCTCATCTCCTGCTTCCCGAGCACTTCGTGCCATGCTACGAGGGTATACTCGCCAGCTGGCAGGTCTGGGATCGAGAAGCGCCCCTCGCCATCCGTTACCGCGAAGAAGGGATGGTCCATGACCCAGAGATAAGCGGTCATCCAGCGGTGGAAGTCGCACTTAATGGTGATGGGGCCTTCCGCCTTCTCAAAGACCTTCTCACGGTCGGGGGTGCCGGCTGGTTGCACGATATTGAACATTGGGTTGGCCCGTGATAACGAGCGCACGTTGTGAATGAACGGGTCGCCGTTTTTCATCTGCACGGTTTGGCCGACCCTGAATCCCTGAACGCGTGGCTCGAAGATGGACCCCTGCTGATCAACGATGGCAGGTTCGGAAGGCACAGGATAGTCGCCTTCAGGGACATTCTTCACATAGACAAAAACGTGGGCGAGACCTCCCTTGGCGTTGACGAGCAGACTTTCATCGAGCGGTGGCGAGTCGTGCAGTTTCTGACTGGCCTCATCCATGAAGATCCGTTTGCGTTTCGGCGCTGCGCCGTCATAGCGAATGACGCCAGAAATAGAACCGGGTTTCGCTGGCGTGGATTTCGAATCGGATGGCGCTGTGACATCTACGACCCGCGCACGGAGAATGAGCTTTCGAAACGCTTCATCACCGACACCTGAAAGGGTCCCGAGAAAAGCAGTCAAATCGGGCAGGTCAGCTTTAGAAATCTTGAGCCTCGCATCCTCGGGTGCGCCGTCTTTTGCCTTGGACATCTTACTTCGAAGCATGGCTTCGAGCTCTCCGGCGGACCAGTTTCCGTTCCGGAAGTAGAGTTGGAAGACCTCGGCGAATGGCTCAGAGCTGAGGAACGTTTTGAAGCCGTTGTAGGCGCTGCGGTTCATTCCTTTGGGTAGCTTCAACAGCACTCGTCCTTCCTGATTGTCGAGGCGCCCAAGGATGCGACCAGCGAATTGATCCGCGGCTTCTCCCTCCTCCGAGTGGTCGGGAATCCGATTCACATAAATAAAGGCATCGAAGGGAGAGCGCCGTTGGTTTTCGAGCCGGTGGATACCGGTCTTCTGCTCGATCGATTTTGGTGCAACTCCTGATGGGGTTCTCTTTTTAGGCCGGGAAGGCTGCCCATCAATCCGCCGGGTCACATTCTTCACCACCGTCTTACGAAATTCTTCATCTGAAATTGAGTTGGCCCATTTCAAGGCGGCACCCGGATCTTTCGAAACCAGGCCGTGGGCCATCCCGTTGATCGCAAAGTCCTTGTCCCGCGCCACGGTCAACGACTCAATACGCTCCACAACGGCATCGAGTTTAACTCCCCCGACTCCTCCACCCAGTCGCCCGAAGGCAGCTGACAGAGCCGATCCACGCACGCCGGGATCCTTTTGCGCGAGAGCCTGTTTCACCGCATCGAACGGAGCCACATCGAACTTCCCGGATTGGATCACCTTGACGATGTCCTTGCCCGGTTCCGTCTCCCTGGGCAGCTTTCCGCGCCCCTTGTTCGAATTCCCAGACGGCTTGGGCTCCAACGGTGTCCCAGGCCCAGGCTCGGCGGGGATCTCCGTGCTCCGGCCACCCTTCGCAACATAGTCGAGAATCCGAACAAAAGAGTGGCCGGCATTCTCCATCCCCACCTCGGCCTTGCGGCGCTGATTGAATAGACGCCCCACGCGCTCGCGCTGGTTCTCGGTCAATCCCCCCATGATCCGATCGACGTATTCTTGATGAGGCTCGTCATGATACTCCTTGGGCAGCGCGCGAGCCTCGATCTTGGCGAGGAGGGCGCCGAGTTTCTTTGCCTCCTCCTGCCGCGCCACGACCGACTGCACGCCCTGCTCCTCCAGACTGAGCTCGATTGGCGCCAGCTTCACGCCCCCCGATTCCTCAGCATCGGCGGGGATCTCGAGCTTGATGATGGTGCCGCAGGCGTTCTCCATGTGCCGTGCTGGGCCGCTGGTGCTGGTCCAGACATTTCCATCCTTGTCGAACTCGATCTCTCGGGTGTAGCTAACCCGGAATGGCAGCGGAAATTCGATGAGGTATTCGGTCTTCGGGTTGAACCGGTAGAGAGTGTCATTATGGGTCCCGCAGATCCACACCATGCCGTCGGGAGCAACATTGAGGGCGTAGGGAATCTGGTTGAGATAGTCGGGCAGCGGGTAAGTCGTCCACTGCTCGCTCTTGGGATCGAACTTGGCGAATACACCCGAGCCAAACCCCGGCACCCACACCATGCCGTCCGGGGCAACGTGCAGTCGCCGCGGCCCGCGGAAGGGCGGGTTCCATTCCGTGACGTCGCCGTCCGACACCTTCGGATCAATCCGGCCGATGCGATTGCCATTGAGCTTGGAATACCAGATCATTCCGTCTACCGGAGAGTAGTCGAGACCGTAAGGAGTGATTCCTTTTGACTCGCCCTTGCCGCCAGCCTTGACCTGCCCGGCTTCCAGGAGCTGATACTCCTTGCGCTCAAGGGTCTTGGGATGCAACCGGAAGACCGAGTTGCGGCCGGCATCGGTATACCAGATGTAGCCCTCGGAATCTTTCGGATCGACCCGCAAGGTATGCGGCCAAGAACCTCGTTCGGCCGGAGGCTCGGCACTGGAGAGGATGGTGTATTCCTTGGTCTCGAGATCGAACTTCGCCATTTCCCCGGAGACACAGAGGGTGAGCCACATCTCACCGTCATTGTCGGGCTCGATGGAATGCGGGCCATGCGATCCGCGGGGCAGACGGTAGTAGATCCGCTCCCCGGTCTTCGGGTCGAGGGTGGCGGTGTATTGCTTGCCGATGTGCACGACGTAGGCGAGTCCGTCGCCCCCAACTTCGAGGTCGTGGAAGGACCCGATGTAGGGCTCCCCCATTTCCCAGGCGGTGACCTTCGCCTTCGCCACCATTCCGGTCGGCGCCGGCGGCGGGACATACTTTGGCCAGCTGTCGACGGCATTATCCTTATAGGTATCGATAATTCGCGGGATGATCGTCTCCTTGGTATGGGGATAGAGACCACCGAACCCATCCATTCGCTTGATCATGGTCTCCCAATCGACTGGCTCCTCCGGGGTCCGAAAACCCGGCGTTCCAATCTGATGGCAGTAGGCGCACATCATTTTGAAGTTCAACCTGTCGCGCGGGCTCTCGAACTTCAGTTGGGCGAAGGCATTGCTGGCGGGGCGCTGCGCCTCCAACTCCTTGCCGGCGGCCGGTTCCATCGTGATTGCAATGGCCTCCTTGCCGAGTTGTACGTTTTCGATCCACTGGTCGCGCTGACCAGCAAGACGAGCGCGGATTTTGAACGTCCCCTCCTGCAGGCTGTCGAGGCGGAAGCGCCCGTCGGCTTGAGAGAATACGGAAGTGCTCTGGCGTCGATCAGCGTCGAACGCCGAAACCATCACCCCGCCCATAGGTTTCCCTGACGAACCTTTCACAAGCCCGGAAACGGCGCCCGTCCTGCCGGCAGGCTTGCCCGGCTCCCTCCGGATCTCGGCCTGCACCTTTCGCTTGATGTGGGGATTGCCGTCACCTTGCGCGAAGGGGTCCTCCGCTAGGGGCGACTTAGCTGAGGTCGATTTACCTCCGCTGGTTCGGACATAGTCGAGAATCCTGATGAAGGACTCTCCCCGTTTCTTCATATCGGGAAACAGGCGCTCCTGTTCCTTCCAAAGATCGGCCACTCTCCTGGACTTCTCAGGGGACGCATTCTTGAACCACCTGTCAACGAAGAGCTGGTGACCGTTGCCGCCCGGGTAGTCCTTGGGAATCTCGCGCTTCGCGATCTGCTCAAGCAACGCACGAGTCGACTTAGGGGGCCGGCTTCTGGCAACCGGAGCCTTTTTCCTTCCGGGGGACGGCTGTGCCGGTCTGACTTTATTCCCGGCAAAGGCACCTCCCTCTTCGAGGCAATAAAGAAAGCGTGTTCCCCGCAGAAACAACTGTGTTCCTGCCAGCGACGGCGAAGAGTGAAAATTGTCATCCAATTGATTGGTCGCAAGCACCTGCATTTCCGACCCACGCTTCAGGACCAAAACCGTGCCCTTCCGGTCCGTCATGTAAATTCGCCCCCCCGCTCCTACGGGAGAGGCGTAGATGTCTCCAAGCTCGGGAAGCCGCACACGTTCAATGACCTTGCTACCATCCCGGGCGTCAAGGCAGGTCATGATATTCTGATTGGACTGGGTGATATAAAGGAGTCCACCGTAAAGCATGGGCGACGGCACGTAAGGGGTCCCACGGTCAGCTTTCCAGATAATAGAGTCCGTGACATCCCCTTTTCCAGTGATCGGGATGGCGAGAAGCGAGTAGCCCTGGTAGCCGCTCATGCAGTAGACCACTTTGCCGTCGACAATCGGAGATGGAATGCAGTTACCGGTTAACCCCTCTGCCTCCCAGATAATCTCACCCGTGGTGAGGTCATAGCTCCGCACCTTCTTGGAGGCGGCGGTGATTACCTGAGTGACCCCATTGTGCTCCGCGATCGCCGGAGTGGCCCAGGCGTTCTTCTCATCCCGGTCTTTCTTCCACAGAGTCTTCCCACTTTTAGCCTCCAGAACCTCTATAGCGGATTGCCCGGCGTGATCGCGAACGAGCACGAGCTTCCCATCATGGACTACCGGCGAGCTCCCTTCACCGAGGCTCGCGCCGACCTTTGCCTCACCAAGGTCACGCTCCCAGATCTTCTCTCCATCAAGGCCGTAGGCAAATAAGCCTGCTGAGCCAAACCAGCAATAAACCCGCTCCCCATCGCAGAACGGTGAGGCTGAAGCAAAGCTAGCGTCCCGGTGGTGACCTTCGTGTGGAACGAGGGTCTTAGCGACCTTGCGCCAGAGCTCCTTGCCGGTGCGCCGGTCGAGACAGAACACAACCATCTGATAAGCCGTGTTGGGGTACTTAATTCCAAAGACCCTTTCGGGTTGATCTTCCGGCTTAGGAAGAGAAGGGTCTACCTGGCCTGTATTCAGAGCTGTGGTCAGGAAAACTCGGTCTCCCCACACGATTGGGCTGGATGTCCCGCGTCCATCCATCGGTGCCTTCCAGACGACGTTCCGGTCCTCACTCCACTCGGACGGTGGATTTGCGGTTTCGGAAACCCCGTTATTGGCGGGTCCACGCCACTGGTGCCAATTCTGCCCAATTAAATCATCGGCAGGAGCCGCCCCGACAAAAGAAGCAGATGCGATGCAGAGAAGGGGTTGCAAAGAGAGTCTCATGAGTTTCCACGGGTAGGGCAGCATGTGCATTTCCTCCGTCTGCCAACCCCAAACACGGAGCAAAGGCTCAAACTATTGATACGGATGATTGCCGCAGAAAAGCACATGACAACTTTCTATGTATTCTCCCCGGAAATCGCCCAAATTCGGAACTTTTTTTTGAGCTTGTAGCTCTATCACCAAAAATACGGGTAACCATCGCCTGCGGAGGAATTGAATGGTTCTCCGGCCACAGCACCAAAAGCAATTGAAGCGCTCTTACCCTCGCACCCGAGAGATGAAATCAAGCGCTCGCTAAAACCTCCACCGGAGGCGCAAATTTCGTCAGGTTGATCCCCTCCACGGCCTGCTTATACTCTTCCATATTGGGGATACGCCCAAGGATCGCGGAAAGAACCACGACCGGTGTTGAGGCGAGCAAGGACTCTCCCTTCTTCCGTTCGGAATCTTCCACTACCCGGCCTTGGAATAGACGAGTCGAAGTCGCGAGCACAGTGTCCCCCTTCTCCGCCTTCTCTTGGTTTCCCATGCACAAATTACACCCGGGCCGCTCAAGGTACATCATGTTCTCATACTCAAGCCGAGCGGCATTCTTGGGCGCATCATCATTAAAGACAAAGCCAGAATACTTCTGCAGAATCTCCCAGTCTCCCTCCTCTTTCAATTCCTCAATAATGTTATAGGTAGGTGCCGCCACAACGAGTGGCGCCTTGAACTCGACGGCGCCCTGCTCCTTCTCGAGGTTCCTCAGCATCTGAGAAACAATCTTAAGATCCCCCTTGTGAACCATACAGGAACCCACGAACCCGAGATCCACTTTTTTCTCTCCTCCGTAATAGGAAACAGCTCGGATCGTGTCATGAGTGTATCTTTTGGAGACGTCATCGTTGCTGACATCAGGATCTGCAATCATCGGCTCCACGATCTCATTCAGATCAACCACAAATTCAGCGGAATACTTCGCACTAAGGTCGGGTCGTAAGGCGGGTTTTTCTCCCGATCGAATGTCCTCAATTCTCTTCTCGGCTATCTCAATCAGCCCCCTCAAGACCTCGGGCTCATTGTCCATCCCCTTATCGATCATGATCTGGATGCGAGCCTTCGCGATTTCCAGGGATTCAATTAAGACGGCGTCCTCGGAAATACAGATCGAGGCCTTGGCCTTCATCTCCGCCGTCCAATCTGTAAACGTGAACGCTTGATCGGAAGGCAAGGTTCCAAGGTGCACCTCGATGATCCGCCCCTGAAACACATTGTCCCCAAATTTTTTCAACATCTGAGCCTGTGTAGCGTGCACCACATCCCGAAAATCCATATGACCCTTGAGCTCACCCTTGAAGGTCACCTTAACGGATTCTGGAATCGGCATGGTGGCCTCGCCTGTCGCCAGGGCGAGAGCTACCGTTCCTGAATCCGCCCCAAATGCCACTCCTTTGGACATCCGGGTATGGGAATCCCCTCCAATGATAATCGCCCATTCGTCTACGGTGAGGTCATTGAGCACCTTGTGAATTACATCAGTCATCGCGTGGTAGCTTCCCTTGGGGTCCCGCGCGGTGATAAGCCCAAACTCATGCATGAAATTCATCAATTTGGGAATATTCGTCTGCGCTCTCTTATCCCAGACAGAAGCAGTATGGCATCCTGACTGGTAGGCCCCATCAACCGTTGGCGCAATAACTGTCGCAGCCATGGCCTCGAGCTCTTGAGAGGTCATCAGGCCAGTTGTGTCCTGCGACCCGACGATATTGACTCTCACCCTCACATCAGAGCCCGCATGGAGAGTCTTATCTCCGGCTACTCCCACTGCGTTCCTATTGAAAATCTTCTCCACCGCAGTAAGACCCTGCCCTTCATGAGAAACCTCCTTTGAAGGAGCGAAAACCGGTTCTGGTTCAACCCCGAGTATATCTGCAGACAAACTCTGGAGTTTTTTACCGAAGACTACCGCGTAAGACCCACCCGCCTTGATGAATTCAACTTTCTGAGGAGTCAGTGCGGATGAAATATCCACAAGTTCCTTATCCCCCTCGTAAAGTTTTTTCTCTCTCGTGTTAATTGTCAGGACTTTACCTGTTTCAACCGAGTAGACCTGTTCGAGGACTGGCTCTCCACTTTCATCAAAAACCGACTCTCCATTCTCATCCACCTTTCTGACCCAGTTATCGAGGTCAATACCAATCCCCCCGGTCACCCCTACGGTAGTGAGGAAAATCGGGGAGATGCCATTTGTTCCCGCGACGATGGGCGCAATATTAACAAAGGGCACGTAGGGGCTCGCCTGCCTTCCCGTCCACAGAGCGACATTATTCACCCCCGACATCCGGGACGATCCCACTCCCATGGTTCCCTTCTCGGCAATGAGCATTACCCTTTTACCGGGATGATTTGCCTGCAGGCCCTCAATCTCTTTCTGAGCTGCCTCAGAAATCAGACACTTCCCATGCAGCTCGCGATCAGAGCGTGAGTGAGCCTGGTTTCCGGGAGAGAGAAGATCCGTTGAAATATCCCCTTCGGCTGCGATATAGGTGACCACTTCGATCTCCTCCTCCACGTCCGGCAAAGTGGTAAAGAATTCAGCTCTCGCATAACTCTCAAGAATATCCCGGGCGATTTTGTGACCAGCTTCATAAGCGTCCTTGAGACGGTTGGTATCCGCATCATACAGGAAGACTTGTGTCTTGAGGACAACGGCTGCTTCCTGTGCCAGAACCCCATTATCTCCAAGGGCAAGATCGAGCAGAACCTCAAGCGAAGGCCCCCCTTTCATATGAGACAACAACTCAAAGGCGAATGCCTTGGTAATCTCCTGAACTTCTAAGTCGCCCTCAATAATCCTCTTGAGGAATTGAGCCTTTACTCCAGCGGCGGCGGTTGTTCCCGGCAACGTATTGTAAATGAAAAACCTGAGTGAGTCTTCCCGATGCTCATTCCCTAAGTCCTCTATTTGCCCGATAATCTCTGCCAAAAGAGGGCCGCCGTCAATTGGCTTGGGATGTAGCCCCTGATCCTTGCGCTCCTCGATTTCTCTTAGGTATTCCGAATACAAGTTCATGGATGCAACGCCTGAATTTTACTGAATCAATGCTGAATCGAGAAGTCAGGACTCTGGTTTTATCGCTTCAGCAGGAGAGGCAGCACCCGAAAGATTCCCTCAGGAACTTTCGGACGCCATGGGTTTGGCAGGTGATCCGCATTATTGGCTCCCTGCGCAGAGTCAATAGGTTGCGTCTCTGAGTCGGAGTCTACCACTAGACGCTCCGCTCTTCGAGTGTCATTTTACATCGATCGCAACAATGAAGAATCGAGCCCTAGACCCTCCACCACGGCCCAAGCTTGCATACGGACACACGCGGCCCATCCCGGGGTCCTCTTCAACTCCCGCCAGCAACCTCAACAGAGTCGTCCCTTAAAGTAGCGCGTCCAGAATCAGATTCGTGGATTCTACAATCCTTTGTTCTCTGGGTCGCAGATCTGGAGTGAATGCTGTAGTCGTAAGGTGCTGCAGACCTTCGATATAGCGAACAGCGATTTCATTAGCCTGATCCTCCGAAAACTGCTGTCCCTTCTCCTTGACCATGCCCCGGGCAAACTCTTTGGAAAAGGAGACCGGCTTACCGTCCCGGCTAAGCAATTCTCCTTGCTCATTGATCCTCCAGAAGCGGGAAGAGTCCATCGTGTATAACTCATCCGCAGCCACGATTTCACCATCCGCATTAATTCCATGTTCCGTCTTCGTGTCCACAAGAACCATCCCTCTCTCTGAGAGATACTGGGAGACCATTCCAAAGGCCATCAGGGATGAATTGCGCACTTGGGCATACTGGCCCTCGCTGCAGATTCCATTTTCAATCAGGTAAGCCGCGTCAATAGTTCGATCCACCGCCTCCTTGGTGCTGGGGGTATCCATCAGGTATGGCAGCACGCCATTGGGCTCAAGATCACCAATTGCAAGCTCGTGACCTGCATATTGCATCACAGACTGCCCCTCTTCCTTGGCGGCAAGCCAGTGCTGATAGAGGGAGGTTGAAGTCGAGCTCTCAGCCATATAAAGACGCAGCACATTCTCCAATTGGATTAGCTTCAGGTTTTCCGCAGGAATCACCGTCGACGACGGAGAAAGACCCTCAACTTCGAATTGCGAAGAACCAAGCAACGGTTTGACCAGCCGGAGCATGTGATCGTGATTAAAAGCCAGAACCTGGTCCTTGAATGGAATCGCTCCCCTGTTCACGTCATGAGTCGAGATGCGATTATTCCGAAACATCAGGCGAATTGGCTTCCCTGAGGAACTTTTCAGGTCCGGACCAAAGACAGAGTCTGAGACCTTGCCTTCGAGAACGGTGCTCCCGTTCAACCGCGGAATATCACCGTCCTCAATCAACTGTTTGATAGGGCGTCCTTCATTTACGGTAGGCCCATGGGCCACCACAAGTTCACGTATCTGTTGCTCGTCTAACATAGATTTGGTCCAGTTGATAAACTGCTACATTCTGGATGCCCGCGAGGGGAGCGGAAAGTTCGCCCGAGAGAAAATGAGCAGGCCATCCCCCATACCGGGCACGCAATTTCTCCCACTTGTTCACAGTTGCTAACATTGCCATGCCCCGAGGAGATGCTACGGTCCTCCAGCGGATGCGGGTTCCTCCCGCACCCTCACCCATCAGCAGCTAACTCCACAAAGAGCAACAGAACGAATTCTACAAATGACTACACTCGTCGGAAAAACAGCACCGGACTTCACCACCCAAGCAGTCATGGGAAATGGTGAAGTGGTCGAAGATTACAATTTTAGTTCCGCGATCGCCGGAAAATACGCTGTCCTCTTCTTTTACCCGATGGATTTCACCTTCGTCTGTCCAACCGAATTGATCAGCCTGAATAACCGGATAGACACATTTCGCAAGTTAGGGGTAGAAGTTGTCGGAGTGTCGATCGACTCCCACTGGACACACAACGCGTGGAGAAATACAGATGTAGATAGCGGCGGTATCGGCCAAGTAGACTACACTCTCGCAGCAGATCTCAGCCACGCCATCTGCCAATCCTATGGCATTGAAAGTGACGGCGGGGAGTCCTACTACCCTGCAGGAGTTGCCATGCGTGCCACTTTCATCATCGACCAGAAAGGAATCATCCGGAGCATGACCGTCAACGATGAACCCCTTGGACGAAACATGGACGAGGTGATTCGCACTATTGAGGGGCTCCAGTTTTTCGAGGAAAATGGCCAAGTATGTCCTGCTGGATGGAACAAGGACAAGGCCGCCTTCACTCCCGCCGACCCCTCAAAACTCGCCGACTACCTTTCAGAAAACGCCAAGGGACTGTAATCCAGCCAACCTCTACCGGCAAAACCCTCAAGGTCGACCCGTAAGCGCCTTGTCCAGCATTTCGAGGATCAGCGCCGCACGCTGTTCATCGCGAAATTCAGGACCCCCGTGACCTGCTCCCGGGATGATTTCCAGCACAGCCTGCAGCCCTGCCTTATCGTAGGCGGCCTTGAGCCTTTTACCGTGCTCTATCCGCTCCGGTTGATCAGCTCCACCTACAAGAAAAAGAACTGGCGGATCATCCGATGTGATGTGGCTCGTCACACTGGCCTTGCGCACAAGAGCGACCTTCTCCGAGGGCTTACCCCCGAGAAGCTGGAAGAGGGAACTCGCGGGCTTATCCCAACGATCTGAGGCGGTAATGGCATCATGATGAAGATCCGTAGGACTATACATTCCGAGGCCAAGCTGAACCCTGCTCGAATACTCGAGATGACCTCCAACGGATCCTTCTAACTCTTCAACACCCCCGGTAGTGGCCAGAAGCAAGGCGAGATGCCCGCCTGCAGATGCTCCCGCCACCGCGACCCGCTCTGCCTGAAACCCCAGCGCATCCGCATGGGCCCGTAGAAAACGGATCGCCCCTTTGCAGTCATGCAGAATGAAAGGGAATTTGGCAGCATGACTCTTGCGGTAACCGACACTGGCCACGGCATACCCATGACGGACAAGCCACCGCACCTGACAACTCTCCTTGGACCCGGACCGCCATGACCCTCCATGAAAAAAGACAACTAGATGAGGTCTCTTCCCTTTTTCCTTCGGAAGGTACAAATCCAGACTCAACCGGACATCGTCCACCTCCGCAAAGACGACTCCCCGGTAAATCCTCTCAACCGTAGTCTGCTCCACGATGGACCCTTCAGGACCCCGCTCCAGCGCCTCCACCACAGGTGCCTGCACCAGCAAGCATAGGAGAACGAGTCGAACTAGAATCATGAGATCAGGCCCTCAGAGAGCTAAGTAGAAAAGTAAATAAAGCCCAGGAACCTACTACCCAAGAGAGAATCAGCGCGACTTCATGGATACGATTAATTCTTCAGAAAGATTTGGCTCCTCACAACCAGTCGGACGAGCTCACGGAGGCGATTGTCCCTCTTCTCCAATTCCGCAGTGATCCGGTCGAGTTCACCGCGGTCTACAGCTTCAAGCTTCCTGCCCGTAGC
>Ga0115012_10001305_pt1 | contig 14467 bp, 5 predicted proteins | sample TroAtlMetagenome_FD_88706 | JGI IMG/M metagenome (GOLD analysis project Ga0115012, IMG submission 88706) | Marine eukaryotic phytoplankton communities from Atlantic Ocean - Tropical Atlantic ANT10 Metagenome | ecosystem: Environmental > Aquatic > Marine > Oceanic | place: Tropical Atlantic Ocean...
AATCCAGCCGCATGTGTTGAACTTATTGCAGGTGCTGCAGTTGGTTCATCAGGTAACGCTGCATTCTAAAATGCACACAATGGGGAGTCTATATGGCTCCCTTTTTTTTATTCATAAATATTTATACCTATGCCTTATCCAACCACTAACGCTGCTCAAGAACTACCAGCAGTAAATCAAATACTGGCAGCTTGTGGTCAGGCTCCAGTCACTTCATTAGATCAAACCAACCCAGACGTTGCGATTGCTTATGACACTCTTATAGAAACATCTAGAGAGGTACAGTCAGAAGGATGGACCTTTAATAAGGAAGCTCATTACGAATTTACACCAGATGTAAACAATGAAATAAAGATACCAAATAATGTATTACAAATAGACTTATCACATAATGCAAATAACGGTAATAAACAATCAGTTAGAAGAGAAGGTAAGTTATACGATAAAGAAGAGCATACATATGAATGGACAGATGGTGCAGTAGAGTGTGATGTTGTTTGGTTATTTGATTGGGTTGATCTGCCTAGACCTATTCAAGATTACATAACAGCTAGAGCAGCTACTAAAACTTCTAGTCGTATTGTAGGAGATCAAGGTCAATACCAAATGCTTCAACAAAGTGAAGCTTATATGAGAGCTATGGCATTGGAGTATGAAACCCAACAAGGGGACTATTCATTCTTTGGTAGACCAGATGGCTCAGAACCATACATCAGTTTCGAACCTTACAAAGCACTTATGAGATAATGGCAGCAGTCACACAAAGAGTCAGTAATTATTTAGGAGGTGTATCTAGACAATCTGACGATAAAAAACTTCCTGGTCAAGTCACGGAACTAATCAATGGTTATCCAGACGTTACTATTGGTTTAACTAAACGACCAGGTTTTAAATTCATAGCAACCTTAAAGAACTCAAGTGGTACAGCTTATAGTGGTACCTCACTAGATGGAGCTAAATGGTTTTACATCAATAGAGATACAGATACTGAAACTTATATTGGCTGTATCACGCCAAAGGTAGGCAGTACAAATGGAAGTGTATTAGTTTGGAATGCTATCACTGGAGTAGCTTGTACAGTCAATACAACAACGCACCATTCAGCTTGGGCTACTAATACTGTATATGCAGTAGGAGATAGAGTTATCAGTGATACTGGAAAGATTTATGAATGTCTAGTTCCTGGTACATCTGGGGCTAATGCACCAACAGGTACTGGTACTGATATAGTAGATCACTCAACTACTTGGAATGCAAACGCAGCGTATTCAGTAGGTGATATTGTACGAAGCTCATATACTCAAGATACAGGTACGGGTACAAGTCAGGGGGATAGAGTAAGTGGTGGTAGTCTTGAGTACTATGATTACCTTTATAAATGTGATCAAGCTGGTACTTCAGGAAATAGTGCTACAAGGCCAACAGGTACAGGTGAAAACATTTCAAGTGGTAGTGCTAGTTTTGACTTTTATTCTTACACTGTTCATTGGAAATATGTCTACAACATAACAGATTACTTTAATGGTACTCGTGCTAACTATGACGTATTAACTGTACAAGATACATCAATTATTACTAATAATAATGTAACTGCTACAGGTGAACCAACTCCTGCTAAACCTCATCTTCGTACACGTCAAACATTATTTTATGATTCACTTCCTATACAAAAAGGACAGTATCATAAGATGGGTCCAAATCTACCAAGAACACCTTCTCAAACTGCACAAACTGCAGCAGGTTCTTGGACTTTTAAATTCCATAGAAATGATGGTACAGTTGTAACTAGATCAGGATTACATCTTACGTTTGTTAATCAAAGTGGTGGTGGAAATTCCTATGCAACTGAGTGTACTGTTGCTCAATTTCTAGAATTATTAAGAAATAGAATAGTAGATGAAGCAGAAAACCATGCAGGCTTTGATAATGGAAATGGTACGAGTCAATATGGCAATATTTCAGGTCAAATAATTAACGGTGCTATACAGTTAGATTGTACGTCTAGAATACAAGAGGCAAATGCAAGTGCAAATCCACCTCTACTTACAATAAAAGAAAGAAGGTACTTTGCAGTAGAAGTAATTCATCAAGATATACCTAGTACAATTTTAAACGAAGGTTATGATGCAAGTACACAGTTAGTAACTACATTCCAAGAGAATGCTGCTACTGCTGCATCGTTACCAGCTACTTCATTTAATAATCATATATGGCATGTCACAAACGCTGCAAGTTTAGATGAAGATGACTATTGGGTTAAGTTTATAGCAGATGATGAGACAAATGATGACGTAGGATCTGGTTATTGGATTGAGACTTTAGATCCAAATGTATTCCCTGGACTATCAGACCAGAGTATGCCTCATGAATTAATTAATACGGCTGCTAATACTTTTACACTTAGACCAGTAACATATACGAAACGTCTATCAGGAGATGATTTAACTAACCCTGCACCTAGCTTTATTGATAAAAAGATTGAGAAGACATTCTACCATAGTAATAGATTAGGTTTCTTAGCTGGTGATAATGTTATTCTTAGCCAAGCTGGTGAACCATTTAACTTCTTCCATATAACAGCTAGAACTCAATCAGCTGCTGACCCAATAGATATAGCTTGTCAAACCACTAGACCTACCTCACTAAAGAATGTACTACCTACAGCAGGTGGTTTAATACTGTTTTCTAAGAATCAACAGTTTATAATGTTATCGGAGAATGATGGAATACTAAGTCCATTAACTACATCCACTAAGGCAATATCAAACTTTGAACTAGATACCAATGTTGAGCCTGTTGACTTTGGTTCTTACTTTAATTTCTTATCTAAAACACCAGGTAAAACTAGAGTATTCTCAATGATCTTTCAGGGAGAAAATAAAGCACCCAAAGCATTAGATATATCTACTGTTGTTGACACCTGGCTACCTACAACGATTGATACGTTTGTAGCTAGTGTACAGTCACAACTACTAGCTTTATCTAGTCAGTCTTCAAGAAATATATATGCTTTCAGAACTTACAACGATGGTGAGAAAGCGTTAATGCAATCATGGTTTAAGTGGCAACTACCTGGAACTGTACAACATATAAACATCGATAATGATGATTTCTATGCTGTAACTAAACAAGGTGGTAACTGGACTATATCTTTAGCTAACCTCACTCAAAGCCCAGAGGATGCAATCATAGTCAATAACAATGGAGATAAGATAAATCCTTGTATGGATCTATATAAGGCTGCATCGTCAGTTGCTTATGATGCTACTAATGATTTATCTAAATGCTATCTACCATTTACTGACGATACAAATTTAGATCCAGTTATTGTTATAGCTGGTGATACATCTGGTGGTACATACTCTGAGTCTGGATTTACTATTACACCAGGAAGAGGTTCAGACGGTACAGGGTCTTATTTCTCAGTACCTGGTAAGAATTTAACAAGTGTTGCTAGTAATGTAATCCTTGGTTATAGATATGACTTTGATGTAACGCTACCTAAAACATATTTCTATGATGGAAACCAAAAAGCTGATTATACGGCATCAGTAACTCTTGCTCGTATGAAGTTTGCTGTTGGTCTATCTGGAATGATGGGATTTAAGATAAAGGTTAAAGGCAGAGATGAATGGTATAAAATCAATCCAGTTGTAACTGCAGATAGCTATTTAGCTAATGATGTACCATTAAATGAAGAATCATTGTTTACTGTTCCACTACATCAAAGAACTGAAAATACAGAGGTGAGATTATTTAATGACTCACCATTTCCCGTCTCTCTTAACTCGATGATGTGGGAAGGAAACTACTCACCGAGATTTTATAGGAGGACTTAGATATGGATCAATTTAATATGAGTATGCCAGGTGAGCCACAGATAGGTTTACCTGGTAATCACATAGTTGAGAGGATTAAGCAGGAAGCTGGTATAGAGATGGCACTTACAGGTACTGAAGTATTCCTTGCTAGTGCGGGTATAAATTTTTTAGGCGGCTTATTTGGCCGTCGATCAGCCAGTAAACAACGCAGAAGAGAAGAAGCATTCCTGAAGATGAAGTACGAACAGTACGATCTTCCTCTTTGGGAAATGGGTAAGCAAAGGCTTATCGCTGAAAGGGATGAGATGATACGTTCGATTCTTTTACAGAAGAGTAATGAAGAAAAACTAGCTAAGTTTAAAGATGCTAATAATCTAAGAACTTATAAACATGCCTTACAGATACACCAATTAAAAGTAAGGAATGAACAAAAACTATTCGAGAAATCTGAACGACTATTTAAAGGAGCTGTTGAAGGAGCTAAGGATCAAGCAGCATTAGAATTCCAAGAGAATGCAAAGGCTGCTGCATATAAGCAAGAGGAAGTATTAGTAGAAGGTATAATGGCTAGAGGTGAAGCAAGGGCTAAAGGTAGAGCTGGTGTTAGTGCAGCTAAGGCTGCTCAAACTCAGCTATACGATGAAGGTAGACAAGTTGAACTATTAGTTGAGAATTTAATCAATGCTCAAAGGGATACGAATCTAAATATGCAAGCTGCTATCAGTGCAGCTGATGCACAACGTATGCTTAAACCAGAGGCACCTCCAGCACCGCTGAGACCTGCTGAGACACCGATAGCTGACTATATCTTCCCAAGATACCTACAAGACTATGACTTCGGTCCTAGACCGATTCCTGGCATTGCCTCAACACCTGTACCAAGTATGGGAAGTGTTATAGCTAATGCTGCAGGAGAAGGTTTTAAAGCCTTTGCAAACCAATATAAAGGTACTAATCAAGGTAATAAATAACATCTAATCAAAATGGCACGAATACAATACCAACAAAGCCAAGGCAAAGGTTGGAGTAATATTGATCCTGGCTATATCTCTCTGTCCCGTATGCGGGAAAAACAAAAGGAGGATGAGCAAGGTGAAGAGAAACGTTTACGAGAACAAAAAGAAAAAGACGCTCAAGCTGAAGCAGATCAACTAAGAATTAATAAAGCAGTAGAGGCTAACCTAAAAGAAATCAACATTGAATCTCAGGTTAGCCGAACCCAAGAGGCTGCTTTAAGAGTTAATAAAAGTATAGCTGAGAAAAACTTTGAAGCTGAAACTAAGCGTAATAACGTTAAGTCTACTTTAGAAACTCTTGTTGAATTAGCCCCATCAGCTTGGGAAGCCAAGCAAAAGATGGATGAAGCAGATTGGAATGTAACTCATGATAATGCTCTTAATTACTATGCAACTCATGGTATAGAAGAACTTAGAAAATTCAGAACTGATTTACTTGAGGATGAAGCATTCTTAGGTGGACAATGGTTAGAAAAAAAAGCTGATGAAATGCAAGAGCAAGGCGACCCACTTCCAGAGGTGAAGTTTGTTAGGGGTCGTAACTCAGCTGTTAAATATGCTTTAATGAAAACTAAAGCAATACAAGCTGGTAATAACTACAAAACTACATTACAGTCTGCTTTACTTAAAGCTGGTCTTAGTGACCCTGCAGAACAGGAAGCTTTTATTGATGCCTTTAATATTAAATATTTAAAGGGACATGATTTATATACGAACAATGGAAAACCAATAAGTGCTGACTTTCTTGGTCCGACATTTGAAAAGATGTCTAATGCCAGAAGTGACATTCTTGGTAGGTCAAAGTTACAAAAGTCGTTAAAAGATTTAAAGGAACATACTGATAACTACAAGACTATACTTACTACTGCACTAACGACTAAGGGTGAAAGTGTAGAAGTAAGAAGAGCTGCTGCAAAAAATTGGCTTGAAAGACTTCAAAATACACCTACTGATATTTATGGTAAGACACTAGACGGTACAACAGTTAAATCTACTTTCATAAAAGGACTTGCATATTCGGGTGCTTCAGCTACTGAGATACAAGAAGTTTTAGAAGGGATAGACTACCCTCCAGGTGGTAAAGGTGCTAACTGGTATGATAATCAGGGTAATAAACAACTTATATCTAAATATCTTAAAGAATACCAAGCTGATAAAAAGCTAGCAGAGGGTTTAGAGAAGCAGCAGGAACAATTTGATCAAGATCAAGAACTTGATAAATTTGATGCTGATGTAAAATCAGGTGCTTTTCCTTTAACTAAAGAATCCTTAGATGAGCAATTCGCAGAATGGCGTACAAAGGGATATAACCAATCAGTTATACAAGAAAGATTTGGACACCTTATGGAAGAAACTCCAGCAGGTTCACAAGATGGTAATGTTTATCTTCAAGATGCCAAGGAAAAAGTAAATGACTTTACAGCAACTTATGAAGACGTAACAAATCCAAAACTACCTAAAAATGCTTTTAGCCAAGAAGAAATAGCAACAGTCGTTAAAAATCAAGAGTTATTAAAAGTTGCTGATTATGAAGGTAACTTTAAAGAAAACATCGACAATGCCTTACATAATCTTTTAGCAACTAAAGCAGTTAAAGAGAAAGGTCAGAAGATGGATATCTCCTTAGCAAATGCTCAAGAGGGTGCTAGGAAGTTTTTTTCTAAATGTATCATTGGTGGAGATAATAAAAATACCTGTCATAAACAACTAACTGACGAGATTGAAAAAGAAGATGGTTTATTTGAAAAGAAACAGTACGGAGATGATGATCAAGAAACAGGTAGAAAAGGTCAACCAGAATCATATTTTGTAAACTTCACTTTCAAAGCAGAACAAGCAAAGAAACTTAGTGTCGATCACTTTCCATTAAAGACGGATGAAGAATTTAATATGTTCGTAGAGTTATCAGATGATGGAGAATCGACTGGAGATATAACAAAGACAGCTATAGTTATACATCCTAATTATCTCAAAGCATTCTCAAAGCGAGTAGAAAATGGATTACCTTTTGACTATCATCCTGTAGCAGTAGAGATGTCTAGACGACATCCTGATAAATATCCAGAGCCATATGACTTCATAAGAGAACAAGGATACTTAATGAAGAAAGCGGGTCTTTTAGGTGCTGAAGGTTTAAAAGAAGGTACTATTAATTTAAAAACCTTAAGAAGAGCTTGGGGTGATCATGCTGAAGATCCTCTTGTTAGTCATAAAATAATGTCAGCTTTAACTAATACAGATCTTAAAAAAGGATTGGTGTTAGCTGCTGATCCATCAATAGCTAGAGCACCATACCAGATGTCTCCTGTTGTTAAAGAAGCATATGAAATACTTAACCAACGTCTACTAAATCCAGAAACATCAGAAAACTATCCGTTGCTTGGATTAGAAAATCATCCATATAATCAGGAGTTTAATTTAACATGGTAATTAACAGCGGATATCAATTCAACCCTTCATTAGGTAATGAAGTAAAAGAAGAAGAAGAAAAAGCTAAACAAGAAGTTATTGAGCAGGAATTACCAGAACAACCAGAAGCTCCTGCAGAGAATGTTGAAGAACCTCAAACTAATAAAGCTTTAGATATTGCTAAGAGTTTTGTTACTTCTCCTTGGACAGCACATAAAAATACAAAGCTAGACTTAGATCCAAGTAATTGGACTCATGCTATTGGTATGGGTATATTAGATCTACCTATAGATGCTATTGGTAGGATACCAGGCTTAGGAGTAGTCAATGATAAATGGGATGAAATCACTGGTTTTAATGATCCTAATGCTCAAAAGTTTAGAGAGATAGCTGGTCCTATTGCGGCTACTATATTCACACAAGGAAGAGCACAGTCAGCTATTACAGCAGCAAACCTACCAGCAACAACTACAGCTGTAGCTAATGTTAGTAGTGGTGTAGGTATCGCCATGGGTGTCGCTGGTATAAGTGATTACGGTGGAGATGCTGAAAATAGATTAATTTTACATCCAAAGAACTTTGAAAGACTAGCTAAAGCTGCACCTTGGTTTGCTGGTCCTAATGGTATGTTCCCTACTCTTGGAGACTTAGCTGATGCTGATGCAACTGATCCTAGAGTCAATAGATTATTAGGTATGTTGGATGAAGGTGTTCTTCAGGGTGTAGGAGATTTAATAGCTTATACACTTACTGCTGGTAGACCATTACTGAGGGGTATATTACCTGCTAGTCAAAAGTCTAAAGCTTGGAAGAGTAAGTTATTACTTGATAATTTAGAACTAGATACTAAAGCTAGAGTAGCTGATATAGATGCAGTTATTGATAGTGGTGGTGTATCTAAGGATCAAATTAAACTTTTAAATGAAGAGAAAGCTAAACTAATTAATCAAGCTGTTGCTACAGGTTCTTCAGACGCTACTCAAAACATTGGTGAATCAATCATCAGAGGTAGACAAAGCCAACGTCAAGTTGTTAGAGACGGTAAAGCAATCAGGAAGTTACAAGACCCAACAGTTACAGGCTATGATAAAGACATAACACCTGGTTTAGCTAGTGAAACAGAATTAGCTGGTATTGGAATAACCCCACCAGGAGCTGCTGTTAAGAATGTAGTTGATGTTGATGGTCAATTAGCTGGTTTTATAGATCGCTTAGATGTACCTACTAATCCATTAACTGATGCCATGCAGAATGGAATGATACTTGGACCTAACTCACGTAAGGCTATAGCTCATATAACTTTAAAAGCTAAAGAGGCAGATAACTACAAAGCTGTACAAGGTTTATTTAGAACAAATAATAAGGTAGCTGATGAACGTGTTTACGAGATCTATAACAGGATCATGCGTGAAGGTACAGGTGATGGTTTAAGAGAACTTCTAAAGAACAAACATTATAGAGATACAAAAGGTCTACTTAATGAAGTCCAAAAGAAAATAGATGTAACCTATTTAGATGATGCAGGAGCCGCTGATGCAGCAGCTTTAGCTATTAATGATTTAATTAATGTTTATCTAGGTAGAGAAGTAACTGAATCCTCTGCAAGAGTCATGCACACATTAGGTGCAGAGATCTCAGCTAAATCAGGTGTACCAGTTCAGTTTAAAAACTTAGTGGATGATGCACAGGTCTTTAAGAATGTCGAAGACAAGCTTGAAGTGTTAAGTGTTGAATACGGTTTATCTAAGTATATAGCTGGTGCTCAACTACAAAGAAGAAGCTTTTGGAAACGTTTATTAGGTTCTGAAGATCCAGGTGAAATAGCTCAACTAACTCTTAAAGAGTTTGGTGATCAACAAACACTAATTAAAGGTGATTATAAAGCTTTCAGACAGCAACTAGAAGAGGCAGCAGCAAAGAGTCCAAAGCTACGTCGTACCTTAATGAAAGCGTATGATGCAACGAATGGTAACGTTGATAGTTTAATTAAGCTTAAAAAGTATGCAAAATATCACCTAAATCCAGGTGGTCTTCTATTCAGTAGGGAAGCTAAAGAACTAGGTATTAGTGGATGGCAAATGAATCACTTTGCTAGTGGTGCTTGGGCTGTTACCTATAACAATGTGTTATCAGGTCTATCAGCTGGAAGAGCAGCAGTAGGTAATGCTTCAATGCTTATCCTTAAACCTATATCAGCCTTTAGTAGAGCAGGTCTAAGCTCAGTCTTGAAAAGAGATATGGAGCCTTTAGAACGAGTAGCCTATTTATATGGCAACATGTTTGAAACGGCTGGTAGAGCTTATGATGATGCTATAGTTCGTATGAAGAAGGTTCATCAAGATCCAGACTTCATGATGAAAGCAGCTCGTAAAGACTTTCTTATGGAGCAAAGTAATCAATGGGAAATCCTTGATGATTATGGTGAACAATGGCTTAAAGATGGAGACTACTATAACAACTTCATGTATGGATGGGCTAACTGGCAACGGAAGATAGCGCGTCAACCATGGTTTAGAACTGGTATTACAGGTATGTCTACTGTTGATGCTTTTACTGATACCTTCATTGGTACTTTCCAATCAAGGTTAGAAGCATACAGTGATGTAATGACTAAATACGGTAAGTCATTAGATCCGGAAGTCTTTACAGCAAAAGTTAAAGAAGCTGAAAAAGTTAGCTACTCCAACATGTTTAACGCTGATGGATTACTAACAGATACTGCAGCTAAACGTGCATCTGGAGAAATAGCTTTAAACCTAGATGATGGATTCAGTAAAACTGTTAACCCACTATTAAACAAAGTACCTCCTTTGAAATCTCTAATGATGTTTCCAAGGACAAGTATGAACCAGCTTAAGTTATCTTTATCTTATACACCATTAGGTGCGATACCTGGTATCAGTAAGTATGGAGATATCTTAGATGCTGGTAATGATATGAATAAGATTAGAAAAGTACTAGCTGAGCATGGTATTAGGAATGCTGATGAACATCCCAATGCAATGGCTATCTATAAAAACATTAGAGAAGAATATGAAGGTCGTCTAATGATGGGTGCTGGTGCAGTTGGTCTTTCTTATATGTATGCAATGTCAGGTGGTGTTAGAGGTAACGGACCTGTTAACCATAGTGAGATGGTTAAACTTAAGAAGAAAGGTTGGAAACCAAATACAGTTAAAATAGGCAATGCTTGGGTTAGTTATAAAGGCATACCATTTGTTGAACAGTATTTAAACTTGATGGGTGATATGGCTTTCTATCAAACAGCTCTTGGTACAAACATGACTGAAGAGATACATCGTAAAGCTATATGGACCATAGCAGCTACTTATCTTAACCAAACACCACTACAAGGTTTAGAACCAATCAGTGCGATGTTAAGAGGTGATGAAGGTGCGTTTAAACGTCTAGCAGCTCAGAACATTAGAGCAGCTTCATTAATGTCTGGTGCTCATGGTGTTATAGCTAAGGCTATCACTAATGCACAAAAGGAAATCTATAATGATTTCTGGGGATATGTCAGGAATAATACCGTCTTTAAAGATATGAGTTATTCTAAGATTGACCACTGGACAGGTGAAGAAATTGATGAAATAGATAACCCTATCCTTAGAAGTTTAAATGCTATTAACCCTGTTAAAGTACACGGTGGTGGTGAGCCTTGGAGAGTATGGTTATTGAATTCTGGTTTTGATGACATAGCTGAAATCAAAACAAGTTCTAAAGGTATTAAATACTCCCCAGAAGCACGTGAATTAATAGGTCGCTATATGGGTAAACAACAGCTTTGGAAAGAAGTTGAAAAGATGTCGAAGAGTAAAGTCTTTAATGAAGACTTAGATAAACTTCGTAAATACATCAATTCAGGTGCTGATGAAGCTGAAGTAGGTGAGTTTAGAAATGAACTAACTGTTTATAAAAAACTCAAAAGTTTAGTTAAGGATGCTAAAGAGAAAGCTGAAAGGCAAATAGCTGATGATCCTAAGTTTGCACATCTAGATATCTTAGGACTTGGTAAGTCTAAAGTTAAGAGACTTATGGGTGTTAATGAAATAGATGAAGCAGCTGCTCAGTCAAGACAGAACTACAAGAAAAAGCAAGAATTCCTCAAATACGGAACAACTAAATAACCACCCATAAATTCTTACACGCCCCCTTATGGGGGCTTTTTTAATGGCTGATACATACAATGAATACAACGCGAACGGTTCTCAAAACACGTTCGACTACGATTTCCCATATCTAAAGACCACTGACGTTAAGGTTAGCGTTGATGGCGTTCTAAAACAACTAACAACGGATTACACCCGTCCAACAGTTACTAGAATACAATTTAATAGTGATAAGATACCGGCCAATGGAGCAAAGGTAAGAGTTTATCGTGATACAGATGAGTCGAGTGCGAACGCTACGTTTTACGCAGGTTCAGCTATCAAGTCTCAAGACTTAAACGATAACTTTCTACAAGCTATTTACATAGGTGAAGAAGGTAAAGAGAATGCAGATGATGCTTGGAATAAGCTTGAAGACTCAGTTGATAGTACTGAAACTTGGGTATCAAACAATACCAAGATTGGTACAACCGGAGCAATCGACGCTCGTGTAGATAGTAAAATAGATACAGCTTTAACTACTGATGTAGCAGCTGGTAATAAGATCACTGTTACGGATAACAGTCCTGGTAGTGGTCAAATAACAGTAGCTTTAACAAGTGGTTCATTAGTTAATAGTGATATCAATGCATCAGCTGCTATAGCTGGTTCAAAACTACAAGCTTCTTCCGGCTCTAATGCTGGTAGTATGTCTGCTGCTGATTTTTCTAAACTAGATGGTATTGAAACAGCAGCTACAGCTGATCAAACAGCAGCTGAGATAAGAGCACTTGTAGAGGCTGCCTCAGATTCAAATGTCTTTACCACTGATGACCATACAAAATTAAATGGTATTGAAACAGCAGCTACAGGTGATCAAACGAATGCTGAGATCAGAGCTGCTGTAGAAGCTGCTACTGATAGTAATGTATTTACTGATGCTGATCATACAAAGCTAAATTCTATAGAAGCTAGTGCTACAGCAGATCAAACAAATGCTGAAATTAGGGCTGCTGTTGAAGCAGCTAGTGATTCAAACGTCTTTACAGATGCTGATCACTCTAAACTAAACGCAATAGAAGCATCTGCAACAGCTGATCAAACAGCTAGTGAAATTAAAACATTACTACAGTCTGATAAGCTAACCAGTTCTGAGATAGCAACTGGTGCATTAGACGGAAGATATTATACCGAAACAGAATCAGACGCTAGATACTTCAATATAAGTACAGGTGACACTATTAAAGATGGTGATACCTTCCCAGATAACGACACAACAATAGCTACAACCGCTGCTATCAATGACAGGATTATTGATCTTGTTGATGACGTAGGTGGTTTTGTACCAATAGCAAATGAAACATCTTTTCCTAACGCTAACCCTGACGTTAATAACGGCACTGGAACTCTTATATCTATTAAAGCTCTCAGCAGCAACCTTACCTCCAATGGATCTGGAGTGGCGACAATTGCTAACGGCACTGTCGGTAACTCAACAGTCACCATTACTGGTTTAGCTAATAGTACGACATATAGTTCTGGTTATGGAATGATCGTAGAAACCACTACGACATTAAATACTTATACATTCCATAGACAAGTACCATTAGCTACTGAAATTACTTCTGTAGCTGCCAAGGTAACAGAGATAGGACGTCTTGGTACAGCTGCTGCAGTAGAAGATTTAGGAATATTAGGTACTACTGATGTTGTAGCTGATCTAGCAATATTAGGAACTACTGATGTTGTTGCAGACATGAACACATTGGCCACTTCTGATGTTGTGTCTGATATGAACACGTTAGCAGTAACAAGTGTCCTCAATAATATGAGTACTTGTGCAACTAATGTATCTAATATTAATAACGTTGGAGGTTCAATCTCTAATGTAAATACAGTAGCTACCAACATATCTAACGTTAATGACTTCTCTGATAAATACCGTGTAGCAAGTTCAGCACCAACCTCTAGCTTAGATACAGGTGATCTTTACTTTGATACAACTGCTAATGAACTGAAGGTATATAACGGATCAGCATGGCAAGGTGGTGTAACAGCTACTGGTAACTTAGCGGGATTAGGAGCTAATACGTTTACTGGTCATCAAAGTCTTGGAGATGATAAGAAGGTTCAGTTGGGTGCAGGGAATGATCTCCAGATCTACCATAGTACTGTTAATTATATTGATTCTGGTGCTACACAATTACGTATAGACACTGATGTCCTTAGATTAAGGAGTGATTCTGGAGAACACTACTTAGAAGCAGATGCTAATGGAGCCGTAAAACTCTTTGACGACAACGTTAAGAGGTTTGAGACAAATAGCACTGGAACTAAAACTACTGGCGGTCACATAATGACCAATGGAGGTACAGTTACTGGTGGTAATTTAAGTTTTGCTGATGATAGTATAGCTAGATTTGGTGATGGAAATGATCTCCAGATCCACCACAATGGAACTAACTCGTACATAAAAGATACTGGTACAGGTGAATTAATAATAGAAAGTACTGCTGGAGGAGTAAGGTTTAATAGTTCTTCGAATGCAACTGGATTACTTTTTAATCCGAATACATCTATAGAACTCTATTACAACAACGCTAAGAAGTTTGAGACGACGAGTAGTGGAGTCGATGTTTCTGGTTTATTAGTTGTTGATCAAGATTGGATAAGTAATACAGGTAGTATTAGTATTGAAAGTAGTGCTAACGCTCTTAGTGGTATTGGTTTTAATTCAAACGGTACCTACACTGGTGGTTTTATTTATAGAGATGGAACTGCAGGAGATTACTTTGAAATAAATACTCAAGGTGATAGGGATGTAAGAATACTGCTAGACGGTGAGACTAGTGCTTATTTCCATGCTGACGGAGCCGTAGAACTCTATTACGACAATGTAGTGAAACTTGATACTTCAAGTACTGGACCAAGGGTTTACGGTAATCTCCGAATGGAAGGAGATAATCGCAAAATCATATTAGGTACTGGATCGGATCTACAGATCTACCATGATGGAACGAAGTCATACATAACAAGTGGTACTGAATTAAGACTTAAAATGTCGAGCGAGGATTCAGTCATCATAAAGCCTAATGATGCTGTAATACTTTGCTATGACAACAGCGTAAAG
>Ga0115012_10001306_pt1 | contig 14467 bp, 28 predicted proteins | sample TroAtlMetagenome_FD_88706 | JGI IMG/M metagenome (GOLD analysis project Ga0115012, IMG submission 88706) | Marine eukaryotic phytoplankton communities from Atlantic Ocean - Tropical Atlantic ANT10 Metagenome | ecosystem: Environmental > Aquatic > Marine > Oceanic | place: Tropical Atlantic...
GTGATAATGTCAACGTTAAAGTTGCATTACAAGCACCGATTGCGATGCATGAAGGCTTACGCTTTGCTATCCGCGAAGGTGGTCGTACCGTAGGTGCGGGTGTTGTTTCTAAAATCATCGAGTAATGAGCAATGACTACTAATCAAAATATCAAAATTCGTTTAAAGTCGTTTGATCATCGTATGATTGATACGTCAACACGTGAAATTGTTGATACAGTTAAAAGAACAGGAGCGCAGATTCGCGGCCCTATTCCACTGCCTGTACGTAAAGAGAAATTCTCTGTTTTGATTTCACCTCACGTAAATAAAGATGCACAAGATCAATATGAGTTAAGAACTCATCTTCGGTTGGTTATTATTATCAATCCAACTGAAAAAACGGTTGATGCGCTCATGAAGCTAGATTTAGCTGCTGGCGTAGATGTGCAAATTAGTCTGGATGATTAGTCAGATAGAACAAGAGTTTAGAAAGGGGTTATAAAAATGATCGGTTTATTAGGCCGAAAAGTTGGCATGACACGCGTATATACTGCAGAAGGTATAACAATACCAGTATCTGTAGTACATATACTGCCAAACCGCATATCTCAATTGAAGGATATGGAGGGTGATGGGTATTACGCAGTGCAGCTAACCGGTGGTGAGAAAAAAGCAAATCGTGTATCAAAACCGATGGCAGGCCATTTTGCTAAGGCAAATGTAGAAGCTGGTGATATGCTTTCTGAGTTTCGTGTTGATTCACTTGAGTCATATACACTTGGACAAAGCATTAATGTCGAAGAAGTGTTTGCTGAAGGTCAGTATGTTGATGTTACTGGCGTAACTAAAGGTAAAGGTTTTGCAGGAGCTGTAAAGCGTCATAACTTTAAAATGCAAGATGCAACACACGGTAACTCTTTGTCACACAGAGCGCCTGGTTCAATCGGTCAGAACCAAACACCGGGTCGTGTATTCAAAGGTAAAAAAATGCCTGGCCAGATGGGTAACAAACGCAATACAACGCAGTCACTAGAAGTTGTACGTATTGATGCTGAACGTCAGATTATGCTGATTAAAGGCGCGATTCCTGGTGCACCTGGTGCCCGTATTGAAGTCAAACCTTCAGTTAAAAAGCGTGAGGAGAGCAAGTAATGGAACTCATGACTAAAGACACAGGCGCAAGTATCAAGCTTAATGAAGCTGTTTTTTCTTGTGACTACAACGAGGGTTTAGTCCACCAAGCTGTTGTTGCACATATGAATGCAGCTCGCAGCGGAAACAGTGCACAAAAAACACGTTCTGAAGTAAGTGGTGGTGGTGCAAAACCATGGCGTCAAAAGGGTACGGGTCGCGCTCGTGCTGGTACCATTAGAAGTCCGATATGGCGTTCTGGTGGGGTAACTTTTGCTGCTAAAAAACGCAATTACGAGCAAAAGATAAATCGTAAGATGTATCGTGCTGCGATGAGAAGCATTTTTTCTGAGCTTCAAAGACAAGGCCACTTGATTATTCTAAGTGATTTTCAATGTAGCACACCCAAAACAAAAGCTTTCTTGGAGCAAATGAAATCTTATGACGTTTCTGAAGCATTGATCATTGTTAAAGAGCTTGGTGAGTACGAATATCTAGCATCAAGAAACTTAAATGCGTTTGCACTATACGATGTTACCTCCATTGACCCTGTGAGCTTGCTTCGTTATGAAAATGTTGTCATTACTGAAGAAGCACTTAAAGCAGTAGAGGAGCGATTACAATGAATCCAGAAAGACGCATGACAGTAATTGTCGAGCCTATTACTTCTGAGAAGACCACACGCATTGCTGAGAAGTCTAAGCAGTTTGCTTTTAAAGTGCTTAAATCTGCAACAAAGCATGAAATCAAAGACGCGATTGAACACCTATTCAAAGTCACTGTTCAATCTGTAACTGTTGTCAACGTACGTGGCAAAGTAAAGCGCTTCAGACAAAAAGAAGGTAGACGTTCGGATTGGAAGAAAGCGTATGTATCGCTGCAACCTGGACAAGACATCGATTTTACGATGACTGAATCACTAGATTAAGGTAGAGAAAGATGGCATTACTAAAATCAAAACCAACTTCTCCTGGTAAACGTGGCGAGATACGTGTTGTCCACAAAGATCTTCATAAAGGCAAACCCTTTGCAGCCTTATTAGAAAAGAAGAGCAAAAGTGGTGGCCGTAACAATCGTGGCCGTATTACTGTGAGGCATATCGGTGGTGGTAATAAAAGTCACTACAGAAAAATTGACTTCAAACGTAATAAGGATGGTATCGAAGGACGTGTAGAACGTATTGAATATGATCCTAACCGTTCAGCATTAATTGCATTAATTCTTTACAAAGACGGCGAACGACGTTACATTATTGCCCCGGCAGGTTTGAAAGCGGACGCTAAGATTGTAAGTGGTAACGATGCACCTATTAAACCAGGTAACTGCTTACCAATTAAGAATATACCGCTTGGTACCACAATACACTGTGTTGAATTGAAGCCAGGTAAGGGCGCTCAAATGTTACGAAGCGCTGGTGCAAGTGGCCAAGTTGTTGCTAAAGAAGGTGCGTATGCCATGATTCGCCTACGCTCATCTGAAGTACGTAAAGTGCTCATGACCTGCCGTGCCGTTATTGGTGAGGTTGGTAACAGTGAACACAACTTACGTGTTTTAGGTAAAGCTGGTGCTAAAAGATGGCGAGGCGTTAGACCTACTGTACGTGGTGTTGCAATGAACCCCGTCGATCACCCTCATGGTGGTGGTGAAGGTAAAACTTCAGGCGGTAGACACCCTGTTTCGCCTTGGGGCGTACCTACTAAAGGGTATAAAACGCGTAATAATAAACGTACGGATAAGTTTATTGTTAGAAAGCGTAAGAAGAAATAATTTTTGAAGAGGAAATAATTGTGGCTCGTTCCGTAAGAAAAGGTCCATTTGTAGACGATCATCTTCAGCATAAAGTTGAAGTTGCTGTTAGTACAAACTCAAAGAAGCCAATTAAAACATGGTCTAGGCGTTCTACCATCATTCCTGAAATGATTGGATTAACGATTGCTGTACATAATGGCAAGGATCATGTTCCTGTGTATATTACAGATAATATGGTGGGTCATAAGCTTGGTGAGTTTGCCATGACTCGATTATTCAAAGGCCACGCTGGTGACAGAAAGGCTAAAGGTAAGTAGAGGCTCAACTGATGGAAGTAACAGCAAAATTAAGACATGCGCCGTTATCCGCGCAAAAAGGCCGTTTGGTTGCAGATATGATTCGTAAGATGGATGTGTCTAAAGCCGTAAGCGTACTCAAATTCACCCCAAAGAAAGGGGCTGAGATGATGCTTAAAGTTTTAGAATCTGCAATTGCAAATGCCGAAAACAATCATGGGGCTGACGTTGATAGTTTAAAAGTAGGCGTCGTCTTTGTAGATGAGGCACGTACTTTAAAACGAATTCGTGCACGAGCAAAAGGTCGTGCTAACAGAATTACCAAGCGTATGTGCCACATTACGCTCAAAGTATCTGACGGGGAATAGGCATGGGTCAAAAAGTAAATCCAATTGGTATTCGTCTTGGTATCGTTAAAGGTTGGAACTCTAACTGGTACGCGAACAAGAGAAATTACGCGAAGTTGCTTAATGAAGATATCAATTTACGTAAAGCGCTTAAGAAACAACTTGCGCAAGCCGCAGTAAGTCAAATTCAAATTGACAGACCCGCTAATAATGCAGTCATTACAATTCATACTGCACGTCCTGGTGTCCTGATTGGTAAGAAAGGCGGTGGTCTTGAATCGCTACGTGCGGATGTTTCTAAGAAACTTGGTGTGCCTGTTCACTTGAATATTCAAGAAGTCAGAAAGCCTGAGTTAGATGCAACTCTCACAGCCGAAAGCATTGCTCAACAACTTGAGCAACGTGTGATGTTCAGAAGAGCCATGAAGCGCTCTGTAAATGCAGCGATGAAGGCTGGTGCCAAAGGTATTAAGATCATGGTTAGTGGTCGTCTTGGTGGTGCTGAGATTGCTCGTAGTGAATCCTATCGTGAAGGTCGAGTACCCCTTCATACCTTCCGCGCTGATATTGATTATGGCACAGCAGAGTCAAAAACTGCATATGGCATCATTGGTGTTAAGGTATGGATATTTAAGGGAGAAGCCTCACCTCAAAAAAAACGTCATGACGACGGCAAATAGTAAGTGAGGAAGAAGCATTATGTTACAGCCAAAACGAACAAAATTTAGAAAACAGATGAAGGGACGTAACCGTGGGCTTGCATTGCGCGGCTCAAAGGTTAGCTTTGGTCAATACGGTTTAAAAGCTGTCGGTCGCGGTCGTATTACAGCTCGCCAAATTGAGTCAGCAAGACGTGCACTTACCCGTCATATCAAAAGGGGCGGTAAGGTGTGGATACGTGTATTCCCTGACAAGCCTATTACACAAAAGCCTCTACAGGTCCGTCAAGGTGGTGGTAAAGGTAGTGTTGAATACTGGGTTGCTCAAGTGCAGCCAGGAAGAGTGCTTTTTGAAATTGAAGGTGTTCCTCGTGAACTTGCAAAAGAAGCATTTGATCTTGCTAGAGCAAAACTTCCATTCAAAGTGGCATTTACTGAGCGGGAGGTCATGTAATGGCAAATGAAAACATTCAAAAATTAAGAGAAATGAGCGTTGAAGCATTAAACGAAGCGCTTTTAAACTCTAGAAAGAAGCAGTTTTTACTTCGATTGAAGCGCAAAACAGAAGGCCAATTAGATAAGCCTCATCAAGTTGCACAAATTAGAAAGTATATTGCTCAAATTAAAACGATATTGACTGAAAAAGCAGGTGAACAAGATGTCAAAAACTGAAGGTATAGCCCAAACCTTTATCGGAAAGGTCGTGAGCAATAAATCAAATAAAACAGCAGTTGTTTCAGTTGAGCGTCTGATCAAGCATCCAAAGTATGGCAAAATGTTACGCCGTCATACAAAGTTACATGCTCATGATGAGAACTCTGTCTGTAAAATTGGTGATGTGGTTAAAATTAAGGCTTCAAAACCTATTTCTAAGCTTAAAAACTGGGTTGTTGTCGAGGTTTTACAGTAATTACGCTAGTTGAATATTTATTAACTTTAAAAATGCCTGAAGGGCTGATATAATCGTCTGCCTTTTTGTGGTCGACTATTAGAGCTGGAGAGTAACAATGATACAAATGCAAACAGTGCTCGATGTCGCCGATAACAGCGGTGCACGCAAAGTGATGTGCATTAAAGTATTAGGTGGTTCGCATCGCCGATATGCTCGTGTTGGAGATATCATTAAAGTAAGTGTTAAGGATGCGATTCCAAGAAGTAAAGTAAAGAAGGGTGTGGTCATGAATGCAGTTGTTGTAAGAACTGCGTCAAGTGTTAGACGAAATGATGGCTCTGTCATTCGTTTCGATGGCAACGCAGCTGTATTATTGAATACGCAGCATGATCCCGTAGGTACTCGTATTTTTGGACCTGTAACACGAGAATTAAGAGCGCGATTCATGAAGATTATATCTTTGGCGCCTGAAGTCTTGTAAGTAAGGATTGAGTGATGAAACGTATTAAGAAAAATGATACAGCAATTGTAACAACAGGCAGAAGCCGTGGACACGTAGGTAAAGTGCTACGTGTTGTAGGTGATAAGTTTATTGTTGAGGGTGCAAATATGGTTAAGAAACATATGAAACCAAACCCTCAAAAGCAGCAAAAAGGTGAGATTGTCTCACTTGAATCACCTATCCACTGCTCGAATGTTGCGATTTACAATCCTAAAACGCAAAAAGCAGATAAAGTTGGCTTTAAGTTAATTGAAAAAGACGGCAAGTCAGTCAAGGTAAGATACTTTAAGTCCAATGAAGAATTGGTCGACCAAGAGTAGCAGTTAAGGTAAAACGAAATGGCTAGATTGAAAACGTTATATCAAAAAGAAATCATAAGCACACTTATGAAAGAGCAAGGGTATGCGAATGCTATGCAAGTGCCCAAGATTACTAAAATCACATTAAATATGGGTGTTGGCGAAGCAGTCAATGACAAAAAGATCATGAAGTTTGCTGTAGATGATATGACCCGTATTTCTGGTCAAAAGCCAGTTGTAACTGTTGCGAGAAAGTCACTTGCGGGCTTTAAAATTCGTGAAGGTTGGCCTATTGGCTGTAAAGTTACATTACGTGGCACGAAAATGTATGAGTTTCTTGAAAGACTTATCGATATCGCAATTCCACGTGTTCGTGACTTCAGAGGACTGAACCGAAAAGCATTTGATGGTACAGGCAACTACTCAATGGGTATCCAAGAGCAAATTGTTTTCCCTGAAATTGATTTCGATAAGATTGACTGCATACGTGGTTTAGATATTTGTATTACCACAACTGCTAAAACAGATGATGAAGCACGCGCATTATTGCACGCATTTCATTTTCCATTAAAGAAAGATTAAGGTGTCACTGTGGCTAGAAAAGCAATTGTTCAACGTGAACTGAAAAAAGCAAAGTTAGTAGACAAGTATCGTGTACGTAGGGCTAAGCTCAAGAAGATTATTAAATCTTCTACTGACTTTGAAGATATCCAAAAAGCGCAAACAGCTTTAGCTAAGTTACCTATTAACTCTAGCGCTTCTCGTTTGACGACACGTTGTCAACAATGTGGTAGGCAGCATGCTGTATACAAGAAGTTTGGTCTGTGTCGAATTTGTTTACGTCAGAACTTGATGATTGGCAACGTAACCGGTGCCCGTAAGTCAAGCTGGTAATTAAATAGTATTGGAGAGTTTAACGTGAGTATGCAAGATCCTATAGCGGATATGTTGACCAGAATACGTAACGGACAACAAGCAAGCCATCAGCAAGTTGAAATGATTTCTTCAAAGTTGAAGTCTGAAATTGCAAGAGTTTTAAAAGAAGAAGGTTACATTGCTGATTATGAGGTTAACACTTCTGAAAGTAACATCAATACATTAACCATCAAGCTTAAGTACTATCAGGGACGTCCTGTTATCGATAGTATTAAACGCATCAGCAGACCTGGGTTGCGTGTGTATAAAGCTGTGAAAGATATTACTTCTATTCCTGGTTTTGGTATTGCCATTTTATCTACATCTGAGGGTGTTATGAGTCACATGGTGGCACGTAAGCAAGGTGTAGGTGGTGAAGTTATCTGCGAAGTGGCTTGAGGAACGAGGAATACTATGTCAAGAATAGCAAAAGCTCCTGTTGTACTACCTTCAGGCGTAGAAATCAAAGTAGAGCCTAACACCGTTACCGTTAAAGGGCCTAAGGGTCAAGTTTCGGCACATTACAACAGTTTGGTTGCCATTAAGCCAAGTGATGAAGATGCGAATACTATCACTTTTGCACCTGCTTCTAACGATCCTAACGCATGGGCGCAAGCAGGCACAACACGTGCTAACGTTGCTAATGCAGTTCATGGCGTGACAGAAGGCTTTGATGTGACCTTAGAGTTGGTGGGCGTTGGTTATAGAGCACAGGCACAAGGTAAAAAGCTGCAATTATCATTAGGCTTTTCACACCCTGTCTCATACACATTGCCAGAAGATGTAACCGCTGAGGTACCTAACAATACAACTATCGTATTAAAAAGTGCTAATAAGCAACGAGTGGGTCAAGTTGCTTCTGAAATCAGAGCTATCCGTCCACCTGAGCCATATAAAGGTAAAGGTATACGTCGCGCTGGTGAAGTTATCGTAATGAAAGAAGCGAAGAAAAAGTAGGGTGTCATCATGCTAAACAAATATAATTCACGTATAAGACGTAGCAAAAAAGTAAAGGCAATGATTAAAAAAAGCGGCCGACCACGCTTAGTTGTGCACAGAAGTTCACAACATATTTACGGCCAAATCATTGTTCCAACTGAACAAGGCGATACAGTACTTGTTTCATGTTCAAGTCTCGAGAAGAGCGTTCGTGAGCAAATGACGGGCAATAAATTAGACTGTGCCTTTCAGGTAGGTAAGATCTTAGGTCAACGTGCAAAAGAGAAAAAACTAGATAAAGTTGCATTTGATAGATCAGGTTATAAATATCATGGTCGCGTAGCAGCTTTAGCTAAAGGTGCTCGTGAAGCACTGGATTTTTAAGGAACAACAATGGCAGCAGCATTAGACGATTCAACAAAGACTGATGGTTACCAAGAAAAATTAGTCAATGTTCTTAGAACAGCAAAGGTTGTAAAGGGAGGCCGAGTATTTGGTTTCGCCGCCCTGGTTGTTGTAGGTGATGGTAAAGGTAAAATTGGATACGGTCGAGGTAAAGCTCGTGAAGTTCCAGTTGCAATTCAAAAAGCGATGGATCATGCACGTAAGAACATGACATACATCCCGCTTGCAGGTAACACCATTCATCACACTGTAACTTCAACATTTGGTGCATCAAAAGTATTCATGAAGCCAGCAAGTGAAGGTACCGGTGTAATTGCCGGTGGCGCAATGCGCGCAGTACTTGAAGTTTTAGGTGTACATGACATTCTAGCTAAGAGCATGGGATCTACCAATTCGACTAATGTTGTACGTGCTACCATTGAGGCGCTTAAAAGCGTAGGTACACCTGACTATGTTGCTGCAAAGCGTGGCAAGAAAGTCAAAGAAATTGTCGAGGGGTAATAGACATGACTAAAAAAGCAAAAGAATCGACTATTAAAATTACCTTAGTAAAAAGCTTAATTGGTCGCTTGCCTAAGCATGTTGAAATGGTAAAGCAATTAGGGCTTGGACGTATCAATAGCTGTGTATTACATCATGATACACCAGCCATCCGAGGCATTGTAAATCACATCAATTATTTGGTGCATGTTGAGGAGAATGTGTAATGAGATTGAATGAATTATCTCCAGCCAAAGGTTCAAGACCTGATGGAGTGCGCGTCGGTCGCGGTATTGGTTCAACGAAAGGTAAAACTTGTGGTCGTGGTCATAAGGGTCAAAAAGCGCGTTCAGGTGGTTTCCACAAGATTAACTTTGAAGGCGGTCAAATGCCAATTCAAAGACGCTTGCCAAAAATTGGCTTCAGCTCACGAGTCGGTCGTACTGTTGCTGAAATTACTTTAACTGAATTATCTAAAATTAAGGACGAAGTGATTACAATTGATGTTATCCGTAGTCATGGCTTGATTAACAGCAACATCAAAAGCGTCAAAGTTATTTTGTCAGGTGAGTTAGACAAGAAGGTCACACTTAAAGGTATTCGTGCAACCAAGGGTGCATTAGAAGCCATTCAGTCACAAGGTGGAACTGTCGAAGCATGAGCAAGAAGCAAGCAAAAGGAATCAACGGAAAAAGTGGCAGTTTAGCCGAGCTTAAGGCTCGGCTTCTCTTTGTATTAAGCGCAATTCTTGTTTATAGACTTGGTGCTCATATACCGGTGCCAGGGCTTGATCCTGTAAAGCTTGCACATTTATTCTCAGACCAACAGAATACAATATTCGGTTTGTTTAATATGTTCTCCGGTGGTGCTCTTTCTAGAGTAACTGTCTTTGCTATTGGTATTATGCCGTATATTACAGCTTCTATTGTTATGCAGCTGTTTTCTATGGTAGTTCCCTCGCTTGAGCAACTCAAGAAAGAAGGTGAAGCAGGCAAAAGAAAGATCAACCAATATACCCGTTACTTCACCTTGGCCCTAGCTACCCTACAGTCTTTAGGTATGGCAAGGTGGCTTGCTGGAAACCATATAGCACTGAATCCTGACTTTATGTTTTACCTATCTGCTGTATTAACCCTTGTAACCGGTACCATGTTTTTAATGTGGCTGGGTGAGCAGATTACCGAAAAGGGTGTGGGCAATGGTATTTCCTTAATTATTTTCTCTGGTATTGTTTCAAACTTACCCAATGCGCTTGGCTCCGTATTCCAACAAGTCAAAGAAGGTCAAATGCAACCTTTAAGTCTTATAGTGATTGCTGCAATTGTTGTTGTAGTAACAGGCTTTGTCGTATTTGTTGAGCGAGGACAACGACGTATCCGTGTGAACTATGCCCAGCGTACCCAAGGCCGAAAGGTTTATGCGGCTCAAACCAGCCACCTGCCATTAAAAATAAATATGGCAAGTGTGATACCCCCCATTTTTGCTTCAAGTATTATTTTGCTGCCTGCAACAGTTGCGCAATTCTTTGGTCGCGGAAAACACATGGATTGGTTAGCTGATTTAGGTATGGCATTAACCCCTGGTCAGCCACTCTACTTGATTGTATATGCAGCAGCCATCTTATTTTTTGCTTTTTTCTATACTGCACTTGTGTTCAATCCTAAGGAAACTGCAGATAATTTGAAGAAATCTGGTGCATATATACCAGGAATTCGTCCAGGGGAGCAGACAACACGTTATATTGATGGTATTATGACGCGCTTAACGCTCGCAGGTTCATTGTATCTGGTTTTAGTTTGTTTACTACCTCAGTTATTAATGTATACCTGGCATGTGCCATTTTACTTTGGTGGTACATCGTTGTTGATTATTGTGGTCGTGATTATGGACTTTGTTGCACAAGTACAAGCCCACCTCATGGCCGAGCAGTATGATTCATTAATGAAAAAAAGTAATTTTAAGGGCACTAAGTTGCCAGGATTATTATAAGAAAAGATTGATTTGGAGTGTTGCATGAAAGTTAGAGCATCAGTAAAACCCATCTGTCGTAACTGTAAAGTCATTAAACGACATGGGGCATTAAGAGTGATTTGCAAAGATGCACGACATAAGCAACGACAAGGTTAGTATAAACTTTGTCTTGATTTTATCGCTTGAAAAGAGTATCTTCTTTCGCCGATTGAAAGAAGCAAAAAGATTTTCGGAGAAATAAATGGCACGTATAGCAGGTGTTAATATTCCAGACAACAAACATGTTGTCATTGCGTTGACTTCAATATATGGAATAGGTCGAACGACTTCCATAAATATTTGTAAGTCTACAAACATAGAGACTTCTAGAAAAGTTTCGGACTTAACCGATGCAGAGCTTGATGCATTGCGTTCAGAAATCAGCGCTATGACTGTTGAAGGTGACCTGCGTCGTGTTGTCTCAATGAATATTAAGAGACTTATGGATCTCGGTTGCTATCGTGGTCTTCGTCATCGTCGAGGTTTGCCTTTACGCGGACAACGTACCAAAACCAATGCGCGAACACGTAAAGGTCGTCGCAAAACAAGCAGCGCTGCTTGATTTTCACGTAGGAATGAATAAATGAGTATCAACAATAAGCCAAAACAACGAAAAGCGCGTAAAAAAACAAAACGCGTTGTAACTGACGGTATTGTTCATGTACATGCTTCTTTTAACAATACTATTGTTACTTTTACTGATAGGCAAGGTAACGCATTATGCTGGGCAACTGCTGGTGGTTCAGGATTTAGAGGTTCTCGCAAGAGCACACCTTATGCCGCACAGATTGCTACAGAGCGTGCTTCTCAAGTAGCTAAAGAGTACGGTGTTAAATCTGTGGCTGTTTTGGTTCATGGTCCAGGCCCTGGTCGAGAATCAACCATTCGTGAGTTGATTTCCCAGGAATTTAAAATTGTAGAAATTACAGACGTCACGGGCATCCCACATAATGGATGTAAGCCGCGTAAAAAGCGTCGCGTTTAAGCTTCAGGAGTGTTAAATGGCAAGGTATCTTGGACCTAAAAGTAGACTTTCACGTCGTGAAGGCATCGACTTATTGCTCAAAAGTGGCGTAAGAGATCATAAATCAAAGTGTAAGTCTGAAAGACAACCCGGTGAGCACGGTGAAAAACGCGCTCGTATGGCTGACTATGGTCTTCAATTGCGTGAAAAGCAAAAAATCAGACGTTATTATGGTGTGCTTGAAAAGCAGTTTCGTAATTACTACAAAGAAGCAGCACGTCTTAAAGGTTCAACAAGTGAAAATTTGATGACACTTTTGGAAGCGCGTCTGGACAATGTTGTGTATCGTATGGGGTTTGCAACCACTCGTGCTGAAGCTCGTCAATTGGTATCACACAAGTCAATTGTTGTGAACGACCAAGTGGTTAATATTGCTTCTTATAAAGTTCGACCTGGTGATGTGGTTTCTGTGCGCCAAAAAGCACGCGAACAAGCACGCATTCAAGCTGCTTTAGGTTTGTCAGAGCAACGCGCTCCATGTGAGTGGATAAATGTTGAAGCACAGTCATTCAAAGGTACCTTGGTAAGCTTGCCAAGCCTTACTGACTTACCTGCTGATTTTAATGTTAGCTTAATTGTTGAATTTTACTCTAAGTAATCAAGTTAAACTGGAGGCGTAAAGCCCATGTATATAGACATTAATGACATGCTAACGCCAAAGGCACTCAAGGTACAATTTGATGCACCTAATCATAGTCGCATCGTCCTTGAGCCATTGGAAAGAGGGTTTGGTCATACTTTAGGTAATGCGCTTCGTCGCATTTTGATTTCTTCCATGCCTGGTGCTGCAATTACTGAAGTGAGCATCGACGGTGTATTGCATGAATATAGCGCGCTTGAAGGCGTTCAAGAAGATGTGGTAAACATTCTCTTGAACCTTAAAAACGTTGCTATACGTATGACTGCAGGTGAAGAAGCTACACTTTCTATCAATAAAGAAGGTCCTGCACAGGTGACTGCTGGTGATATCCAAGTATCTCATGGTGTTGAGGTTGTTAATCCAGAGCTTGTGATTGCAAACCTTAATGAGCATGGTCGCTTGAACATGACGCTTACGGTTAAGAAAGGCGTAGGTTTCCATAAAACAGATACTTTTGTCCGTTATATGGAAGAAGACTTACCTCAGAAATCTGTGGGCAGCTTGAAGATTGACAATACATTCTCACCTGTTAAGAAAGTTGCTTATTCGGTAGATAACGCACGTGTTGAAAACCGAACAGACTTAGACAAGCTTACCATTGAGTTACAAACCAACGGTACGCTCGACCCTGAAGAAGCGATTCGCACATCAGCAAATATTCTTCAGCGTCAACTAGGTGCTTTTGTTGATATTTCGTTTGAAGATACCAAGGCAGATCATGATGAAGTAAATACTTTTGATCCTGTCTTGTTACGCTCAGTTGATGATCTTGAATTAACTGTACGCTCAGCGAACTGCCTAAAGGCAGAGAACATTAATTATATCGGTGATTTAGTTCAAAAAACTGAAAATGAACTATTGAAAACACCTAACTTGGGCAAGAAGTCACTGACTGAAATCAAAGATGTTTTAGCTTCTCGTGATCTTACCCTTGGAATGATTTTAGAAAATTGGCCGCCTGAAAATCTTGGCGAGAGTATTTAGTAGGAGTTTTAGTTATGCGTCATCGTCATTCAGGACGTACATTTGGTCGAACTAGCAGTCATAGAAAAGCCATGTTTTCTAACATGTGTAACTCTTTGATTGAGCATGAGATGATCAAAACAACGTTACCCAAAGCCAAAGAGTTACGTAAGTACATTGAGCCATTGGTTACCAAAAGCAAATCTGACTCTGTTGCTTCACGTCGCTATGTTTTCGATAGATTACGTTCAAAAAGCTCAGTAGGTAAGTTATTTACTGAAATCGGTCCTAGATACCAAGAGCGACCAGGTGGTTATGTTCGTGTGCTTAAATGTGGATTCCGTCATGGTGATAATGCGCCCATGGCTATCATAGAGTTTGTTGATAGACCTGAAGCATTAGAAGATGACTTAGATGAAGAAACATTGAAAGCAGAACAAGAAGCGATTGCAAAAGAAGCTAAGAAGCTTAAGGCTGAAGAAGAAAAAGCAGCCAAAGCTGAGCCCAAAAAAGCTGAATCCAAGAAGGAAGATAAGCCAAAAGCTACATCTAAGCCTAATAAGCCTAAAACTGAAAAAGCGACTAAAGAAGAAGAGCCAAAGAAGTCAGCTGAGTAACAGCTTTCTATGCTCTTATTAAAGACGGCGAGATAGTATATGAATACTAAGCAACGCCGTCTTTTTTTTGAGCGCTTAAAAGCGCAAAACCCAAGCCCCACTACTGAGCTTAACTACAACTCTACTTTTGAGTTATTAATTGCGGTCATCTTATCGGCTCAAACCACTGATGTTCGTGTCAACATTGTGACTCCCGCACTGTTCAAAGCTGCTAATACACCTAAGGCTATGTTCGAGCTTGGTGTGGACAAACTCAAGCATCATATTAAATCTATTGGCTTATTTAATAGTAAGGCTGAAAATATTATTAAAACTTGCGGGATCTTAGTAGAGCAGTATAACCAAGTCGTCCCTAATACCCGTAAAGCCCTGGAAGCATTGCCTGGTGTCGGACGCAAAACTGCCAATGTTGTTTTGAATACAGCCTTTGGTGAGCCTGCAATGGCGGTCGATACGCATATTTTCAGAGTCTCTAACCGCACAGGTCTTGCCAAGGGAAAAAACCCGCTCGAAGTCGAGAAAAATCTTTTAAAAAATGTCCCTAAGGACTTCCTCATTGATGCTCACCATTGGCTCATCTTGCATGGCCGTTACGTGTGTATGGCACGCAAGCCCAAC
>Ga0115012_10001307_pt1 | contig 14465 bp, 15 predicted proteins | sample TroAtlMetagenome_FD_88706 | JGI IMG/M metagenome (GOLD analysis project Ga0115012, IMG submission 88706) | Marine eukaryotic phytoplankton communities from Atlantic Ocean - Tropical Atlantic ANT10 Metagenome | ecosystem: Environmental > Aquatic > Marine > Oceanic | place: Tropical Atlantic...
CCACCAAGCAGAAAGAGCTGCTATAACTTTAGAGTAACGGAGATTAATCGTGTTGTTGACGGCGATACTATTGATGTCACCATTGATCTTGGGTTTGACTTATACAAGAAAGAAAGAGTTAGAGTTGCAGGAATTGATACGCCAGAAAAAAGAACAAGAGACTTGGAAGAGAAGGCACTGGGAATAGATGCAACTAATTGGCTCAAAGGAACGTTAGAGGATACTATCAATGGAGATGACGAACTTACTATACGAACCGAACTTAAAGGTGGTATGGGTAAGTACGGTAGGCTTCTTGGCTGGTTATATGTTGGCGAAAGCGATGTATCATTGAATGAGCAGATGATCGAAGAAGGTTATGCTTGGGAGTATGATGGTGGTACAAAGAATAAGAACTTCGGAGAACTAAAAGATATACGTATAAAACTAGGTACACTCGTAGAAGAACCAACAGAGGGAGATCCACTTCCTGAAGTTGGTGATGGATTCGTGGGTGGAACAGGTACATCTAACATTGCAGGACCATTCTAAATGAAATCATTAATCGCTTTCCTTGCTGTTATCTTTTTAGCAGTGTCACAAGTTAATGCAGTAGAGATCACTATGGGATCAGGTGGTAATTTAATCTTCGCACCTGATGAAGTAACTATAGATGCAGGTGATACAGTTAAGTTTGTAAATGGAGAACTACCTCCTCACAACATCATAGTTGATGGTAGAGAAGATCTATCAAGAGAATCTTTAATGTTTAGTCCTGGTGAATCACAGGAAATTACTTTCGCTGATCCAGGCGATTATAATTTCTTTTGTGCACCTCACTCAGGTGCTGGAATGAAAGGGGTTATACACGTTAAGTAATGGCAGAGAACCAGATATATCTTGGTAACCCGAATCTAAAGAAAGCAAACGTTGCCACAAACTTCACACCTAAACAGGTGAAGGAGTTTATTAAGTGCAGCAAAGATCCAATCTACTTTATTAAGAAGTATATTAAGATCGTTTCTTTGGATGAGGGTGTTATCCCATTTAACCTCTATGATTTCCAAGAGGATATGGTGAATCGTTTCCATAACAAACGATTCAATATTGCTAAGCTTCCAAGACAGTCTGGTAAATCAACGGTTGTAACATCGTATCTACTTTGGTATGTAATTTTTAATCCTAATGTCAACGTCGCAATCCTCGCAAACAAAGCAGCCACTGCAAGAGAAATGTTGGGTCGCCTACAACTTTCTTATGAGAATCTTCCTAAATGGATGCAACAAGGTATTATTGGCTGGAACAAAGGGTCAGTGGAATTGGAGAACGGAAGCCGTCTCTTGGCTGCAAGTACTAGTGCTAGTGCTGTTAGGGGTATGTCCTTTAACGTTATATTTTTGGACGAATTCGCATTCGTTCCGAATAATATTGCAGAGCAGTTTTTTAGTTCTGTGTATCCTACTATATCTTCTGGTAAGTCCACAAAGGTTATTATCATTTCTACCCCTCACGGGATGAATATGTTCTACAAACTCTGGCACGATGCAGAGCGTGGTACGAATGAATACACACATACTGAGGTACATTGGTCTCAGGTTCCAGGCAGAGATGCTGAATGGAAAGAACAAACCATACGTAATACATCAGAGCAACAGTTCAGAGTTGAGTTCGAATGTGAATTCCTAGGATCTGTTGACACATTAATATCAGCATCTAAACTAAGAGCATTAGCTTATGATGATCCTATAACCAGTAGTAAAGGACTTGACGTTTATGAAGACCCTATCCCTGAACATAATTACACAATTACGGTTGATGTGGCACGAGGTATCGATGGAGATTATAGTGCTTTCACTGTATTTGATACTACTACAATTCCTTATAAATTAGTTGCCAAATATAGAAACAATACAATTAAACCCCTTATCTTCCCAGATATTATTGTTGAAGTTGCTAAGGGATATAATGAAGCGTACATATTAATTGAAGTTAATGACGTTGGTGCACAGGTAGCAGACATCGTTCAGTACGATTTAGAATATGAAAATTTATTGATGTGTGCTATGAGAGGACGTGCTGGTCAGGTAGTAGGTCAAGGGTTCTCAGGTGGTAAGGTACAACTTGGTGTTAAGATGAGTTCTACCGTGAAGAAGGTAGGGTGTTCTAACCTTAAAGGATTAGTAGAAGACGATAAAATACTTATTAATGATTACGATACTATCGCTGAACTAACCACCTTCATTCAAAAGGGTCAATCTTGGCAAGCAGAAGAAGGGTGTCACGATGACATAGCAATGTGTTTGGTTATGTTTGCGTGGTTATCTGTACAAGATTATTTTAAAGAACTTCACGACAATGATGTTCGTAAGAGAATGTATGAAGAACAGAGAGAAGCAATAGATGCTGATATGGCTCCATTTGGTTTTATTAGTGACGGTATGGATGATGAATCATTTGTGGATGATGCTGGAGATAGATGGCACGCAGATGAGTATGGAGACCGCACCTTTATGTGGGAGTACCGTTGAAACAGAGGGAATCATAAATAATTTCAAGACTAATTGATAGATTTTTTTAAGGAGATTTAAACAATGGCATCCACCCAACTTTCGCCAGGGGTTGTTGTACTTGAAAAGGATCTCACTACAGTGGCTAACGCCACACTTGATAATGTTGCGGTGGTAGTAGGTTCCTTTGAAAAAGGTCCAGTAAATAAGATAGTAGATATAACTTCTGAGAAGGAGTTGCTATCTGTATTTGGTAGACCTAACGATTACAACTACGAGTACTGGTACAACGCTGCTCAGTTCCTATTGTACGGCGGTACATTAAAAGTTATTCGTGCGAACTCAACCTCGCTTAAGAACGGAATTGATACTGCTCAGACTACATCTTCAACCTTCAGTGCTAGTGATACTACACTGACTGTTTCAAGTGCAGCTGATATAGCAGTTGATGATTACCTCTTAATTGACGCTGAGATTGTTAAGGTAACAGTGATTTCTTCACTAGACTTAACAGTACAACGTGGACAGCTATCAACTTCTGCAGTTAGTCACGCTGCTAGCTCCTCAATCACATTGATTGAAGATGCTGGTACTTCTACCACAATGAACCAAGGAGGAACCTTGGCTGCTGGTGGAACAACTCTAACCGTTACATCTGTTGCTTCACTTGGTGTTAGTACAAACGATTACATCAAGATCGCTGATGAAATTCTAAGAATTTCTGGAATTTCTGGAAACGACTTGACTGTTGCTCGTGGTGCACTAGAGACCACTGCTGCATCTCAAACAGATGGACAGACAGTTACTAGATTAGCAGTAACTGCTGCCAAGACCACAATCAACGAGACAACTTCTACAGGTGTTACCGTACCTATCATACGTAACCTTGAAGAGTACGAAGCAAACGTTGAGTCTGGTTCTAACGCTTGGAAGTTGGGTTCTAGACATCCAGGTACATACGGTAATTCACTCCGTGTTGTTACTACTGATGCTGGTCCTGATCAAATTCTTTCTCTTGCTCAACCAACTAGTGCTGAGTGGGAATTCCAAACAACTAGTGCTGTATCATACAGTGCTGCAAACGCAACTGCTAAGATCTATCGTTACACAGTCGTAGTAACTCTTGATGCTCCTTCAATTTCTGGTGATTTTAATACTGGAGAATTTTGGAGAGCAGAAACCGATGCATCATCACCTGTAGGTATTGCAGTACAAGGTACTGTAACTGCATATGATCCTATCACTCGCAAGATTGAACTTGCTGTCAATTACTCTCTATCATCTGACGTTCTAGAAGTCGGTGATGTTATTGCTCTTTGGACTGCTGCTTCTGGTGGATCTAAGACTGGAGACAAGGCGAAGGTAAGTGTCATCAACCGTCAGCTACACATTATTAAAGATTCAAACGCTAATAGATTCGAACCAAACTACACCATCGAAGATGACAATGGTGGTGGTTCACCAAATATATCTGTTGCTGCTGTACGCTCTGAGTATGATGAGCGTTATTTCGGTGGTAGTCAGAAATGGAACGCAGTTGCTCCACGTCCTACAACCTCACCTTGGGTTGAAGACCGTGGTGGTGCTGATGACCAAATGCATATCATCATCCTTGATGGAGATGGAAAACTAACTGGTACTCCTGGATCTGTTCTTGAGAAGTTCCTCTTTGTATCTAAAGCATCTGATGCTAAAGGTGTTCAAGGAGAGACAATCTACTATAAGGATGTCATTAAGAACAATTCACAGTACATATACTGGGGATCACACGAGACCTCAGAGTTGTATGATGTAAATGGATCTGCTAACGGAGATTGGGGACAATCAGGTATTGGTACCCAGTTCGATTTGGTTAAGCAACAATTACCAATCAAAACGAATGAAACAACTCTAGGTAGAGAAATCATCGGTACAACAAATGGTTCAACTGTCAAGCACACCATACAAGGTGGTGTTGATGGTTATACCTTAGCACGTGGAGAGATCCTAGCTGCATTTGACCTTGTTGCTGACAAAGAAACTATTGATGTTGACTACATCCTAATGGGTCCATCATTGGCAGACACCAGCGACACTGTTGCAAAAGCACAAAAGATCATTGACATCGCTGCTACACGTAAAGACTGTATGGCATTTATCTCTCCATCACGTGCAGATGTGATTGGACAGAGCGATACCAACGTCATAGTAAATCGTACGATTGATTTCTTCGATCAGTTATCTTCTACTTCTTACGCTGTATTTGATAACAACTACAAGTACATCTATGAGAAGTACAACGACAAGTATCGTTATATTGCTTGTAACGCTGACCTTGCAGGACTAACATTAAGCACAACTCTGAATTCAGAAGCTTGGTTCTCACCTGCAGGATTCAATAGAGGTCAGTTAAGGAACGCAATTAAATTAGCATATTCTCCTCTAAAAGATCATAGAGATCGCTTGTATGCTGCACGTATTAACCCAGTAGTAGCATTCCCTGGTGAGGGTATCGTACTATTCGGTGATAAGACTGCACTATCTTACCAGTCTGCATTCGACAGAATTAACGTTCGTCGTTTGTTCTTGGTACTAGAAGATGCTATCTCAGAAGCAGCTAAGACACAACTATTCGAATTGAATGACGAGTTCACTCGTGCTTCATTCAAGAATATTGTGGAACCATTCCTACGTAGTGTTCAGTCACGTCGTGGTGTAGTGGACTTCCTAGTTGTTTGCGACAGCAGCAACAACCCACCCGAAGCAATTGATCGTGGGGAATTCTTTGCGGAGATATTCGTGAAGCCTACGAGGTCGATCAATTACATCACACTTACCTTCACTGCTACTAGAACTGGTTCTAGTTTCGCTGAAGTAACTAGCTGATTTCAAGAGAACTAATTAAGGAGACACACTAATGTCAGAATCACAACCAGGACAGGTAGAACAATCGGCGGTAAGAGCCCCGATTTTCTCCTTCCGTGACCAAGTAAGGGACTTTGCTCGTCCCAATCTGTTCCAATGTGAGATCTATGCACCTCCTGTCCTACAGGATGGAGTAACACCACAGTCAGGTGGTGTATCAGGATCATCATCAGAAGGAGTAGAGAACGCAGCAGGTGGATCACAACTCAATGCATCAGAAGCATCTGCTTTTGGTACCTTCCTTGTGAAGGCAGCAAACATTCCAGCATCTACTGTTGGAGTTGTTGAGGTTCCCTATCGTGGACGTATGCTTAAGATTGCTGGAGATCGTAACTTTGAACCTTGGACTGTAACCGTACTTAACGACCAGTCATTTAAGTTCAGAGCATTCTTCGAATCTTGGTCAACAAACATCCAAGCATTACAACAGAATTTCCAGAACTCTAACACCATCGCTGATTATCAGGCAATGGCAAAGGTTAGACAGATGGATAGAAAAGGAAAGATCATTCGTACCTATAGGTTCGAAGGTATTTGGCCATCTAATATCAGTGCTATTGATTTAGATTGGGGTAACAATGACACACCAGAAGAGTATACTGTAGAGTTCCAAGTTCAGTACTGGACATACGATACAGACATCAACACTGGTAACGCTGGATAAGCGGTTCACAACCCTGCTAAATAGTAGGTCAGACAAAACGAGATAGATGTCACAACTTTTTGGTTATTCTCTTGAACGAGCCAAGAAGGGTCAGGGTACTGGCCCTTCTTTCGTGCGTAAAGAGTCAGATGATGCGGCTACCCCAGTCGCAGGTGGAGGGTACTTTGGTACCGCCATTGATCTTGATGGAACATTCAAAGATGAGAATGATCTCATCCGTCGTTATCGCTCTATGTCAATTCACCCTGAATGTGACAGAGCAATCGATGATGTGGTCAATGAAGCAATTGCAGGTGATGTAGATGATACACCTGTAGAAGTAGAACTAAGTAATTTAAAGGTCGGTGCTGGAATTAAGAAGCAGATCAGAGAAGAGTTTGTAAACTGTCTGAGACTTCTTGATTTTGACAAGATGGCATATGATATTTTTAGACGTTGGTATATTGATGGGAAGTTATACTATCATAAAGTAATTGATGTTAAGAATCCCCGTGGTGGAATCACGGAACTTAGGTATGTGGATCCTCGTAAGATTCGCAAAGTCGTGGAGATGGAGAACAAGAAGGATAAACAACATCTTGATCCACGTACACTAGAAGCTAACTTAGCTCCTAAGACTGCAGAGTACTACGTGTACAATCCCAAGGGGATGCGTGCAGGTATGGAGACTTCTGGTATGAAGATTGCACCTGATGCAATTTCTTTCTGCCACAGTGGTTTGAAAGATATGAATAAGAATGTGATTATGTCACATTTGCACAAGGCAATTAAAGCACTTAACCAGCTGAGGATGATTGAAGACTCGCTGGTTATCTATCGTTTGAGCCGTGCACCAGAACGTCGTATTTTCTACATTGATGTAGGAAATCTTCCAAAGCAAAAAGCAGAACAATACCTCCGTGAGGTAATGTCTCGCTATAGAAACAAGTTAGTATACAACGCAGATACAGGAGAAATAAGAGATGACAGAAAATTTATGTCAATGCTCGAAGACTTCTGGTTACCCAGAAGAGAAGGAGGACGAGGTACTGAAATCACTACGCTCCCAGGTGGACAAAATCTTGGAGAACTTGAGGATGTCAAGTACTTCCAAAAGAAACTATACCGTGCATTAAACGTTCCAGAGTCACGGTTAGAATCTGATTCAACATTTAATTTAGGTCGTGCTGCTGAGATCACACGAGACGAAATTAAATTCCAAAAGTTCGTCACAAGATTGAGGAAGAAGTTCAGTTATCTATTCCACGATCTACTTAAGACACAATTAGTTCTGAAAGGTATCATCAGTCTTGAGGACTGGGATGATATGTCAGAACACATCCAGTACAACTTCATTGCTGACAACTACTTCGCTGAACTGAAGGAGAAAGAGATGCTTACTGAGCGTCTAAACCTAGTCACTGCAATGGATCCATTTGCTGGCCGTTACTTCTCACTTGAATATATCCGTCGTCATATTCTTAGACATACTGACGCAGAGATCAATGAGATTGACGAACAGATTGAGGATGAAATCGAGAAGGGTGTCTTACCAGATCCCGCAACGATTGATCCTGCCACTGGTATGCCTATCGAAGATCCTGCAGCTATGGAAGGCGAAGGGATGGAAGAAGAGGCTCCAATTGGCATAGATAATGTAGAACCTGCGGACTATAAACGTGGGGAATTCTAAATAATACTGATGAGGACTTATTATGCCTAGCATTCCAGCTACTGAAATTGTTGACAAACTGTTTTCCGATAAAAAGGATTTAAGCGGTGAAGTTAATGATGCAATGATGGCACTCTCTCAAGATGCTCTGGATCAGAGAAGACAAGAGATTGCAAAAGATTGGTTAAAAGATTCTGAACCTGAAACTGAAGTAACACCAGAGGAGACACCTAATGAAACTGATAACGGAACAGATTGAAGACATTCAAGTACTTGAAGAGAGTACAAAGAGTGGTAAGAAAAATCTGTATATCGAAGGCACGTTTCTCCAAGGCGAGATTAAAAATCGCAATGGAAGGATGTATCCTATGGCTACTCTCCGAAGAGAAGTTGGTAAATACAACGAAGGCTTCGTCAAGTCAGGTAGAGCACTTGGAGAACTCGGTCACCCCGAAGGTCCAACAGTTAACCTAGATAGAGTATCTCATCTAATCACATCTTTGCAAGAAGATGGAACAAACTTCAAAGGAAGAGCACGTATCCTTGAGACCCCTATGGGTAACATTGCTAGGTCTCTTTTAGGAGAAGGAGTCAAATTAGGGGTATCCTCACGCGGGATTGGATCCTTAAGAAGGACTAGTGAAGGTGTAAATGTTGTCGCTGATGACTTTATGCTTGCCACTGCTGCTGATATTGTGGCAGATCCCAGTGCACCAGACGCTTTTGTGTCTGGAATAATGGAAGGAAGGGAGTGGGTCTGGGAGAATAATCTTCTCAAAGAACGTGAACTCCGCACAATTAAGCAAGGTTTGGACAATGCTCCAAACGCAAAAGTAATCGAAGAGATGAAAGTTTCCGCATTCGCAAAACTTATGAACTCTCTATAGATTATAAATATTTTTTAGATTAATTCCAGTAAGAATTTATTAAGGAGACAAAACTAATGTCGGATGAAACAGTAAAGGCATCTGAAGAACAAACCCAAGAGGTCACCGAAGCTAAGTTCGACGGTGCCGTTGCTGATGGTTCTTCACTCGGATCAGTCGAAGTTCTAGGTGGACCTACACCTCAGAACTCGAAGCCTGATGATGAGAGCAACAAGATTAAGACACCAACTCAGACTCAAGCGTCTGCACCTAAGACAAAACCATCTGCTGCAAGCAGCAAGAAGGCTGAGTCTGTAGAAGCAGAGAATGCTGATGGTGAACAGTTAATCGAGATCGATGTATCTCAAGATGTTGCAGCATTAACCGAAGGAGAAGAACTCTCCGAAGAGTTCAAGACTAAAGCAGCGACAATCTTCGAAGCTGCAGTCGTCTCTCGCCTCAATGAGGAACTTGAGAAAGTACACGAAGAGTACACCAAGTCCTTAACAGAGGAAATCCAAATTGTTAAGACTGAATTGGCCGAGAAGGTCGATGAATATCTAACCTATGCAGTTCAAGGTTGGATGGACAATAACAAACTCGCAGTTGATACTGGTCTCAAAGCAGAGATCGCTGAGAGTGTTGTAGACGGTCTTAAAAAAGTTTTCGTCGAGAACCACATTGAGGTTCCCGAAGAGAAGGCAGATGTTCTTCAATCGATGGCATCTGAACTTGATTCAATGGAAGCAAAACTCAACGAGCAAATTGAAAAGAACGTTGACCTCAACTCTACAGTTGCAGGTTACGTTAAGTATGGGATTGTGAGCGAGGTTTCTGAGGGATTAGCATCTACCGAAAAGGAGAAGCTAGCATCTTTATCAGAAGGGGTTGAGTTTGAAGATGAAGAGTCATTCCGCAGCAAGGTAGAAACTCTGAAGGAGTCGTACTTCTCCAGCAAGCCAGCGAAAGCTGACAGTGAAACCGTTGCAGAAGACGTACAACCAGTTGTGGACAGCGAAATCACAGAGTCTATGTCACGTTACGTAGATGCTCTGAAGCGTTTCAAAGCCTAAATGACTAATTGATTAAAACTACTATTTCCAAGGAGAAAAAAAGCAATGTTCAATTCTGAACAGTTGCAGGAAAAGTGGAACCCCGTTCTCGATTGTGATGGACTTGATAGTATCAAGGACAATTACAAGAAAGCGGTTACCGCAGTCCTGCTCGAAAACCAAGAAAAGTTTTTAAGAGAAGAAGCTGGAGTGCTTACAGAAGCAGCTCCAACAGTTAGCACAGCATCAACCTCATCCGTTGCAGGTTTCAGTGCCACCGCTACTGCCACAGGTCCAAGTGCAGGTTTCGATCCTGTTCTCATTAGCTTGATCAGAAGGTCAATGCCTAAGCTTATTGCTTATGACATTGCTGGTGTTCAGCCAATGACTGGTCCTACTGGACTTATCTTCGCAATGCGTTCACGTTACGGTACTAACCGTACTGCTGGAACTGAATCATTCTTCAATGAAGCAGATTCCGAGTTCTCTGCAGAGAACGCAGCAAGTGATCTAGGTAGAACAGCACAGTCTAGATCTAACCCAGGATTACTTAACGACAGTGGTACTTACAATACCTCAACAGGTATGACTACTGCCGAGTCAGAAGCATTAGGTGATGCTGCTGGCAACCAGTTCGCTGAGATGAACTTCAGTATTGAGAAAGTTACTGTGACTGCTAAGTCCAGAGCCCTCAAAGCTGAGTACTCACTAGAACTAGCTCAAGACCTCAAAGCCGTTCACGGTTTAGACGCTGAGTCAGAACTAGCAAACATCCTCTCAACAGAGGTTCTTGCTGAGATCAACAGAGAAGTTGTTCGTACTGTATACAAGGTTGCAAGACCTGGTTCTCAGAACAACACAGCAACTGCTGGTATCTTCGACTTAGACGTTGACTCCAACGGTAGATGGTCAGTTGAAAAGTTCAAAGGTTTACTTTTCAACATTGAAAGAGATATGAACGCCATCGGGCACGAAACTCGTCGTGGAAAAGGGAACATACTAATATGTTCTGCTGACGTTGCTTCTGCACTATCAATGGCTGGTGTACTAGATTACACACCTGCTCTTTCTGGAAACAGCAATCTACTTCCTGATGACAACAGCAGCACACTTGCTGGTACTCTTAACGGAAGAATCAAGGTTTATGTTGACCCTTATTCTGCAAACGTAAGTGACAGACACTTCTACGTTGCTGGATACAAAGGTGGTTCTGCATATGATGCTGGTTTATTCTACTGCCCATACGTTCCTCTACAGATGGTTCGTGCGGTTGGTCAGGATACATTCCAACCAAAAATTGGCTTTAAGACCAGATATGGTCTAGTTGCTAACCCATTCGCTGAGGGTACTACTCAAGGTGAAGGTGCACTTACTGCCAATGCAAACCGCTACTACAGACGTAGTTTGGTTGACAACCTAATGTAAATCGAAGTTTCGATATACACACAAGAGAGACCCTTCGGGGTCTCTTTTTTTATGTCATAGCCTAAATATTAGAACTATAATTACGGAGTGTGCCAATGACCCATTACAATGTCGGGTATATGGACAACTCACACAATCATCAGGAAATCTGTGTGACTGCAACCGATTCCTATGATGCACGAAGCATTGTTCTAGAAGACGTACCATATATCCACGACCACCCAAACTCAATCGATTACATACAGACAAATGAACGGTAGATTAGACAAAGTATCAATGACAAATAGGTTATTCCAACTCAAAAGAGAGTTGGATTATAAGTGTGAAATAGGAGAGAAAGGAGAATGGGAATGCGTTGGTGCTAACCAAACTCTTAATAGAGTGTTTGATGTTTTAGACGAGTATTGGCAGTGACTAAATAGTGGTACGAAGCTGACCACTAATATAGTAAATGTCTTTCACTAGTCAAATCTCAAATAGGAATTTCTTATCACCAGGTGGTTTCCGTTTCGTGCTGGCAAAGTTTCCCAAGGTGGCATACTTTGCACAGTCTGCTAATGTACCAGAAATGTCCGTTAGTTTGGTAGATCAACCAACTCCCTACCGTAGTATCAATTTAGAAGGCACCGTATCCTACGGTGAATTTAGTCTAACCTTCTTGGTTGATGAAAATATGGAAAACTTTCTCATACTTCATAACTGGATGAGAGCATTGGGTGTACCAGATAACTTTAAAGAGAGACAAGACTTCATAGAGAATCAACCTATGAATCTTAAAACTAACTACGGTAAGTCTCTAGGTGATCTCAGGTATGCTGATGGTACTCTAGCAATTTTAAATTCAAATTTCCAACCACTATATAATGTGAACTTCAAAGACTTAAAACCAACTGCACTAAGTACTTTGGAATTTGATGCTACATTATCTGACCAGGAATACTTCCAAGCAAGTGTTTCATTTGATTATACATCATACGAGATACAATCCTTGGAAGGCACTCGTAAAACTAACTTGAATTAATTATGTTATCTAAGCAAACTGAAGAGCATCTTAATGATGCTAGTGGCAACATACGTGCTGCACTTAAATACGCTTCTATTAATGAGAAACCCTTAGTGGTTTCACAACTTGCAAAACTTCTTAGTGATGTAGATCACATCAAGTCGTTCGAACACATTATGGATATTATGGAGGAGCACACAGGTGGCATTACTTGATGAACTCCAAGAGTCTTGGGCAAAAGATTGTCTCTTTGATGAACTTGCTTTAGGTGATGAGTCTCTAGTTATACCGAGACTTCATCAAAAATATCACGTGTACTATAATAAGTACAAACTAATTCTTGAAGAGAAGAAAATAGAACTAGGTATAATCAGGAAACAGAAGTGGTTATATTACAATGGCAAAGGTCCAAACACTAAAGGAGAATATTTTGACCTTAAGGTTCTTAAGGGAGATCTAAATATCTTCTTGGATAGTGATGAGGATATAGCAAAGCAGACATTAACAATTAAATACTTTGAGACTTGTATAAACTATATTGAGAACATTCTCAAGATGATAAACAATCGTGGATTCCAAGTGAAGAATGCGATTGATGCAAAGCGGTACGAGTTCCCAGTCTGATGACTTCCATTGTTAAAAAGAATGATGTCTATCTTAGGATAGGTACTGAGCAGCATATTCATCACGAATTGTCTGAGTACTTTACCTTCGAAGTTCCTGAAGCAAAGTTCCTACAGCAACAGCGTAGGTACAGGAGATGGGATGGTAAGATCCGTCTGTATTCTCCTGGCACTGGTGAATTGTATGTAGGACTATATGGATACCTGGTTGAATGGTTGGAAAGGATGGGGTACGATTACACCATCGATGATAACGAACAGTTCGGAAAACCAGGAGACACAGATGCAGAAGTTACACCGCAGACAATTGCTCGTTTTGTTCGATCTCTGGCTATGCCTATCAAGGCAAGAGATTATCAACTCAAAGCAATTTACTCAGCACTTCGTAGATATAGACGGCTTATACTCAGCCCAACTGGATCAGGAAAGAGTTTAATAATATATTGTTTGATGAGATGGTACATACAAAGGAACTTAGAAGTCTTAATCATAGTACCAACAACATCATTAGTAGAACAATTATATAAAGATTTTCAATCATATGGATTCTATTGTCAAGGGACTGTAGATCAGATCTATGGTGGTAAAGAAAAATACACTAAGTCTCAGGTTATAATTAGTACGTGGCAGTCAATCTATAAGGAAGACAAGTCATACTTTAAACGTTTCGATGCGGTAATAGGAGATGAAGCACACTTATACAAAGCAAAATCACTTACGTCCATTCTTACTAAGTGCCATAACGCTAACTATCGCGTGGGTCTTACTGGTACTCTCGACGGTCTTCAATGTAACCAGTTAGTATTAGAAGGTTTATTTGGTCCCGTAGAACAAAGTATTAGGACTGCAGACTTACAGAAGTCTTCGTACTTATCAGAATTAAAGATCAACATCCTAGTATGTAAACACGATTACCTTGGATTTGATTCCTATCAGGATGAGATAAATTATATAATAGGAAATAGGAAACGGAATAAAATCATCACTGGATTAGCAAAGGATATCTCTGGAAACACCTTGATACTATTCAATTTTATCGAGAAGCACGGAGACGTTTTGTGGGAAATGCTAAATAGTGATAACAAATCTAAACATTTGTTTTATATTCACGGTGGTGTACCCACTGATGAACGTGAAGAAGTACGAGAAATCTGTGAAGCGTCTGACAACGCTATCATACTTGCTTCGTACGGTACCTTTAGTACAGGTATCAATATCAAGAACCTACATAATGTTATCTTTGCCTCACCAACTAAATCAAGAGTTCGGAACCTACAATCAATAGGTAGAGCCTTGAGGAAGCACGATTCAAAGGCACGTGCTACACTTTATGATTTTGCTGATGACATTAGTAATGGTAAGTTTAGAAATTTCACTCTAAACCATTTGACTGAACGGATCCGAATTTATAACGACGAGAAGTTCACCTACGGCATCACTGAGATTAATTTAGGAGACAAGAAATGAGTCAATCCCTCAGTTACATTCGACCTGATGAAGAATTCTTCGGAGCTATCAAGCTTATGAACGGAGAAGAGATCATTGGTAAGATAGTAGTATCTGATGAAGAAGGTGGACATATGGCATTCATTCAAGATCCTGCAAAGGTTCACGCAAATGATACTATGTCTGAAGGGAAGAGAGCTGTAGCTGTAGGTCTAAAGAAGTGGATGGTTTTTTCCGCCGAAGATTTTTATATAATACCTGAAGATAGGATCCTTACAATTGCTCCTCTAAGTACAGAGGCTATAGTAATGTACAAATATTTTATTCAATCTGAATTAAAGTTAA
>Ga0115012_10001308_pt1 | contig 14459 bp, 14 predicted proteins | sample TroAtlMetagenome_FD_88706 | JGI IMG/M metagenome (GOLD analysis project Ga0115012, IMG submission 88706) | Marine eukaryotic phytoplankton communities from Atlantic Ocean - Tropical Atlantic ANT10 Metagenome | ecosystem: Environmental > Aquatic > Marine > Oceanic | place: Tropical Atlantic...
AGTCGCTTTGGACTCGTTCGTTACGTTCCCTAGATTAATGTCTGAAGCCGTCAGTGTCCTCTTGGACATAGACTGTATAACTCCATCAGTTACATTGATTTGATCAACGACCTCTGCTCCAGTTGTATCAAGGTCAGTGTCCGTCCCTATAATAGTGTTATAAGTCCCTGCTGCTTGTATTCCTGCTTCAGCTAAAGTTTTATTGTGCCAAGCACCTGAATTATAAACAATTAACTCCCCGTTGCCAACGGAAGACAACATAACGTCATCTAAAAGAGAAAGATGTTTTGTGTCTGTCCAAGGAACATTTACAAACATCTGCTCAGAATCTAATTGTATTGCATAGTTTCTATTAACAGCAGAAGTAGTATACCCTATCTGAACTCCTCCTCTAGTCCCATCGGCAGCTAGAGGTAATGTGTAAACGGTGTCTGTCCAAGGGACATTTACAAACATCTTCTCTGATGAGAGTTCTACTGGATAGTTCTTACCATTTTCAGAATACCCTATTTTAACTCCGCCTCTCGCACCACTAGCTAGAGGTAAAACATAATTATTAGCATCAGTAGCTCCCGTGTATCCAAGGTTAGCTAAAGTAAGTGTTCTTGCAGTAGCAGCCGTAATATGCCCCAAGGAGTCTGATGTAAGAGTAGCTAAAACATTAGCCCCTGATAATGTTGGTGATACACCAGTACCACCTGTAGGGTGTACGTAATTATTGGCACTAGCTGCTATACCATCTAGCTTAGAATGATCAGCATCAGTAAATACGTTTGAGTCAGAAGCAGAGTCTACTAATGCTCTAATCTCCGCTGCTGTTTGATCGTCTTTAGCTCCAGCATCAATACCATCTAGCTTTGCTCCATCAACAGAAAGGTCACGGCCATCAACAGTCTGGCTTCCTGACATGGTAATGTTACCAGTCATCGTGCCACCAGCCAAAGGAAGGATTCCTGCTTCGGTGAGGGTTGCGTTAATCCAACCTCCCGCATTATACTGAATCAACTCTCCGTCAGAGATGTTTGATATAGCTACATCATTCATCTCAGCTAGAGTGTTCTCTAAAGCTACAGCAGAAGTTACAAACGCTGTGGTTGCTATTTGGGTGTCATTCGTGCCTACACTAGCAGTCGGAGCGTGTGGGTCACCAGTAAATGTAGGGCTCGCTAATGGTGCTTTTAAAGCTAACGAATTAGTTATCGTTCCAGCGAAGTTCGCATCGTCATTCAATGATGCCGCCAGCTCATTGAGCGTGTTGAGTGTGGCGGGGCTGGAGTCTATGAGATTGGTTATTGCAGTACCTACGAAAGCTGTTGTAGCTAATCTTGTACTGGTGTTCCCTGCTGTCTGCGTAACCGCTGTCGGATTGCCTGTAAATACAGGACTACTAAACATCGTAGCTTTCGACTCATTTGTAACATTACCCAAGTTAACCTGCGAAGATGTGACACTATGAGGATTACTAGTATCGCTAGTATGAGAAGTAAGTGATGAAGTAGAAGCAATACCAGCTTCTGTAAGTGTTTGATTAATCCATTTAGAAGTGGTGGAGTCATATTGTAAAAGCTCATTATCCGCTAAAGATGTGAATAACACATCATCCATCTCCGATAGAGTATTCTCTAAGGTAACTACACTATTAACAAACGCAGTAGTCGCTATCTGAGTCGTGTTAGTCCCCGTAGAAGCTGTTGGTGCTGTAGGTATCCCCGTAAAATTAGGACTATCTTTAGGGGCAAACTTACTTTCAATGGTTAAGCTTGCCGATAAAGGAGATACAGTAACAGCCGTTAAACTAGCTGTACTTTCAGAAAGCGTTAAAACACCTCCCGAAGTTGATGTTACTGTTAAAGAACTTTGGGATGGTGGATCGACAGTAACTGTATTAACCGTCTGTGTAACAGTAGCTGTGTCATTTGCCATTAGATAATTTCTGGTATTATATCAAAAGTAAGTCGGAAAGAGTGTACAACTTCATCAGGGTTTGGTGCTGTGTCTGTTATTTTTAGATCTCCAAATACTGTTATTGTTTCGTTAGGTAAAGCATTAGACTGCACTGTAGACCACTTTAGTTGAATGTTAGGGCCAGCAGAATTATATGTAAATGTAATCCTATTAGCCCCAGCACCACTACTAGCAGAACTTAAAAAGTCTACTTCGTCTCCCTCAACAGAACCACTCGAAGATTTTTTTCGAATAGCTAATGTAGCTGAATGACCCGATGAAAAGTCTTTAGCGTTACTTTGACCAGATTCTTTAAACGTAATATCTACTTGGGCTTTTTGCCCTCTCTTTAATTCTATATTAGCCATAATTAATACATTCCTGACATACCACCACCAATTCCGTTAGGTGCGATATGTAATGTTGGTTTAGCAGCACCTCTATAAGAATCAGTGTCTGCTTCTAAAAGTTCTTTGACCACACCCCAATGGTACATGGCTCGTTGTGCGTCAGCGTTATCTTCTGACAGCTTACCTAACAACGCATGTTTTAGTATAGCGTTAGACGGTATATGTACTAAGTCAGAGTTACTGTCACAATCAACCCATCTTCTTTTAAGTAACATGTGAGCTATTGAATCGCTGTCTGTGTTGCCGACTCTAAACCTCCTATAACGAGACACTCCCTGACTAGTATTTATGTCAGATAATAATAAATCCTTAGTAGCATCAGTTGTTGAACTCCCTCCAGAAACTCCTCTATAAATTGCTCTAATAATAAAAGGATGATCTACCTGCATTCCTGACCAAGATATAGAAAGTATTTCACTTATTTTAAAATCACTCCCTGTACCATAAAGTATAAGTCCATCACTTGCATTGTACGTATAAGTATCCGCCAAATCAAATTTCAACTCGTGATAACTCGAACCACCTAATGAAGTGCTTGGAGGAACTAAAGAAATTGGAGATGTTGTTGTATCTGTGTTTTCTCTAAACCTAATAGTTATAACTCCAACATTAGGGGCAGACGTAAATGGGTCTTTCATAGACGCAAGTGTAAGAGCATACTGACTACTAGAATCAAGATCTCTGTACGTAGGAGCATAACCGTCATCCACAAAAGCGTTTACCTGCGTCTTGTCATCATCGTTAGTTCCAAATAACTTATAGTCGTGCCATAAAGAACGAGTAGGTATTGGGTTATTATCCAGTAAGCCAGCTACTATAGCATCTGTGTTCTGAGGTAATGACACATATCCCTTAGAAGCATCTTGAGAATGCTCCATAAGCATTTCCCTCCAATACCCCATTTTGTATATACGGGGCATGACTTCATTTAAGGCGTTTCTAAAATCTGATTCTTTATTCTCAGAAGTATCGAGATACTTTGAATGAGTGTTATATAGTTGAATTGTCGTTAGAGCTGGCACAATACCTAAATATATAGGAATATGCTCCTAATTCAACTAACTAAGCAGATGCTCCTAATTCAAAATACTAGATATAAACAAAGGAGACCAATATACGTTCTCATATGTTATTTGCTCAATGGTTTTTGCATCGACTCCTGCAGCATTGGGATCATAAGAAACACCTAGTTTTACATAATAAGTAGCTGTTCTGTCATCTTCTGAGTGCGTATCTCTTTTAAAAGAAGCCATTGCTGCTGTCTCACTATTAGCTGTTAAAGATGACATCTTCCCAAAGTCGTTTTGCAACTGCTCTGCTGTTTTAGTTGGGTCAGCATCTCTATGAATGCTAATTGCATTAGCGGCTATTGTAGCTCCTGAAGCACTCTCCGTAGGTAATGTAATTGACCACTTCAAAAAGAATGAACCATGAGTTTCAGCTATAGACATTGTCTTAGCTTTAACTACGGTATCTTTATCGTTAGAGTCTTTTAAAGCTGTAAAACCTGTAGGTTCAATTTCATTGATAAACCCAGCTCCTTGATCTTGGTTTTTTACACATACAAATCTATCTGCTGCAGTAGGACTATTAACTAAGGCAGGTAATTCATGTGTGTGACCTATCCCAGAACTTGAACCTGAAGCTGATATTGGTGGTAAAGTTGAAGACGAACCATCTCTTACATTTCCTGTTGTGCCTGTTACTTTTTTATTAGCCTCAACTGTGTAATCTTTTACTCCTCCTGTTACCCCTGTTACTTTCTTTTCACCTCCTTGGTTTGCATCAGAAGTATAACCTTTTACATCTGTTGTTTCGCCTTCTACAATATGAGAATGGTTATCTTTAACGTAGGTATGATTATGGTTCCCACCACTTATAGTATAGCTATGAGTGTGTGAATCTCCATAAGAACCCCCACTTCCAGTTACAGGGCCTCCCGTTGAACCACTATGGTCATGTCCTCCCGTGCCCCCTGTAGTTCCTGAAGATGGGGTAGTCGCTGCGACAGCTTGTAAGTTGTTTGTGCCAGTCCCCGCCAAGTGTCTATGGTTAGGCATAAGTAAACCATCTTCAGAAGAATCTCTAGCGACGTGCTTATGTTCTGGTATAAAAACCTCTCCATTAGTTACGTCGTGTTGATGTTGGGGGAGTGTTAAACCAGATAAAGTAAACGTACTGCCCGTCTCGTTGCTTGTTACGGTAGCTCCACTTGTAGGTATAGTGCCATAGGATGTTGTTCCTGTTGTGTCTGCTTGGATAACAACATTAAAGTTATTTATTAAATAACGAAGCCTCCCTAAATAAATTCTAGTCCTAGTATTTCCTTTACTGTCTTCAAATCTCTCTAATTTAAATGGGTGTACGTTAGTGCTGGTTGAGGGCGAAAAAGAAGATAGGGTTGTTACAGATGGAGTAGGCCCATAATCAGGAGAGGTTACTTCTCCAAAAGAACTAACTTCTTCAGGTGTGCCTGAAGTATTTGGCGTTTCCCCGTCTTGCCCCATAGGGAAAGCGGCAGTCGGTTCAGTGGAGTCTGGTACTCTCTCCATGTTAACTTGCTGTTGGTTTTTTAGCGGTTACTTTTTCTCTAAGATAACCGCCTCTAAATGGTTTTTGTGAGTCTGAAATAATAATAGTGGAGGGCCAGTCAGTATGATTTGTAGCTAAGAAATCCCAAGTAGTCCCTATATAAGCATACTTATTGTGGTTAGTACCTGTAGTAGCTTTTAATATTAATCTCTCATGCAAACATTCAGGTACAGTAACATTCCCTAACGGAGTATTAAATACTAAAGGCTCTGGAAACATTGGGACTATTGTTGTTAGGTCAGAGTCAGACCAAGGACTTTCCTTCCAGTATAACTGAATTAAAACTTTAGTAGGGCCTCTATAACCACTTCTTTTATAAACTGGATATATAGACGGGTCGTGTCCTCCGTCTCTTAACTTCCAGTTTTCTGTCTTCATAAAAGCAAGAACAGGAGGCCAGTAATATGTTTGATAGGTATCATAACTTTTAACAAGTCCAGCAGAATCTGTTTTAATAACCTCTTCTTCCCTCAAGGCATACCAGTTATCAGTTAATTGTCTACCAGAGCAAAGTATACCAAACTTATTAGCTGTACCTGTTGACACAGGAAATGACGCAGTGCCCCAAAATGGGACTCCAGCTAAATCAGGGTTAGGCACAGTGTTAGTAACCACTGCAGTTTCCCCAGCAGCAAATGTAGCCGCTGTTGTTAAACTGTTAGTCTCTGCAACAGTCGTGTCAGTAGTCCCGAATAATACTGTCTTAGACGGTACTTCACTCTTATAAAAAATTGTTTCTTTAGTTCTTAAAGGTACATCAAACTCTCTATCAATATCAATCCTCCTTATAGGGACTTTCTTAACATAAACCCTCTGCTCCGTAACATATAAAGAATCTAAAGACTCGTCTCCTGAACGTACTTGCCTTTTATCGAAGAGAACGTACTCAGTATCAAAACCAGCGTTAGGCGCTCCTACATCAGTAAAAGGATCAGCGTCAACTGTAGGTAGGTATGAGTTTAAAGCGGGGGTGCTCTCGTCATACGTACTTCTTAAAAGAACATAAGTACGTACTACTGTGTCGTATAAAGGACTTGAACCACCTGCGGCTTGGTATTCCCAATTATAATCGTCTTGGTTAGCTCTATCCTTAACATAATACCAGTATTGAAACTGCCCTTGTTTATCATCAGCATTCTTAATAAGAGCTAATTTAAAATTAGGGAACTTAACAGTATCTGGATGAGCTGTGCCATATGCAGTGTTATCTGCAGCATCAGCAGAGCTTACTCCTTTACTAACATCAACTACCTCTACAACTACAAGATCGGCAACTTTGGGAGTCGCAAATTGGATTACCCGTTGCCGTCTGTTAGAGGAAACCGCCATGTTAGTCCTTCGCTAAACAAACAACGGTGATAGTAGCTGCCCCACCACAGGTAAATACTACAGTTTCACTACCTGAAGTAGTATAATGAGGAACCAATAAAGCCGACCTAGCAGCCCCATTTAAAAATTTTATATCACCTGTGTCATCATCAGAACCATTAGCACGTACCCATTGAGAGTTAGCTGCAGGTACTTCGTAATATATAGCAACTGTCTTTGATAAAGAGGGTAAGGCATTACCCGCTACATCATAAGTTGTACTTCCTGCTCCTTTTATTACAGCGTCACTACCACCTGAAGTTTGAGTAACAGTCCCCGAATTTAAAGCCCAAGTAACTGTGTCATCACTACTCCCAAAAGTTATTTTAAAACTATATATAATATCTACGTCGGTTGTAGTTATTGGGATAGTGTTAGTACCGCCTACATTAAGTGTAGTTGTTAAACCTGTATCAACACCTGTATCAACAGTGGCTGATATGGTTTGTTCTAGACTTAAATTTGTTAAGGTTTGAGCCATGAACTATTTTCTAGTCAGCAAGAACTACGTTACCACGAATATACATAGTTACTAACTCTGAAGATGATGCTTCAGGATTTGCTTCCATTAACTCGTTAATTGATTCCATGTGCTCTTGATGCTCTTCGTCCTCTGGATCGTATTCTTCTCCAAAGACTTCCGTGAATAAATCTGCTGCTTTAGATTCCTCTTTAGGTTCTCCTTCAGATTCCTCTTTAGGCTCTCCTTCAGGTTCTTCTTTAGGCTCTCCTTCAGATTCTTCTTTAGGTTCCTCTTTAGGGGCTTCCATAGCTTTTTCAATAGCGACAACAAAAGAGTCGTCAGCCATTTGAACATCTTGGCCTGAATCAGCGGCTTCTGCTTTTGCTTCTTCCATACCTTCTTCGTCGTAATCGTATTCTTTGTCTCCTACTTTTGGCATAATATTTGTGTTGTTAAATAAAGATCCCCGATCCCCTCTATTTGTCAAGGAGATCGGGGAATCTTGTGATTGGTAACTCTAATAGATTAGAGTCCTAAAGCGGCATCTGCTGATTTCCTTGCGATAGCAATAACATAACCAAACTTAGTCTTGATCGGCTTAGAAGCAGAAGCAAGAATCCCACGGAAGAATCCGATTGTACCGTCTGGGTTAAGAGAAGCATCAGGGATGTTAGTCCACTTGAAGTCACCTTTGTAGTTAACAGGGTCAAATGTAAGACCATTTGCACCACTCAACGGATTTGGAATCTGAGACTCAAACACCTCTGGGTGGATAATATAAGCAAGCTCAACTGGAGCTGTCTCATAAGCAGCGTTAGGTGAAATAATCCCGCCACTCACTGTGTATGGTGGAATACGATCCAAGAAGTCGTTAGCACCGATATCATAACGAGGAGCAAGGTCGTCAATCAAGTGGTAGTAACCACGGAATGACTTCTCAACTCCTAATGGAGCAACAAGCTCACTGACTCTTGACTGATTGTATCTGATGTCATCTCTGAACTCAGACTCAATCTGAAGCTGTCTTGAAGCCTCCGAAGAGCATACAAGACCAAAAACAGGTCTTCCATTCTCACGGCCATAAGCATTACCGCCAGCACCAGAACGGACTAATCTGAAATACAGATCGTCGAGCAATGCGTTAGATATGTTAGCTTCTGGAAGCTGGTCGTTGCCTTGGGCAACATCATATACATTGCCTGAGTCGGCTGTAGTATCAGCGTCAATGTTATCTAAGATACTTGACGAAGCAGTTCCTTCACGACCAGTGGTCATTTTGGAGTTTTCAGTAGCCTTCTTACACGCAACAAAGTTGTCAGCAAGTAAGTCAAACTCATCACGATAACGCTCTTCCCATGTGTAACGGGTTGACTCAGTCATCAGATCGAGAATAGCACGAAGCTGATCAGTACGATGCGCAGCAAAACGAAGATCTTCAACATTGATGCGTGGTGACTCAATCACAGCACGTTTCAAGTTGTACTTCTTTAGTTCTTTACCAAAGTTAACAGCTCCTTTGTTTGCCTCGTTAGGCCCAACAGTTGACTCAGCAGTTTCCTTCAAAGGCTGATCAGCAGCAGCAGTGCCAAACACGTTTGCATCATTGTTAAGAGCTCCCATATTACCCCATATAGCTGAACCAGCAAGTGTTCCACCTGCAGCGTCAGTTGTTGGTAGTGAAGAAGCATAAATCAACGTAGTGAGTTGATAACCCATCTGATCAGGGAATGTAGATTTTTTAACAAGGTCAATCCACGGAGATGTATGCACAGTGTTTCTGTGGATATCAGCTCCGATACGGTTCGCCTCTTGTGTAAGGATGTTGTCGATGTTAGTCGCACCATCCGATTGTGTGAATGTAGACATTTTATTAAATAATTAGTTAAGTTGTATATTAGTGCAGACCACTCCCCTTTCAGGCGGGTAAGCGATCTAGTTAATTGTTTTATACAAATCTTGATTATGTAGAACTAATTATAAGGCTAGAGCAACCTACAAGATTTATGTCTAAGAGACGCAGCTCTGATCACAGCCAGACTGAACTAATTATATGGCTAGAGCAACCTATCTGAATGCGATAGGTAAAATTAAATCTATTCTCTTGTTAAGTCAATAAGAGAATTATTTAGGCTTACCAAAAAAAGTTCTTGCGACAGTACCTACGGTACGAGCTACTTTTTCTTGTGCTCTTTTCTTGGCGGCTTTTTTCTTGGCGGCTACTTCAGGAGTCCCTGCAGTATTAGAATGATGCCAAACCTGCTTCTTCTCCTTGTTCTCCTTGTTCTCCTTTTCGGGAGTCCCTGCAGTATTAGAATGATGCCAAGGCTGCTTCTTATTCTCAGCGGCTTTTTGGGCTGCTTTCTTTTCAGGAGTCCCTGCAGTATTAGAATGATGCCAAGGCTGCTTCTTATTATTTTCAGATTCACCTGTCAGTTTTTTATCGACAGCTTCTTTCGTTTTTTTCTTAGCAGCATCTTCTTCCGCTTTTTTCTTAGCAGCAGCTTCTTCTTTTTTTCTTTGGAGACTACTCATTGAGCCTCCTCTAGTTCTTTTAGAAGGACTACCTGAACCACCGAAACGTGGTCTTCTGCTTTTTGGACGTGCTTTGAATTTAAATTTAAATGCCATGATATGTATTGTTCATATAAAAATACACTAAGCCTTTTATAAATCAACCCCTTAGTCTTGTAGGATATCTAGCCCTATACAAAACTTAGGAGGAAGCACAGCCGCTTTAATATCAACAGCTACTCTAGTAGCAGGATCTGTAAACGGAATAGGAAGTCCCACCTTTGCGTCGGTAGTTTCACATGATATATTACAAAAAGCGGCAACCGCTAAAGTTAGGGCACAAAGTAACTGTTTAAGTTTCATGTACTTAATATGCACACAAATTATATAAACACCAGAAAATAATTTAACTAATGGCAAAAGGTTATTAACCCCCTAATGCTGCTTCAATAGCTTCAGCAAATCCTAACTCAGAGCTAACTCGTTTAGTAGAATCTCCTTTAGGAGTCCCAGACATTGTAGGCTCTGCATCCTCATACGAAGATAGCTGGTCTGTAAGTGACTCCGCTTCCTTGCGAGCTTGCATGTACTCTTTAATTACTATAGGAAGTATTTTAGAAGCTACTGCATTGTAAGCGAAATCCACAGGATGCAGTGTCTCAGGGTTTAATTCGGAAACACTTTCCTGTATAGCCCCCATATCGAAACCTTCAACGCCACTAAGGAAAGGTAACTTCTCAGTAACTCTCTGCGAGACGTTTTTAGTTACTACGTTTCTTATACGGGCATCTTCCGCTGCTTCCATATTACGCTGTTGCTCTTCTATTTCTTTTGCTTCTTCAAGAGCTTCTTCAGCGTTCTGCCTTAGATTGTTACGCCTTTCAACAATAGGGTCTATCTGATCTATAATGTTGTATATGCGAGCTTTATCCCTGTCAGAAGCATTAGGCAATAATTTAACTAACGCTTCGTCTTGTTGATCTGCTTCCTCTAAAGAGAGGGCATCAATCAAAGCATCAGGATCAACATCATACTTGTCAGCAATTTCTGACGCTTGATTCATTATTTTTTGTAAAGGCTCAGTAACTGCTTCCGAATAGGCTTGAGTATTCTCAAGATCACTTATTACTTTTTCTTGTTCATAAGTAGCTACCCTGTCTTGCAACTGGTCAATGTCTCTGTTTTCAACAAGACCTGACATCTCTTTAATTTTTAAGTCTTGTTCCTCAAGTTGTTGTCTAAGTTGATCTGTCTCTGACTGATTACTCTTTAACTCTTCCTTAAGTTTTTTAAATCTACTTGCCGCTTTAGGTGTCCAGTTATCTCCTACGTCTTCTGTTAAATCATCAAGGGGCTCATTAGACTCTGTGTTCTCGGTAGATTCTTGTTCAGTAGTCTCTTCAGAAGATTCTGTGGTTTCTGTAGGCTCTGGGGTTGCTTCAGGTTCTGGGGTAGCTTCAGGCTCTGGATTGCTTTCTTCCTTGGGCTCTTCGTTAAGGCTGCTTAGAGCCGCTTCAAGGGCATCTGTGAAGCTTGCAGACTCCGCTGGCTGTTCCATTGCAGGAATCTCTTCAACAGCGTTCTCAGGTGATTCTTGTGCGGGGGCTTCGGCTACGGCTGTATGTGCGTCCATTCTTCAGGTCTATTTGGTTTATCTGGTTCTACTTTGGTTAGTTTATGTAAATCTCTAAAAGCATCACAATAGCCAGCGTAGTAGGCAAGTCGTGTTCCGTTGACAGCTCCATCGGAGGTAACACTGCCGAAAGTTGGCGCTGCCGCCTCTTTAAGAGTCGCTGCTGCTTCTTCAAGTATCGGATCTTCCACGAGCTTTCGCAATGTAGTGACTCTTTTGACATCTTTTCGAAACCTATCGACGGGGATAGGAATATATTGTTTTCTTGGCATTTATCTTAGTTTTCACGGAGCTTTGCTACTGTTTTAGCATCTTCTATAGCTTGCTCTTGCTTGAACTTAGCTTGTTTTAACTCCATGTCTAGTTCTGCTTTTTGTCTAGCCATCTGAAGTTTCATCTCATGCTCTTGCATCTTCATAGACATACCCTGCTCTCCAGACTCTTGACCACCTTGTTGAGCCATTTGATCACGCTGCATCTTCTGCACTTTCTTAGATGTGTTGTTAATCATTTCTTCTGCAAAGTTCAATATCTGTTTTGCACTGCTCACCATACCTTGTGCAGATGGGTCAGCGGCAACAGCCTGTACAGTCTCTGATATATGCTGGTAGAACGCTTGTAAAGCAGGAAGTGATGGAACTGGATCAGCTACTCCTTGATTCAACTCCTCTATCAACTTGTTCAACTCAGGAAGGTGCACCGTCAAATGTGCAGTGTGCATTTCTGCATCAACAACTGGCACTGGCTCACCGCTCATTAACTCCTGATTCTCAAGGAATGCAATCTTAGTATCTATCGTAGGTCTCGGCTCCATCTGCTGCGGTGTATACCTGTCAGCTAAATCATGCCCAACACGAGTTGAAACAATGTCACGAGTAAGATTCTTACGACCCACGTCATCAAATGATCCACTGATAGCTTGCAATTCTTTAAGAGCCACTAACCTGTTCGCATAAGAACCATTACCAATAGACCTAACAGCTTTGGTTCTCATCGTATCAAGTGAACGGATGAATGCTTCAGGTACACCTCTCATTGCGCATCGTTTATAGAAATCTTTTAACATCGGGTCAGACTTTTTACTAGTCACTACTCGTCTTACAACTTCTCGAAGTAAGCGGTTCCAAGATGCGTAGAATAAATTCAAAGATGCTCCCGATAAACGAGTGCTTACATCCATATCAGCCACTACCTGCATTTGATTGCGGTAAGGCGAACTTTGTTGTGGCCCGTACGTACTTACAGTATCGGTGTTAAGTGCTAGTTGATTAGATATGTCTTCTAATGCTGGCTTAACTGCAGTACTTAAGTTCGGGACTGCTTTTTCAATTATGTTAACATTCGGGGAGAGTACAGCATATGCTCCGTAGTAAGTGAACCCTAATTCGTCTAGCGCCCTCTGGTTCTCAGGTTGGATCATTACTGCCGACCCTAACATTGCACCATCAATCATCTGACACCTTAAACGATTGCTCGTTTGTATATGGTTAAAGATGCGGTGGCCCAAGCCCCGAATTGAATGGTAAGTACCATTTGATCCCACACCATATGTAAACATTACATAGGCGTGTTCGGGCCTCTCATATCTGGAGACCTTCTTATATAAGAAATCTTTAGAGTCTTTTTCACTACATATGTAATGAGAGATAGAGCCGTCCATCTCACGAACCCAAAAATGAAGTACGGAAACTGTAGGGTTGTTATGCCCCTCGTATAAATCATTATTCTTCATCTCCTGCTGAAGAGTTTCCCAATCACTGTAAGTAGTGTTACGTGACCTGCCTGTGGTCTTTGCATTTTTTAAGATGACACGTTTTACTTCTTCAACACTCCACCCAACATTGGCAGCGGCTTTTTCATTTTTAATAAAAGAGAATAGCTCATGTAAATGGTACTCTCTACGGCCTACAGCAATATCGATCATGCTTTCCGACGCTGGTGTTTGGCGAGGCATTAGTATATCTGCAAAACCGCCCACTCTAAATTTCCAATCGTCAGGCGTGTCAAAGTAAGTAACAGCTACTCCGTGTTTAATGAACGTGGTGCAAAGTCGTAAGTACAGTGAATGGAACTCAGGCCAACAACGAAGTAACTGAGTAAGTTCCTCAGATACGATATCTTCTAGCTGCCCAACTTCAGAAGTGTTCCCCTGATTAGATTTAACCTCTACTAGTTTTTCTAAAGAAGAGTATAAGTCTACATAAGCAGATAGGGAAATATCTAGAAGCCTTTGAGCTTCCCCAAAGTTTAGATTTGTTTTAAGACCCTGACCACTAGACGAAAGGGCATTTTGATTATAAGGATTAGCCCCATCAAACATCGCATCGATCCGTGCTCTGTTTACAGATGAACCTTCGTCGGCACGACGTAAGTTCTCGAAAATATTAATAGCGCTTTTAACGTCTTTTAATCTTGTCTTAACGGGTTTGCCTTTTTTATCCAGACTGCCTAATTCTTCCAAGGCGTTTAAACTTGCAGTAGCTTCGTACATCCTTACTAAATTAAATCTTTTTACTTGAAAAACAACCCTTTAATATCCCCAAGCGTCTTGGACGAGTTTACCAACCTGCCTACACCTCCGTCGCCCGTCTACATGGTACAACGTAACATACCGTTTTCCGTTATGAAGCTTGTCACGTAAGAGATACCTCTCACCTGCTTTTGACCCTCTACGTGGCGGGTCAATACAATACACTGCACCATAGCTAGTGATAGCGTATCGGGGGAAGTCTTCAATAGTTCTCGCTTTTAGCGAATGGAGTATGTCATCTCTACTCAACTCTAAAGCTTCTCCGAAGACGTGGGAAGCCAACTTGCTGGTGTCTACAGTGTAGTTACGACCGTCATTACCTCTTAATTGGACATACCACCTACCGCTCCTGTACTTCTGAGATAATTTCTTATCATCCCGATACACAAAGCCACACTCATCTATTTCATACTTCTTTGCTTGGGGGATCTGCTTTCTCTTTAATTGTTCTATCATTTAGCTTATTTGGTTAGAAAAGAATTGAATATACCTATATAAAAACTTTTATATATACTGTTCTCACTTTCATGCATTTTGCATGAAACTGCATACACACTTTAAAAAAGTTTTCATCTTTGTTTCTACTGCAATATAATGGTTTATTATGATTATCTTTGATAAGGCTCTGCGGTTCCGAATTACCGCTCAATAATGTATAATGCACGGTTTACAATGAGCGGTTGATACTGCGCCTTTTTAACCGCCTCTGCTCCATTATACGTGCTTTATTTTTCATGTAGTATCCTTGGTTGTACGCTTTCTCTTTTTCAATCGAGTCGGGCTCCATTAACATCTTCTTAGCCCTCGCTTTCTTAATTCGATCTCTGTTTTGTTCGTAGTAGTCTTTTTGGTATTTTAACCTATCTTCCCTATTTTTTCTATAATATTCTTGCTTTTTTAAGTTCGCCATTCCCACTTATATAGGCGGTTGAAATATAGTCAAATTTTTTCGTGTACACACATATATAGAGGGGAGGTCAGCAGAAAATGGTGGGGGGTGGGGGGTGG